>Ga0114951_10000548_pt1 | contig 50848 bp, 50 predicted proteins | sample AM7aDNAmetaG_FD_88677 | JGI IMG/M metagenome (GOLD analysis project Ga0114951, IMG submission 88677) | Freshwater microbial communities from Finland to study Microbial Dark Matter (Phase II) - AM7a DNA metaG | ecosystem: Environmental > Aquatic > Freshwater > Lake | place: Finland: Lake Alinen...
AGCGTTTTCATCCAGTCCGTCTAGAGAAGTATTTAAAAGGACCAGGTCATCAATAGATGATTTTGTATCATTTGAGAGTAAAATTTTAATTGGAAACTCACCATTTATACTAGATCCTGCGTTTTTTATAACAAAGTCAATTGAGAAAGGTACGTTTCGTAATAGCGTTGTATTTGATATGACGGAAGCTATGCTTATGTCTCCCTCGGTCTCGTTATTTTCAACCTGAGGTTCGGTTATGTTAATGTTCAGGCTACTGTTAATTAATCGCAGATTGACATGAATTTTTGTATCTTTCCCGTCATAAATGAGGTAATGTCTGCTATATGTCTGATACTCGGGTAGTTTCCACCAGATCATATGAGTTCCAGGGATTGATGGAATAATTAATGGCGTCGTCCCATAGTACTTTGTATCAATATAAACTTCAGCACCTGGTGGTGATGATATAAGGGTAAGGTTATAGATCGTATTCCCGTGTGAAACCTGCGGAGTAGGTTTTTTTGTGGGGGTTATCTTTCTTGTCGGCGTTTCAAGCCGCATATGTGCACGAATAGTTGTGTTTTGGTTATCATTTACAAGATATTCATTACTATATACCTGGTAACCGTTCAGGTCCAGCCAAATAATATGCATGCCAGGATCACTTGGAATTGTAAGTGGAGTTTTCCCCCGTTCTATACTATCAATATAGACCTTTGCACCAGGGGGAAAGGAGATAATATTTGTCATATATATGTTCTTTTCATTACTCACTGTTGTTTCCGTTTTAAGCGTGACTGACCAGTTGGGTGTCTTTTCTTTAATCCTAAGATTAGCATTTATCAAAGTCTCATTTTTATCAAGTATATTATACTTATTTGAGTAGATTTGATAGCCATCAAGGCTCCAGTATATCATGTGAGATCCAATGGTATCAAGAACGGTTATGGGTGTAGTTCCTATATATTCTCCATCAATTGATACCCCGGCATCAGAAGGGTTGGACGTAATTTTTACTACATTTTGTGCGTATGTCCCCCACACTAGAATCATCAATGCGAGACAGACACAAATCAGGTTTTTCTTCAACATTCTCTGTTCACACAAAAATAGCCGCAGTTAATCTTAATTATCATTATCATAGAGATGCATAAAGTTTATGTTAGTCACTATATCCTGCTGTTTCACTGTCATCCTTTTATGTGAGTAGCCCGTATCTTATCTTGCAGATCTATCTGCTTGAGTAATCAGATGAATGAGAGAAGTTATGGTGGTCCACGGAACTTTGGACCCCGCGAAATGACAAAGACAGTCTGTTCCGACTGCGGCAAAGAATGCGAAGTCCCTTTTAAGCCCACTGAGGGTAGGCCTGTGTATTGCAGGGACTGCCTTCCAAAACATCGGAAACCACGTTATTAAAAAGGAATTACCGAATACGGGTAGGTGAGAGGAAAAAGAAATTCCCTTCACAAACTTTGTTTACTTTTCTTATTGTTTCTTTCTTTGCCAGGTTATTGCATAAGGTACTAACAGGGCTGCAGCAAAAAGGAGCCAGAAATTTCCAAAGAGATAAAGGATGGTCTCTCTTGTTGAATCATAAAATCTCGTCTCAAATTGGCGGGTTCGGGTAAAGTTCACATAAAGACCGTTTTCTGAAATATTGATCAATCCACCCTGACTGATCATCCCAATGAAAGGGTTTCTTACATCAAATCCTTTCGGAATTTCAACAGTAACATTATATGGCTCGTCAAAAATCCCCTGAAGATGGTTCTCCAAAATCCGGTTCTGATAACTGATTGTATAATTACCTTTAACAAACCTGATAATTGTGGGATCAATCCATGTAAAATTGCAGGGTGAACAGTTCCCTGAAAGTTCCACCCCAGTTACTTCAATAGGCGTCCTCTCGCCGAGAATTCCTACTTCGGTAAACCGGTATTCATCAGCACTTCCTATTTCGATGAATGCCTTGTATCCACTTCCGTTAGGAAATACCTTGTAGCTGGCATTAAGTCCCTGCGCGTTAACCACTATAACTATAACTGCAATACAGAAAGCAATGATGTAAGGTTTGCATCGACTTCGACTGGGGGCTTGCATTGTTTTATCACCGTTTCAGGATCTTTTAAGAGATGTCCGGTCACTACACATACGATAGTCTCATCTTTGTCAAGGGCTCCGTCTTCGACGAGGCGCTTGATGCCTGCTACAGATGCTGCTGATGCGGGTTCTACACCGATTCCTTCTTTCTGTGCAAGAGAGCACTGCATTGCCAGTATCTCAGCATCACTGACCCTTATCGCAGTGCCACCTGTAGAACGTATTGCAGTAAGGGCTTTTTCGGCATTAACCGGCGCTCCGATCCTAATCGCAGTTGCAACTGTTTCAGGAGAAAGTTCAGGCACCACAGCAGGAAGGTTTTCCTCAATTGCCCGCACGACCGGGCTTGAACCTGCGGCTTGAATACCAGTCATTTTTGGGATTTTTTCAATGAATCCAAGGTCCATAAGTTCTTTGTACCCTTTGTATACTGCAGAGATATTCCCTGCATTTCCTACTGGCAGAACAAAACGGTCAGGCATCCTTCCGAGTTGATCAAATACTTCAAACCCTATGGTCTTTTGGCCCTCAAGCCTGAATGGATTGACTGAATTGAGAAGATAAAGGCCGTGGGAAATGCATAGTTCATGGACCATCTCAAGTGCACGGTCAAAGTTTCCGCGTACTGATATCACTCGGGCACCATGCATCAGTGCCTGCGCGACTTTTCCGAGTGCGACTTTTCCGGCAGGCAGTAAAACAACAGCTGGAATTCCGGCCTTTGCAGCATAAGCCGCAAGTGAGGCGGATGTATTACCTGTACTTGCACAGGCAACTACCTTTTTACCGAGTTCAAGGGCCATGCTTACCCCGACGGTCATCCCGCGGTCTTTAAAAGAACCTGACGGGTTCATACCCTCATGTTTTGCATAAAGGTGCGGGAGCCCTAGTTCCTCCCCAATCCGCTTCAGGTGATATAAGGGTGTACCTCCCTCCTGGAGTGTGACAGGAGCCCCTGAAACAGGGAGCAGCTCCCTATATCTCCAGACAGATAAAGGCCGCTGCCTCCATTCCTCGAGACTTACCTGGATATTTTTAAGATCATATTCAACTGCAAGGAGATGACCGCATTCACGGCACTCATAAATTATCTCGTCCTTCCTGTAGGTGTAGCCGCAATTCACACAGATGAGCCGGTACATGTACAGATTATCTGAGTTTTCAAGTGATTAATTCGAGGGTGTATTGAAGTGAAAAAGCATACATTTACAAAACCGGATATAAATCCTCGCGGCGGTCATGGAAAGAAACCTCCATTTGCCATGTCCCTCCTGAAATTTTAGGTTCAATCTGTTTAAAAGTAAGAGTTTCGTTTTCCTGGGCATCTGATATGACAGTTCCGTCAGGTGTTACTATCATTGAGTTACCATTATATTTTCCATATGGGGTCTCGCCAAGGGCATTCACACCTGCAACATATAATCCGAAATCAACAGACCTGCTTTGAATTAGAATTTTCCAATGTAAGATCCGTTCCTCCGGCCATGAAGCCGGTATTATTACCAGATCTACCCCCCTCTTTTCATACGCCAAAAAAAGTTCAGCAAACCTAAGATCGTAACAAATAGCGAGTCCAATTCGAACCCCTTTAATTTCAAAGATAAGGAGTGAATCACCTCGTGTATAATACTCGTCTTCATGGAGTGGAGAAAAGAGGTGAATTTTCCGATAGACTCCTTTTATCATTCCATATGAGTCAATTACGACAACAGAATTATAAGGCAGTCCTTTCTCGTTCTTCTCCCGAAATCCGCTTATAACTGTAATGCAATTCTCTCTTGCCGCTTTTTTTAATGCCGAAATTGTAAGGCCTGATATATCTTCAATGTTCAAATCCGGAACAGGATTCCATCCAGTAAAGAATTGTTCAGAAAAAGCAATTAGATCAGCTCCTCTTTGCGCAGCTTTGGCAATCAGTTTTTCGGCAAAAAAAAGATTATTTCCGGGATTTTCCCAGTAAGATTTAAATTGGGCACTACAGAACAGCATTACTCATAAAGCCAGGGGTCAGAGCAGCGTGGATATGAGGTCAGTTCTGTCTCTTTGAAATGAATTAATATCTCTTTATTCCCGCTTTCAGGGGAATCTGACGAATGCACCACATTTCGGCCAAGGTCAAGGGCATAATCACCACGGATTGTCCCGGGTGCGGCATCAACAGGATTTGTCTTACCTACAATAGTCCGGATGATCCCGACTGCACCTCTTCCTTCCCAGACCATGAGAAAACATGGTCCACTCATTATATAGTTTCGTAAAGAAGGAAAGAACGGTTTGTTCAGGTGTTCTTCATATTGAGAATTTACCCTTTCCGGAGTGAGTTTTTCAAGTCTTGCAGCAAGGAGTTTTAATCCCCTCTTCTCAAGTCTGCCGATAATTTCTCCAACTAATCCCCGTGACACTCCGTCCGGTTTTATCATTACGAAACTTCTTTCCATTTCCTCATACCTTGCCGTGTGATTTGCGTGATGCAGTTGTCCAGAGGACTTTTCTTGGAACTCTGCCAAGTTTATAATTATTTTCACACTTTGTACAGCAGAAATAAAAGATGCTGCCATCCTTCTTGACATACATCTTTCCTGTACCCGGTTCTACCTCGCCACCGCAGAAACTGCAGTTTCTTGCTTCGACCATCCTTCATTACCTCCTTGAAAGTTTCTTGGCTTCCCTTTCTGTCTCAAGGAGCATAAGCACATCGCCTTCACGGATAGGACCTACTGTATTCCTCGTTATTATGCGACCCTTGTTGATCCCGTCAAGGATACGGCATTTTACCTGCATTGCTTCGCCATGCATCCCGGTTGAACCGATCACTTCGATCACCTCCGCCGGAGTTGCGTCGTCTGCCATGTAATACTCACGCTCTCAAATCGGTTATCTGCTTTGCAAGTTCATCGCAGAGTTCTTTTGCTTTTCCGGGTTTAACAACCGCTGCAGCTGTCGAACCTACATCGAGTCCACATGCAACACCAATCTCGTTCTGTTTGTTAATGAAAAGGTATGGAATCTTCTTCTCATCACAGAGGAGTGGAAGGTGCATCACAATTTCTGCAGGTTCAACGTCTGCACCAATGAGGACTATCTGTGCTATACTGCGTTCAATAGCTTTAGTGCATTCATTTGATCCCTTTTTTATTTTTCCGGTCTCGCGTGCGAGCTCCAACACTTCAAGGGCCTTGTTCTGGAGGTCCTCAGGAACAGTAAATTTTACGTAACTCTCAGCCATTTGTTCACCTCATTCAGGAATTTATCCTTCATCACTCATCAGTTTCGATGCCATTGTGACCATACCAGTTTAAATTAGACCGGCATAAAGGTTTGTAGACCTTTATTGATTGCTCTGTATAGCGGGCCTCTGGTAAATTTCTACGTTATTACGGTTAAAAACGCGCACAAGATCCGGATAGGCATCGCTGACATTGTATTTAGACCTTTCATTTTCACCTATAAAGAGGTGTGAAATCCCATATTTTTCCATGAGGAATGATGTCATCGAAGGGTCTTCATACATAGTCTGGACATCGTTAAGACGTTCCCCGTACCAGTTGTTATCATCACCCCTCCATTGGACTTCGTGGCCTGACTCCCCAAGGATCGTGGGTATGCCTGTAAGTGAAGATACACGGGAGAAGTATGAGTAATCGTCCCCAATGGCCTCAGCTACGCCGGTTACATTATTTTGTGATTTAAGGAACAGAATCCCTTCATAATCTTCAGGATGGGTATATGACAGGTAATAGATCCCGTCCAGAGTCGGGTGACCGACCGAGGTCTTTTCTGGAGAAAATACTGGAGATATTATTAGTCCCAGGGCAACAATGCAGATGATTATTTTTACTATCCTGGGAGAGATGTTGAGAGGTTTTATACGATTTGAAAGCATCTCGCCAATAAATATAAAACAGGATATTCCAAGGAGTACCCAGGCTGCATAATAAAACTTGAAAATCGTGTTCATCTTGTAATATGAATCTCCGAATGAATCTTTGAGATAGAAAAACTCACAGAAAAGCAATACCGCGAGTCCAAAGAATGCAAGAAGTCCGGTAACGGTCCGACCTCTCTTCACCGGGAGGTAGAGAATAGGAAGGAGAATAATTGCTGCAGAGAACCTCTGAAGAAGTAAAAAGGGCAGAATAATAATAGCAATGTATGGGCGCCTGATTATGTCTTTTAACAGGTATATAACCAGAATTGCTATAAAAAATCCGTTTACGAGCAAAAATTGTTCTGGTGCGGTTGGGCTTTGTACAGGAAATACTCCTTTAAGTTCAATCCCTTCGATCTGGAGATAGTAAGGGAAAAAGAGGAGTACTGCAGTAACTGGAACAATTATTCCCAATATCAGGAAGTCCTTCCAGTTTTCACGGATTTTTCGTGATATATTCCTTATATGGCCCTTAACCTTTCCCTCATTATGCTGGGAATCATCAGGTTTAAGTTGTCTCCATGCTATCACTATGGCAGTGATAACTGTAATTGGGCCAAATATGAGGGCGTCCCATGTATTCATGAGTCCCATTGTCCCAAGTGAAATGACTACCAGAAGTGAAATTATATATTTATCTCTTTTTATGCAATTTTCCCATTTGAGGTATGTGTAAACGAGTAGTGCTATCAGAAAAGTTGTATTAAACAGTCCTATAACATGGGGATGGACATCACCCCAGAGAAATGAAAAGAGAGGAAATTCATGGATAGTATCCGTAATGGTTCTCGTACTGTCCCACATAACTGATCCCCAGGGTTTACCCTTGATAATATTTACAATAAAAGCAGGATTTACGAGGAGAAGCGTGAGTATGGGTAAGTACCGAAACCGTTGTAGAAGAAAGTGACCAATTAAGAACAGGTTAACAGCTGTAAGGCCAAAGATAGTGGGAAGTGAAAGATTAAAAACCACCTGGGATGGAACACCGCTAACGATACCCAGCATTCCGAGGAGCCAGTAACCAAGGTAATAATAGACATTCAGATGTCCCCCGATAAACCATGGATCAACAGGAGGAGCGACCGGTGTTCTCATAATCGACGCAAGAAAAGCATGGTCCATAAACTTCTCTGCAAAGTCGATCGGAGGGTTTTCATATTTGAAGACAAGAAGTGCAGTAAAAAATACGAGGAATACAAAAATCCATTTACCATAACCAGCTATATCTTCCCTTTTGTATTCTCCTCTCAATATATTCAGGATAAAAAGAATTACAAATGGAACCAGGGCCAAAATAACAGGATAACCTATTGTTCCAAGGTACCAGGAGATTATGGCAAAGATAAGGAGCGATGCAGAACCTGAAACCGGGAAAGCATACTCCTTCATGGTCTTTTTTAACCATGGAGTGAGTGATATAGTAAGAAATCCAATTATTCCAAGCCACACTGCGGCCATTACAACATAATCACTGACGATTGCCATCCTCACCATCCTCCATTTTACGGCTTATTGTGCTGCTTATCAGCTCCGGAATCCAGTCTCTGAAGAAATAAATTCCAATAATTCCACCCGCAGCGGTCACCAGGTTCTTAATGAGATGGTCTGTAACTGCAATAAGAGTTGCTGCAGCCGGGCTAATACCTGCAAGTCCGAATGTTGTGGATAGCATAAACTCATACGGGCCTATACCCCCGGGTGTTATCGGTATTGCTTTCACTAGGTTTGCAATAACAATACCGAGAAGAATCAACATGAATGGAATAGTGGTGTTAAACATAAAAACCACCATCTGACAGGCTAATGTTTCAAGAATCCAGATTATAATTGAGGAAACACCTAGAATGATAATTGCACGAACTGACAGGGATGCTTCCCTGACTTCATTGAGGAGATTGAGGATTATTTTAAGGTATCTGTTTTCTGAAGACATTTTTCTTATAACGATAAGGAAAATAAAGAAAATTACTCCGGCTACAAGGGTGAAAGTAATCATTTCAATAAACCAGGCAGGGACATTCAACACATAAAAAAGTGAAACAAGCCCAAGAACCGCTATACAAACGACATCAAATACCCTCTCTACCACAAGCGAGGACAGTCCCTCTGATATCGTTGCATTATATTCATGCTTGAGAATAAATACTCTTACGAGGTCTCCAAGACGTGCCGGAACTAAGAGGTTCACGGTCTGGCTGATGACAATACATGCCGTAGAGAAAGCGAGAGTAATTTTTATATCAAGACCCGAAAGAATATGCTGGTACCTGAATCCTCTCACCCACCATGATAGGATACAGAATATGAGAGCCGGAATAAGCCAGACTGGATCTGCTGTTTTGAGCCTCTCGATAAGCTCTCCCCATACAGGGACAAGCATATAGAGAAAAATTGCTAATGCTATAAGTACCGAGAGAATAATCCCGCTAATCTTTCGATACATTCAGCTGCCACCATAATCTGAAAACAGATCTACCCATTGAGAGAACATCGTTTCTACGGACAGTTGTCCCAGCCCCCTGTCGCCAGAGAACGGGAAATTCTTTTATTTTATATGAGTTTTTAACACCTCTCACAAGAACCTCAGTGTCCCAGAACCAGTGTGTTGCCCTGATCTTTGGAATTAGTGCGAGAATTTTCTCCCGGTTAAATCCTTTAAATCCACATTGATGGTCAAAAAGAGGACTTCCGAGGACTGTTCTCACTAGAAAGTTATAACCTCTGCTTGCGATTTCACGGCTTAAACCCCGCTCAATGTCACTTGAAGGCATGAGCCGTGAGCCGGTAGACATATCAAAACCTTCTTCAATAGAATTAATAAGTTCAGGAAGATGCTTTAGATCAGTAGCCAGGTCAACATCATAATAACATACAGTTGACCCTTTTGCATATGCAAAAGCTCGGTTTAAAGCCTTTCCTCGTCCCAGACGTTCATCGCTGTGAAACAGAATGACCCTTGAATCTTTTTTTGAGTACTCTCTTACGAACTCAGCACTGCCATCTGTACTGCCGTCTTCAGCTATTATCAGTTCAAAACCCGGGGTTATTGCATTTAATGCGTCAATTGAACGCGGGATTGCTGCGGCAAGACCGTTCTTATCATTATAAACCGGAATAACGGCTGAAACCCTGATTTCACTCAAATTTTTCACCAAAACACTTCATCTTTTCTGCAACTTCCTGCCCTGCAACAATGGAACCTTCCATACTTCGCTCAGGATAATTCGGGGGGCTGAACATTCCTGCAATAAAATACCCTTTCTGTTCGTACTTTGGTATAAGTTCCCTGTAACGGACAGTATAAACAGGTCCGGCCCAGGGGTCTACTGCCATTTTATCCCACAGAATTGCGTCTGAAGGAAGTTTGAACCTTTTCAAAAGATCACGTTTCATATCCTCTCTCTTGTCTTTTGGTGTCTGGCCTGAGAAATATGATGCGAGATACACGATATGTTCTCCATATCTTTTAAAAGGTACAAAATTAGTATGTGCGATTAGAGCACCGTAAGGTGCCTTATCTGCCATATTCACCCAATATATCCCATTTGCAATATCCCTGTCAAGTCCAAGGGTCATGCAGGCAGCACCCTGGTACGGTGTATCAGGAAGTGCTTCACCACTTAACCTCGTAAATTCCCGGGGTGGGATTGTTGAGAGGATAGTATCATATAAAGTCCCATTAACCTCCCAACTGGAACCTGATCGTTTTATTGTTGAAACCGGACTTGATAATTTAATTTCACATCCGCTTTTACGGAGTTCACCCTCCATTCCATCAATTAATTTTGAAAAACCGCCTTTGATATAACCTAGCCGTTCTCCTTCCAGACCTCTGTCTGAACGTATTGCTATTCTGCTCATGAGCCAGGCAGCAGAGACCGAGTCTTTGTTCTCTCCAAATTTACTCGTTAACAGAGGCAGAAAAAAGTCATTGTATGCCCTTTCACCCACCTTGTTAATAATATAGTCCCTTGCACTTATCCCATCCAGTCTCACAGTATCTACTTTTTTTGAACGGAATGAGAGAAGTCCGATTCGCAGTTTATCAAAAAAAGTCAGGTAGGGATATTTAAGTATTTCTGGAGGAGACGTTAATGGAAATGTAACACCGTTTTTATGATAGCCGGTTGTCCCTTTAAGCCATTCAAGATCTTTTGTAAGATCTAATTTTGAAAGTAAGGAAAATAAATTATTATCCCCCTGAAAACAATGGTGATAAAATCGTTCTATTGTTGTACCTTTACTTAGTGTGTATGATGAAAGGCAACCCCCTGAAAATGGGAGCTTTTCGTATATATCCACATCGTGGGCACGTGTAAGTTCGAGTGCGGCACTGAGCCCTGTAAGACCACCGCCTGCAATACAAATCTTCATAAAGAAATCTTCTGTACTTTGGGGTGCATATTCTGAAAAACCCTTTCATAGCTAAACACGCGGGGTTAAGTTTTTGCCTTCAATTTGGTATTTGTTCTCTTTCAAAAATTTTGTTCAGATGTTTTTTCAACAGTATAAGAAGGTATTTGAATCCATGAAAGAGAACTTAGTATTCAATATTGCACCCCCTCTCTATAGGACCGGTGCTTAGGGTGTCACCAGATGAAGGTATTTTTCATAGGGTTTGGACAGGCTGGCGGGAAAGTCGTGGACCTTTTTGTTGGCGATGACCTGAAGCGTGAGACTCATCACTTCAGAGCATTAGCAGTGAATACTGCACGCACTGATCTTATGGGATTGTCGCACATTGCGATGAAAAACCGTATCCTGATCGGACAGACAGTTGTGAAAGGGCACGGTGTTGGAACAGATAACGAAACGGGTGCAAGGATTACGGCGGAAGAGATCGATAGCATCATGAGCGCTATTGATCATATAGGGACTCATGAAATTGAGGCGTTTGTAGTCATTGCAGGCCTTGGAGGAGGTACTGGTTCAGGAGGAACACCTGTTCTTGTCAGGCATCTCAAACAGACCTATAAAGAGCCTGTTTATGTGCTTGGAATTGTTCCGGCACCTGAGGAGGGCAGACTTTATTCATATAACGCAGCCCGAAGCCTTGCAACTATCGTAAAAGAAGCAGATAATACATTTCTTTTTGATAATAGTGCATGGAAAGCCGAAGGAGAAAGTATTCAGGCTGCATTCCAGAGGCTCAATCTGGAACTTGTAAGGCGATTTAATATTCTCTTTCGGTCAGGAGAAGGCAGAGGGCGCGGAGTTGGAGAGATGGTCGTTGACTCCAGTGAGATAATTAACACTCTTAAGACCGGAGGAATTTCGTCGGTAGGATACGCAAAAAGTGAACTGCCTTTTGAAGAAAAAGGTGTTTTTGGCAACCTGTTTGACCGGTTTTCACAAAAGAAAGAGAATGATGAAGAACACCTTGTTGGCGAAGACAAGAGTGCCCGGATTATCTCGCTTGTCAGACGTGCTGTTCTTGGAAGGCTGACTCTTCCCTGTGATATCACTACTACTGAAAGAGCTCTCGTTCTTATTGCAGGTCCTCCACAGGAACTTGACAGGAAAGGTATTGAGAAGGCAAAAAGCTGGGTAAGTGAAACAATTAACGGTGTAGAGGTCCGTGGAGGGGATTATCCTGTCCAAAGTCGCTTTATTGCTGCCGTGGTTCTCCTTGCAAGTGTCAGAAATGCACCACGTATTGACGAACTGATTGCAATCGCAAAAGAGATCAAGGAGATGAAAGAAAAGAGAAAAGATGAAGTGGGCATGCTCCTCTCTGACGATGTGGAGCCGCTCTTTTAACAAAATGAGGTTAATACATGAAGACTAATTTTAAATTTTTTTTATTGTTCGTGCTTCTTGCAGCTCTCGTAATGTGCGCAGAAGGAACTATAAGTGTCGGGACAGTTTCAATAGATCCATCGTCGGGTGATCTGGTCTCGGGTCAGACTCCTGTTTCAGCCTCATTTACTATAAAATGTATTCCGGCAAATGGTGTCACCTTTCCAAGTGATGATACAATTAAACTTCAGACAGAGATGGCTCAACCCAAATGGTCAATTGTAATTGTCAAAGATGGAATTGCAAACCCTGCAAAAGAAGAAATAGGTTCGATTGTGCATATAAGTGGATGGGAACTCTCATATCCCGCACGTACGTCAATAGAATTGCAGATCAAGCTTAATGCTGTTGCACCGCAAGTGACAGAGGCAGGGAATAAGGTTGTATTCTCAGTCCAGGAGGTTGGCGGAGATGATTCTGGTTCTTCGGGTGAGCCGGTTACAAAGGAAGCTTATGTTGTCAGTGCTGCCGCAATGGATAAGTCAATTGCAGACTTGAAGGTAAACCTAACTAAGTTCCAGGACGCAATAGACCAGAAGATGAGCCAGGGCTTTGATGTCACAGAAGCAAAAAAATCATTCAATCTTGCAAAGACTGCAATTGATAATGCAGACAAATCAGATTCGTTCTCAGTGAAAAAGACAGGGGTCACAACTGCACTTAAGTACATAAGCGATGGACAGGCTTCGCTTTCAAAAGCTGGATCACTTAAGGATTTGACCGCAGCCCAGAACTCAATAGATAGTCTTGATGCATTAATTGCAACATTAAAACAGAATAAAAACCTTGCAAATGACGAGAGGCTTGCATCAATTATCGCAACACGTGAAGCTGCAGCTCAGGCACTTACCGCGGCAAAAGACGCAAATCAGCAGGGAAATGGTTCAGAATCAGCAAATCAGTTAAAAATAGCCTCTTCGAAAGCTGGAGACGGAATAACCGCAGCAAATGCTTTAAAGAACCAGCAGTCACAGGGAGGACCTGTCCTCCCTTCAGTTCCTGCAGACACAGGGAGGATTATCGGACTTATAGTAATGGTTATCATTATTATTGGTGTCGTAATATGTGTCGTGGTTGTTATTGCCCTCGCCTACAATAAATTCCGGAGAGGTGGAGGACGGAGAGGTAGGTATTATGACGAACTTGGGTAAATAAAGGCATTATAATTTTTTGATACTTTAATATTATCGCGAGAATAGAATTCTTTGTTGTATTTTAAAAATTAATTTATTTGAAAGGAAATTAAAGCTTAACTATTAAATTGACAAATTTACCATGGAACTTATTGAGAAAGTTACAATTCCTAAAAAAGAATTATTATTAATATTTTTAATAATTTTTTGCTCTTACAACCTCGTTACGATTACATTATTAAGTGGCGATACACAACCTGCAGGACTATTACCTTTCTCTATTCTTTTCGAACAGTCTGTAGTTTTTAATAAATTTGTTAATTTTTATCCAATTGAAGGAAGTGCAAATTTTGTTGAGAGAAATGGTCAATATGTCTCATTCTTTCCAATTGTAACCCCAGTGCTAGTGGTTCCTCTATATGTTCCTGAAGCGCTTCTTATGGGTTTTGGTTATGTTCCGTTTGCACCTCCTTTTATTGGATTTATGAATAAATACTGTGCCGGATTTATAACCGCATTAGGAGCTACAATTCTTTATTATACTTTATTTCATTTATTTGGGCGTAAAGTCTCCCTGATTCTTCTATTTATATACGCTTTTTGTACTTCGGCATGGTCAATATTCAGCCAGGCATTATGGCAACATGGTACTGGTGCTTTATTATTATCTGGGATAATCGCACTAATTTTCCTTAACGAACGTGAAAATAAAAGATATTACATCATAATATTAGGTTGCTTTTCTGGATTATTCATAATGAACCGAATTTCCGATTCGATTCTTTTAATTCCCTGTATTATTTTTATTTTAAAATATTATAGGAAGCAGATATTGTACTATGTAATTCCTTTAATTCTAACCGCCTCACCGTTTTTAGTATATAACTATACATTTTTTAATTCTATTTTAGGAGGTTATAACAGTGAGTTACAGTTGTTTACTATAAATCAAAACATTTTAATACATTTTTTTGGACTATTATTCTCTCCAAATCGAGGACTTTTTGTTTACACCCCCATTCTCTTTTTTTCAATAATTGGTTATTATTTTCTATGGAAAGAAAAAAATAAAAAATTCGATAATTTTCTTCTTTGGTTTGGTCCTGTAATAATTTTGGATATATTGATCTATAGTTCATTTACAGATTGGATAGGGGGTTGGAGTTACGGGCCCAGGTATCTTTCAGGTTTTTTACCTGTATTTGTGATATACCTGGGAATATCTATTAATAAGATATTAAAATCAAAAACGAATTTGTTGTATTTTCTCATAATGGTCCTCCTCGGAATTACCATAGTATTATCTTTTTTTATTCATCTTACGGGAGCATTTTTCTATCCATATAGTGACTGGAACAACAGTGGTTATGATGCCTGGTCATTTGGAATTGAAAAATCCCAGATAATTACATCTTTTATAGAAGGATCACAGCGAGTTGATTCATTAGGCCTTTTTATTTATCCTCCATTTAGTATATTATTCTATGATAAAAATTTCCATAAGATTCCCCCTTAATTTGGATATTTATACGACGAATTTTAAATTAAATAATAATTAAATTAAAATAAAAAAAAGGAAGGTGCTCACTTTTTAAACCATCAAAGGTTCAAACCCTGCCTTTGTTACCTTCCCAAATTCAAGGTTAATTTTTGGGTCGATGCGGCAAACCGGGCAGATGTAATCATCAGGCAGGTCCTCGAAAGCGGTTCCTGCTTTTATTCCTCTGTGTGGTTCTCCGCGTACCTTGTCATAAACATATCCACAGACTGAACAGATATATCTTGTAGGCACCCATTCTTCAAATCCCCATTTTCCTATCTTGCCTTTACCCTCCATACCGCAAATCGGGCAGATATATGTTTCAGGCAGGTCTTCAAATTCGGTTCCTGCTGGAATTCCATTGTGGGGTTCACCCCTTAAAGGAGAATAGATATATCCGCAGATTTTACATCGGAAACGGTTTACGTTTGTCATGTTCAACAAGTCCCTGCAAAATAATGATTTACGTTAACTTGGATAAAGATATTGATAGGTGCATAAAATTCTGCCTAATGTTTTCTAAACAAGATGAGAATAATCAGATCTACCCAAAATAAAGTGTGTGTTGACGGTTCACGGATGAAGGAGTTCATGCTTGACGAACCACTTGCAAATGAATTTCTAAATTTCTTAAAACAATTTGGCACAGTCAGAATTCTTAATGAGACGGAGTTACCTTTTTTTTCATTTGAAAAAGAAAATTTCATCTCAATTAAGGGATTTATTGGAGAAAGAAGTGTTGAAGTCAGATATAAAAAAGAGTTCTCTGACCTTGTTGCGGACTATTTCCATCTACTTCTCTTCTATTATCGCGAAGGGGATAAGGGGGCTGCAAAATTAAAAAGGGTTGAGAATTCAATCTGGAAAATGATGCGGGTCAGAATGGGCCTTTCTGAATAATTGATCTTTTAACAGTACCAGAGTATCAGCGCGAAATTGACATGATGGGAATGATGCCAATTTTCTCTATTATAGTACAGTGAAATAATCATTTAATGATTAAACGAGATCGCCGAAAGTATAAATTATTATATAATAGTTGATATTTATACTTTATTAATGATCAACAGTTAACATGATATTTAAACTGTTGTAAAATATAAGAGATATGGTACGGCTGATCTGGATCGTTTTACTATCTGTAATAATAGGTTTAATTCATATTTTATGAGCAAAATGAACTCTGAACTAATTAATTTATCAATAAAAATGCCGCTATGATCTCATTTAAATTCATAAATATTCTGGTTTTGTGCCTAACTTTTTGGAAGTTAAAGTGAATACCATTGTTTTAATAAATCTAATTGTAGTATCTAATAAGTACATGAATTCAATGTGATATCATGGCTTTTGCATTACATGTAAATCCCGAACGGTGTACAGGCTGCAATAATTGCGTAGTTGCATGCCCGGTTAACGCCCTCGAGCTTTTCACGCTCGATCCTGTGACAAGCGAAAAAATATTCCAGGTCCAGGACGGTATAGCGGTTAGTATTGATTTTAAGGCAGAATTATGTGCAGGCTGCGGAGTATGCGTTGAAGCATGTCCATATGATGTCATCTCCCTCCGTGGGGGATCACCCGGGGAAATTGCCCAGACTTGATTCGGCCTGAGATATTGTCTTTTATCTTATACTTATGATTCAAAAAACAAGGAGATACCATGGAGAAAAAAATTAAACTAAACCTGATCACATGCAGAACTATCCAGCAGGGTGTCGGCATGGAGGCCGGAAAGACTTCCCAGAAGTACTTTGATGCCTGTACGATCATCCAGATGCATCCTGATGACTTTAAAAGACTTGGTGCATGGAAGAATACCAATGTCCGTGTTTCGAGCTCGGTAGGGAGTGTTATCGTAAAGGCAGTTGAGACGAGAGAAGATCTTGTCCCAGGCCTCGCCCATATTCCTATGGGACCCTGGGCAAACAGAATTGTCCCGGCTTATACATACTCAACCGGGGAGCCGTGCTTCAAAGGGATCCCAATAGAAGTTGAAGTAGCCATGAATGAGCCTATCATGAGTTCTATTGATGTTTTAAAGGATGCCTGTGGGCTCTCGAGGAAGTGAAACATGCCTAAAGTTGTAACTGATATTATTTGCCCATTCTGTGGCACACTTTGCGACGATATTGAATGCACAGTATCTGACGACAATAAGACAATCCTTTCAGTGAAAAATGCATGTGCAATCGGTGCGGAAAAGTTCAACCACCAGAAACTCCCGGGAAGGGTTACCCGCCCAAGGATGCGTCAGGCTGATGGAAGTTTCAAGGAAGTATCGTATGATGAGGCAATTGACTGGACTGCAAAAATGCTCGTTGCATCAAAGAAGACTTTGATGTACGGCTGGGCCTCAACAAGCTGTCAGGCTATGAGCATTGGTCACGAGATTGCAGAGAAAGTTGGGGGGATAGTTGATAACTGCGCAACAGTCTGCCATGGGTCATCACTTATTGCAATCGAGGACGTAGGAGTCCCGAGCTGCACACTTGGTGAAGTAAAGAACAGGGCAGACAGGGTTATTTTCTGGGGTTGCAACCCGGCACATGCCCACCCGAGGCACATGTCAAGGTATTCAATCTTCCCTAGAGGATTTTTCACAGTAAAAGGCCACAAAGGGAGAAAAATCTATGTCGTTGACTGCAGGTATACGGATACCGCAAAATGTGCGGACACGTTCATTCAGGTCCAGCAGGGCTATGACTATGAACTTCTGAATGCATTCCGCACTGCAGCTCGAGGCGAGTCCCTCCCGGACACTGTTGGAGGTGTTCCGAAAGAGAAGATCTATGAAGTTGTTGCAGAACTCAAAGAGGGTCGTTTCGGTATTATCTTCTTCGGGATGGGACTGACCCACACAATGGGAAGAAATCACAATATCGATATCGCAATCAATCTTACACGCGATATGAATGATTTCACAAAATTCAGCATCATGGCCATGCGTGGGCACTGGAATGTTACAGGCTCCGGGCAGGTACTTGGCTGGCAGTACGGGTTCCCATATGCGGTAGACCTCTCACGTCGTGACCAGGCACGTCACCAGACCGGGGAGACGACATCTGTTGACCTTTTGGTCAGGAACGAAGTAGAAGCCTGCTTCTATATAGCAACTGATCCAGGAGCACATTTCCCTGTCGATGCAATGATAAGCAGTTCGAAAAAACCCACTGTGACCGTTGACCCACATATCAACTGCACGACTGAGATATCAGATATACATATACCTGTAGCCATGGTCGGGGTTGAGACAGGCGGCTGTGCATATCGTATGGATAATGTCCCGATTGAAACGAGAAAGGTTGTCGATGCTCCGGAAGGAATGCTTACCGATGAAGAACTTCTCACCAGGATCAACAAGCGTGTTGATGAACTGATGGCTGCCGGAGGTGCGTAAATGTCTGAATATATAATAAAAAACGGCCATGTCTTTGACCCTGTTCAGGGATTAAAAGGAGACAAGGCTGATATATCTGTAAAAGACGGTAAAATCGTTGACAAGGCAGGCTCAGGAGCAAAAGTAATCGACGCAAAGGGAAAGACCGTAATGGCGGGGGCCCTCGAAGTCCATGCTCACGTTGCTGGCCCTAAGGTAAATGCCGGCCGTTGGTACCGCCCTGAAGACAAACACTTTGACTCGCATAAAAAACCAGGGATTACAAGGATTGAAGGTGGAAAATCAATACCGACTGTCTTTAAGACTGGTTACGAATATGCGAGGATGGGCTTTACATTTGCCATGGAAGCAGCAATGCCTCCACTATATGCACGCCATGTCCATGAAGAGATACATGATACTCCAATAATTGATGAGGCAGCTTTACCTGTATTTGGAAATAACTGGTTTGTCTTTGAGTACCTGAAAAATAAAGAGATAGAAAACGCTGCTGCGTACATCTCATGGGTTATGAGGCAGACAAAGGGATATGGAATCAAGGTTGTAAACCCGGGCGGTACTGAAGCCTGGGCATGGGGACTCAATTGTCTCACTATCAATGACCCAGTGCCATATTTCGATATCACTCCTGCAGAGATAATGAATGGACTCATGGCAGCAAATGAGTATCTTGGTCTTCCCCACTCCATGCATGTTCACCAGAACAGTCTTGGAAACCCTGGCAATTATGAAGTAACACTCGACACATTGAAACTTGCAGAAGGTGTCAAACCAAAGAATAATTTTGGCCGCGAACAGGTGATGCACTCTACACATCTTCAATTTCACTCTTATGGTGGTGATAATTGGGGTAATTTTGAATCTAAGGCAAAAGAGGTTATGGATTACGTCAATAAACAGGATAACATCACCATCGATACGGGCAATGTAACACTGGACGAAACTACCACGATGACAGCCGATGGACCTTTTGAACATCACCTACATGGTCTTAACCACCTAAAATGGATTAATGTCGATGTGGAGCTTGAGACTGCAGCCGGCGTTGTTCCATACATCTATGACCCGAACATCAAGGTCTGTGCAATCCAGTGGTGCATAGGTCTTGAACTTGCATTGTATGCAAAGGATCCAATGAGATGTTTCATCACAACTGATCACCCGAATGCTGGGCCTTTCACCCGTTACCCACGTGTTTATTCGTGGCTGATGAGTAAAAAGGTCCGTGATGAGAGATTAAACACATTCAAGAACGCAGACAAAGTAATAAGCGCAACTAATCTTGCAGAGTTAGACCGGGAGATAACTCTTTACGAGCTTGCAGCAATGACACGTGCAGGGCCTGCAAAAGCTCTTGGACTCTCAAAAGATTATGGTGGGCTTAAGCCAGGAATGAATGCAGATATTGCAATATACGATATCAACCCAGACAAGTTCCCGTCAAGCGGGCCAGAGATAGAGAAGGCATTCGGAAACGCTGCTTATCTCTTCAAGGACGGAAAAATATGTGTGCAGGACGGTAAAATCGTCGACTTTGGCAATAAGCACACCTTCTGGGTTGACGCAAAAGTGAAAGAAAACAAGCTTGTTGTGCGTGATATCAGGGAAAAGTTCCTACGCTATTATAGTGTGAATGAGGCTAATTACCCTGTTCCGGAGAGTTATGCACCGCACCAGCACATCATAACGGTGGATGCAACACAAGCGTGAGGTGAAAAAAGAAATGAACACTGTCACAATGAACGTAAATAAAATACCGGAACTCTACTTTGAATGCGAAAATGTAAATCCTGACACATTCGCAGGAAAGAAAGCCGCAGAGATAGCAGCCCTCAAGGGTTACCAGGGGAAAAAGATTTCAACTCTCGGTGAATATTTCACAATTACCGGAGATGCGGGAGCTACAGCAGCAGATACCAAGATAGTAATCAACGGTGACTGCACAAAGATGAAGTATATCGGCGCCAAGATGTCTGCCGGAGAGGTAGTAGTTAACTCATCAACCGATATGTACACTGGCAGCTGGATGACTGGCGGGAAACTCCTTATTAAAGGAAACGTCCACTCATTTTGCGGCCTTGCTATGAAAGGTGGCGAATTTACAGTCGAAGGAAATGCAGGAAATTATCTGGGAGCTGCATACCGTGGCGACTGGAGAGGGATGTCTGGAGGAGTTCTCAGAGTAAAAGGGAATGCAGGGTCTGATGTAGCGACCTTCATGATTGGTGGTGAGCTTATTGTTGAAGGTGATGTCGACATCCATATCGGCACTCATATGGAAGGCGGTAAGATCATTGTCAAGGGCAATGCAAACCGGCGTGTCGGAGGCCAGATGGTCAAGGGTGAGATCTACGTTTTCGGGAATATCAACGTAATGATGCCAGGATATAAGTATAAAGATGAAGTAGATCTTGAAGTAGATGGAACAAAGGCAAAGTTCATAGAGTATATCGGAGACCTGGGCGAAAGGCACCCGAAAAAAAAGGGTGAGATGGTCTATGGCAAGCTTTACATGAAGAAATAATAGAAGGAAGGATGAGGTGATATAAATGGACAAATACAGGTGTATGATGTGCGGTCACGTCTATAACGCGTCAAAAGGAGAGGTCAAGGGTTTTGATGTGATTCTATGTAACTCTGCTACAATGAAACTTGAATGCACGACGAGCGAGAATGCGAAGCCTTATACTGCAGCAGGGACTGATTTTTCTTCTTTACCTAGTGACTGGAAATGCCCGACATGCGGGTACCCGAAGTCATATTACCGTAAGCTTGAAACAGACAATCTGAGTGCAATGAGGACAATTTCCTTTTAATAATAGAAATATCTGTTTTTTATTTTTTTCAAGAGAAATCTGTTTTAATTTAATCTCAGATTTATTCTCATCAAAATCGTTTTATTTGAAAGACGGCCTAATTTTATCAGTTATCCTCAAATTGCTAGAAGTAATTACCTAACCAAATGTTTCTTCAAATCTGCGAATGGAAAATATTTCTATAATTTGGGAAATAGCCCTAATCTATTTCAAGACGTATTTGAGTTTTAATTGCCTTAATTCCTTTTTATTTTTAAATAATTTCGATTTAGTGCCTAACTTTTTTTAAAATGTACTGCCTTTATCTATCACCTCTTCAAGACATTTGTAATAATGAGACCTGAAAAAATGACCTGGTTTGATTCGGTCATTCCGAATGCATCGGCATCAATTAAAAGTGTGAGGGATGAGGGTAAAAAATTCGTTGGTTTCTACTGCGTATTTGCACCCCAGGAACTTGTGCTTGCTGCAGGTGCAGTACCGGTTGCACTTTGTGCAACAAAGGAAGAGCCTATTGCAGACGGTGAAAAATACCTCCCGCGAAACTTCTGTCCGTTAATTAAGTCAAGTTACGGATTTGTAATAACTGAAAAATGCGCCTTTTTCAACAATTCAGAGTTCATCATAGGAGAGACGACATGTGATGGAAAGAAAAAAATGTTCGAGATGATGGAGACATTTAAGCCGCTTGTTGTGCTTGAAGTCCCCCAGAGTGCAAAGGGAATGGTACAGAAACAGTACTGGCGTTCTGAGGTAAGCCGTTGCAAAGACGAGATAGAGAAACGTCTCAATGTTACAATCACGGATGAAAAGATGAAAGAAGCCATCCGTGTGATGAACGAGCAAAGGGCGCTAATGAGGGAGCTCGTTGCACTGAACAAGGCTGACCCAGTCCCGCTCTCGGGACAGGACCTCCTGAAAGTGATGTGGGCGAGGAACTTCTATTTCGACCATGAGGGGTTCAATGAACATCTCAGAGAACTGATAAAAGCGACAAAAGCAATGGTTGCTAAAGGAGAAGGTGCGTTCCCTGCAAAGACCAAACGTATAATCGTGACCGGTGTCCCAACCGGCATAGGTGCAGAGAAGGTTATTAAAATTATCGAAGAGTCTGGTGCAGATGTTGTCTATATTGAGAACTGCTCTGGGATGAAGCAGTATTTATTTGATGTCGCAACAGATGGCTCACCCCTTGATTCAATCGCGGATAAATACCTTGCCACCCCGTGTTCATGCATGAGCCCGAACATGGGACGACTTGAACTACTCGCAGATCTAGCAAAAGATTACAATGCGGGAGGTGTCATCGACATAACATGGGTAGGCTGTCACACCTACAATGTTGAGTCCCGCGTACTGAAAGATTACCTAACAAAACATGGAAATGTCCCGCTACTCCAGATTGAGACCGATTACTCACAGGGTGACACAGGTCAGGTAAAGACCCGGGTCGAGGCATTTCTTGAAATGATTAAAAAACCCTGAAATTATTTTTCCCGGTTTTCCCTCTTCCAGTCCCATGCCAGAAGAGCCGCACCAAGAGCTCCTGTATATATTGAATCATCCGGGACAATAACCGGGAAACCCATCTCCTCCCCGATTTTTATTGCGATATCATGATTCTGCGAAACACCACCCGTAAAAACAACCGGGGGTTCAGGATGAAGGGACGCAGCCATTGATGCAGTCCGGCGGGCGATTGATGCATGAAGGCCTGCAATGATTGCATGTCTCGAGACACCCTGGTTAATCAGGCTGATAACCTCGGATTCTGCAAAGACTGTACACATCGCATTTATCCGGTGAGGTGTTGCAGCTTCAGCATAGGTTGATAACTTGTCTACTGGCACACTCAATGCTTGTGCCATTGCAGAAAGAAACCTTCCTGTTCCTGCTGCACACTTGTCATTCATGACAAAGTCCTTAAATCCCCCGTCTTCGGACAATCTGATAGCTTTTGCATCCTGTCCACCTATATCAATTACGAACCGGCAGCCTGGAATAAGAAACGATGCTCCCTTTGCATGGCAGGAGATCTCTGTCGGTGAGAGTACCGCTTTATCCATGCTATGTCGGCCATAACCTGTCGCTGCTGTGACTTTTGGTATTTTGTGAAGGTTACTTCTGCAGCAGAGCAGAAACAGGAGATCAGTTGCAATTTTATTTGGGTCCCATCCGGCAGGACTCATTGCCTTCCTATATTCATTTCCGTTATAGAGTACTGCCTTTACCATTGTCGAGCCGATATCAAGCCCAGCTACCCATTGATCTGGATTTTTCGTCTGGATTCCCAGGGAAGTCATAATTGATATTCCTATGGATATTGGGAAAATATTATTTCGAACCAATATTTGGAGATAACGCCTATTTTCAGTTTCCTGTATACGAATTTATGCAAGTTTGGTCTATAATAAAAAAACAGAATATATGCGAATCAGGAAACCCATTCTATTGTTAAATTCAAATCATATATGAAATTATGATTTAACTTCATTCATGATTCCTGCACGAATGAGAGCAGAACGCATCTCTCTAAGATCTTCGCGCATTTCAATTATCTCCCTATTCAGAATTTTATCCAGATCAGATCTCGTCCCCTTGATTTCATTTAGAGTCTCCTTCTGGAGCACAAACGTTTCTTTCTGGAGTTCTATAGTCTCTTTCTGGAGCACAAGCGTTTCTTTCTGGAGTCCGATGGTATCTCTCTCTAGTGAAATTGATTCTTTATGCATTTCCAGTGCATTATCCTGCTTTAGTTCCATCCTTGAAAATATGGCAATTGCAGAATCAAACCTCTCAGCAAGCTCATCTTCTGGTGAACCCCTGATAACTTCAAAATATGAATATTCTCCGGTATGTTTCTCTTCAGTACTCTCAATAAAATCGACGTATACAGGAAATTCACAATTTTTTATAGCTATTTTAAATGATTTAAGGTCTTCAGGACTACCCTCAGCAATCACCTGAACATCATATCCTTCCAGGTTTTTAATAGAACCTGTTATATTGTGTTTTCGCGCTATATTCTGGACCAGATGTCGGTATCCTACTCTTTGAACAGTCCCTGATATGTGCATATTCAGCCGGGTTAACCGGGCATTATCCATATGCATAATAGGTGTTTAAACTAAAAAAGTTCTCTTCTATTTCGTATAATCACTAATACAACTAAGAGAATTTTGAGTCTAATCTTTCATTATTCTATTAATGAAGGGCTATATATTGCAGTTGGATGATAAAGATAGGGAGTTGGTTTCCATACCGGTGTTGGCATGCCCTCTATTAAGGTGACAATGGGAAAGGCTCTTTTATGAGTCACAACAGGTGACATGAAGGGATCGACCAATTCTGGATTCTTATTAAATGACTCGGTTTTCTTTGAATTTGAAGAAACATCGGTATATATGTTAATTATATCACCAAAGAACGTCGCTACTGGATTCCCGTTTTTGGAAGGAGTGAGGAAGAAAGTTCTGAACTGGAGGTTATAAGTGCCATCAGTTTGAGGCGCTATAAGAGTAACAGGGAAGCTGAATTCCTGTCCTGGTTCTACGGTCGTACCTGGTGGAATCATGATGTTACTAATACCGAATTTGAGTGCATCACCAAATGCCCTCAAGCCGAATTGTATTCCTTCAGAAGTCCATGCAGTGGTGCCAGTGTTCTTAATAGTAATAATTCCGGTAAATGTCTGGCCAGGGTTTAACACGACAGGTATTGTAGAACTGACATATTGCATGTCATATGGGTGGTGGGTTTCGCCGTTTGTTTCTTCCTGATTTGATGGACTGGACCTGACATTATTCCATGTATGTGGCATTGTAAATGAAGAGGAAGTGGGGGTTCCTGTTGGCTTGGGAGTCGCGTTGCAATAATTTATGTCGACCGGGATAAAACTAGAGTCTATCCAGACGTAACATCCTTTGTTTTGAGTAAATGTGTTCGAATTGGACTTGTTGACATAGTATCCTATGTCTTGTCCGGTTGCATCATTACCGGAGATTGTGTTATTATTTGAATTCCTGAAATAAAACCCACTCTTTTCATTGCTTGAAGCATTGTTGTCAATAAGTGTGTTGTTCGATCCAAAGAGATAGAACCCTTTTTCATTCTCTATGGCGGTATTGTCTGTAAGGTTGTTACCAGAGCCAACGATGATATATCCATCATCCCGATTATCTTTTGCTTTATTATCGGTGAGAGTGTTATTAGAATCGAGATAGAATCCGTCCCCTCCGTTTTTGATGGCATCGTTATCGATGAGAGTGTTGTTGTAATAGAGGTCGAACCCATCACCCCAGTTCTTTATAGCATCGTTATCGATGAGAGTATTGTTGTAATCGAGATAGAATCCGTCCCCTCCGTTTTTGATGGCATCGTTATCGATGAGGGTGTTGTTGGACAAAAGGTCGAACCCATCACCCCAGTTTTTTATAGCATCGTTATAAATGAGAGTGTTGTTGGAATCGAGATAGAATCCATCCCCTCTGTTTTTGATGGCATCATTATCGATGAGGGTGTTGTTTGACTCAAGTTCAAATCCATCCTCTCCATTCCTGATTGCTTTGTTACCGGTCAATAAATTACCGGAACTTGTACCTGGTTCACCATACTCAGTATATGAACTCAGATTAAATCCATTACGGTTATTCCTTGCTGCAATGTTATGGTTTAGGGTGTTGTTATCACCAGTCAAGTAAAACCCATCCTGGTTGTTATTTGCTGCAATGTTATGGTTTAGGGTGTTGTTATCACCGATCAAATCAAACCCACTCCAGTTGTTTTTTGTTGCAATGTTAAGGTTTAGGGTGTTGTTATTACCTATCAGGTAAAACCCACTCAGGTTGTTATTTGCTGCAATGTCATGGTTTAGGGTGTTGTTATCGCCTACAATAGCAAACCCTAATCCATAATTATTGATTGCTTGATTATCGGTTAGGTTATTGTTGTGACCAGAAAGAAAAAATCCCGCCGTATACTCACCACTTTGTAGACACTTTCCAGTTTCAGTGTTGTTTATAATAGTGTCATTTGAATTTTCTACAAACCAATACCCAAACATATCTCTGGTTGCATTGTTGCTAATAAAAAGATTATCACTTGACTTATTTGAGAATATACCTCTCAAATGGTTGTCGTTTACGATATTATTGTTCACTTCAATCCCATTAGAGTTCTGAATTTCGATACCATTAAGATTATAACTTGCATTCAGATCTGTTATGCTTGATGGAAGCGAACTAGCACTATTAAGCGATCCAATCACGTTATTAAAGAAAATCCCAGTTTCTCCAAAATTGATGAAAGTGATATTTTTAATGTTAATTCCGGTAAGAGAATTCGTTGAGTCGGATGAAAAGGTATCATAGCTTCCGGTACTCTGATTGTTAACGAGAATACCATAATTAGTGTACGAACCACCGTCAAAAATTGCACCCATACCATCAAAAATGACATCAGAAGAATTGATAAGTATAGCAAATTCTTTTCCGAAATTTGAAAATGTCTTGTTAAATGAGTCGAATTGAACTCCAGTCCCTGAATAATGGCTGGGATCAAGGTCCAGAACCCAGTCATGGCCGGATTCATTTATAACCCAGCCCTTGTGGTTATAATAATAAGGGTTGTCTGATGAGGTGTTCAACGGAGGGTCAGACCTGGTCTGAACTTCTGTTACCTGGCTTGTAATTGTCTCTTCAGCACTATTTATAGAAAAAGTACTTTCATTGACTTTAAGAGTTGTTTCAGAATTTTCACCCGGGCCATGAGTTTCAGTTGGTGTGTCAGAGACCTGGGGTTCTGTTGTTATTGTGGGTATTATAGTTGTCTGAACCGTTTCAATTGCGGTTGTGGTGGTTTGTTCCAAAGATCCAGTGATTTCCGGTTTTAGAACATTTTGATCCGGGGTAGTTGTTGTTGGACCCACTAAATCTGTTGTAATTTGTACAACAGGTTCGTTTGTAGGAATGACGGTAGTATCAGGCGTTGAAGATAACGCGGTGTTGGAGGATGAGGTATCCGTTGGGTCAAATGTGAATCCGGTCGGGTCGGCTGTAACCCATGACCCTGCAATTATTAGCAATATGAGAAAGTAAAGCAGGAAAAATTGAAATTTACTTATGTTAGCAAACATTTACCACCAATTATACTTAAGAGTATTTTGATTTGTTATTCTATATTATAAATTCAATAGATTTGTTTTTTAAAAAATTCAATTAACCATATATCCATTTCGCAGGTATCTATAACTGATAAAATGCAACCACAAATCTCAATTATTTCTCTGGGTGTATCCGACCTTGATGTTGCACTCAAGTTCTACCGTGACGGACTTGGCTGGAATCCTTCAAGTGCCAGTGCCGGAGACTTTGTCATTTTTAACCTCATGACCGGTACAGCTCTCGCTCTGTATCCTAGGGACCTACTTGCAGAAGACGCCTGCCTGAAAGACAGTGGTGGTTTTGGTGGCATTACTCTTGCACAGGTTGTGGAATCGAAGCAGGAGGTCGACAGGATATTGTCAGGTGCAGAAATAGCCGGGGGCAAAATAATAAAATCATTTCTTCCCAACGCACTTGTTGACCCAGGCAATGAAGTTATCAGTACTGTTACCGGTCTGTTCAGCTGTAGTATGTCCCAGTCCCCAGATAGTTTCGAAATCAACATCCTTGACACCAGCATAATTCTCCAGAGCCTGTGCCAGATTTGCCTCAACAGTTATGGCTGTATCACCCTGCTCTATTCCGGTCCGGATTCTCCAGTGGGGTGCCGGCATGGAAGTATTGAAACCCTCGTAGTAATTCAATAAATAATACATTGGATTGTACATATTTCCGCGGTATTGTATACTGTTACCGAATTTGTCAACAGATTTCAGATCGGTTGAATAAGCTCCTACAATGGAAGAGTTCCAATCACTGTATGCAGAGTAATTGACTTTATTTTTCACTAAAAGGTTTGCAACCACTCCATCGAAATGAAGTGCATCGTAGGTATCGTTTCCAAAGACATCATTTTCAGCCTGGTTCCTTGTTAAACTATCGAAGGCAGGTACAGATTTAGAAGCATTTTTACAGTGTTTTACAAATGCTTCGATGCTCGTAATTTTTGCTGTATTGGTTTTTGGGTCATATTTTACCCATTCTATATCAGAGTTCAGTGAATCGATATAATCCTGCGCAGTTTTATAGGTTGCTGAAGTAGCTTGGGAGGGCTGACCAATATTCCCACCTGGAGCATTGTTACCTGGCACATTTCCATCTGGTGGCATGCCGTTTGGAGCACCTCTTCCAATTCCTCCTTCTGGCATAAAACCACCAGATGTTTTTGTATATGGGAATGTTGTATAGCTAAGGAAATTGTTTAAAGAACCTTCAATTATTGAAAGGATATAATCATAGTAAGTGCCTGATGCATAGATGCCGTTTGTTGAATTGTTGAGGGTTAGAATCTTGCCTTTTTTATCTTTAAGGTCGAGTTTGTTGATATAAGATGCGTAAGCTTTAGCCAGGTCAATGGACAATAAAGAGGTCCAGGTGTTGTTTCCTCTGGAACCTGTGGAAAAATACTGTCCCATATTCCATTCATAGGCTTCGTCAGCATAATCCAGGCTCGTTATCGGACACCAGCACATGGCCCCGTAAATAGCATCGCTGATGTATTTACCATTCTTATCGAGCATGGCAGCACCAATGGATTCAAGGTACGGATAAAAAAGCTTACTGTCACCGGAGGCACCCATTATCGCACTCTGAGCACCGCCTCCACTCATACCAAAACTAAATATACGGTCTGTATTGCCAGGAAGAACATTTTGATTAAACCTATAATAACGGACGGCTGCTTTTAGATCTGTTACTCCCCATGGTGCACCGCCGCTGTAAATAAGTGTGCCGTTTTTATCATAACCATTGTTACGGCCCCGCATACCGGCATATACATAGATAAATCCAGCCTTAATGTAACTTGATATGCTGTTGTAATCATAGGTGGTAGCAGATGCCTGTCCTGAGTAGCCGGGTGTGTTTACAGGAAACACAACCGGAGCGGTTTTAACTGAGTATCCATTGACCTCCCGGTTTGCATTAAGAGTACATGTATACGTCCCATCTCCATTGGCGACAGCAGTCAGATATTCTCCCGGGACATAGATTGCCATTGTTTCATATTCAGTGGTTTCCGGTTTTGTACAATATTGAACCCCGATTTGCCAGTATACATTGTTTACCTGATCGTAGTGCCACGCACTGTTATTAAAAGCCAGGTGTGCAATGTCTTCCTGATAATTGCTCAGGAGAGGCGTAGTTGAACTATTGGAAGACGATTTCGGGGAAGAATTTCCAAAACTGCAAAGGGATACAGCCATAATTATTATAACGAGAATTAATAATGTTTTTCTTAATGGTTTCATTTTACCCTCAATCAAAGTTTTTATTAATAATAATTCACTACTTGACCATATTTAACTGACGTCTGAATGCTATAAAAAAGATCTATTTTTTAATATTAGCCAATAGGTTTTAAATTTTCAATAACCTTTCCTCTGAACTGACTCATGTACAGGCGGTAATAAGACCCTTTCGAAGCCATCAATTCATCATGAGTTCCCTGTTCTGCTATCTCCCCTTTATTAATATAAAGGATGCAATCAGCATGCTTTATAGTGGATAACCTATGAGCTATTATAAACGATGTTTTACCCTCCTGCAAGTGAAGAAGCCCGGCCTGGATCAGTTTTTCGGTCCTTGTATCAACATTGCTCGTTGCCTCATCAAGGATCAGGAGCCTGGGTTTGGCAACCATGGCCCTTGCAATAGTAATCATCTGCCGCTGCCCCTGCGAAAGGTTTACACCGCCATCGTTAAGGCATGCATTGAACCCATCTGGTTGGGCCATGATAAAATTATACGCCCCTGCCCGCCTTGCTGCATCCATACATTCCATATCGGTGGCCCCTTCCCTGGCATATCGAAGGTTTTCAATGATAGTTCCTGAAAATAGGAACGGTTCCTGAAGTACCTGGGCTATTTGTGACCGCAGGCTGTCCTGCTGTACTTCCCTGATATTGTCGTCATCGATAGTAATTTTTCCACCATCGATATCGTAATACCTTGTCAGGATATTGATGATCGTACTCTTACCTGCACCTGTAGGGCCACAGAGACCAAATACACGACCGGGAAGGGCACGAAATGAATTTTTCCTGAGAACTGTTCTGCCTGGGATATACGAGAAATCGACGTTCTCAAACCTGACATCCCCGGTAATTTGAGGCATTAGTTTTGCATCTGGCCTATCAGCAACTTCCGGCTTTTCATCGAGTATCTGAAATACCCGCGATGCTCCTGCAATAGCACCAATAATAAGTTCATATACAGAAAATATCTGTGAAAGCGGAGAAGAGATACTTGCAGAAAGACCGAGAAATGCAACCAGTTCTCCTAATTGTATATCCCCTTCGATTACCATTATTCCACCCACAATAAGAAGGAGAACTATCTGCAGATTTGCGATAATTGTAGCTGCTGGCATTGATATGAGAGCTACAAACTCAGCTTTTCCACCAATTGAAGCCACCTTTTCAGAAAGTTCTGAAAATCTCTTACTAGTGCTGTTCTCCTGGCGGTAAGCTATCGTCACTTTATGGCCGTAAAGCCGTTCTTCTACAAATCCATTTAATTCTCCGAGATTTTCCTGCATCTTTTCGAAAGCTGGTCCGGAGATCCTTGCTATGGTTGCTGACAGTGCTATCATTCCAAAAACAGCAATATAAATAAGCATTGTTAGGAACGGGTTCAATAAAATCATGACTGTAGTCAGAACTATTATTGTAGTTACGGACTGGAGAACCTGCTGGATACTGTTTGAATAGAACTGATCTATCACATCTGTATCGCTTGAGACACGGCTCATCAGCTCTCCTATCGGTTGGCGGTCAAAAAAACTAAGCGACAAAGACTGCATATGGTTGAAAAGATCTGTTCTGAGATTTTTTAACGCATCCTGTGAAATATCGGAGAGAAGTTTCTGGGCAGTGAACCCGCATATCCATAGAACAGCAGCATCTATAACAAACCAAAAAATAACCAGTTGCAGATTTGCTATCTGACCATGTGAAGTAATTGTATCTGTTGCCATTCCCATAAGGACTGGAAGCATTCCCAATGCAATAGAAAACCCTATCATCATAATGACGGCTATCGTTAACCTTAACCGGTATATCATCAGATATGACAATAATCTTCGTGTAGTTGTGATCATTGTGGGGCTCTCTCTTTTTTCTTTAGATTCTTTTTCTGACCCTACTGATACATCGGTCATGAGTTATCTCCTCCTCGTTTAAGGCCCTCTCCAAGTTGTGACTCATATATCTCCCGGTATAATGAATTTGAGGCCAATAACTCAGAATGAGTCCCTGTTGCGACAATTGTTGCATTATCGAGGAGGATAATTTTATCAGCCGTTAAGACTGAACTTATCCGCTGGGCCACGATAAATTTTGTTGTAGTGGCCATTATTTTTACAATTTCATCCTGAATTTGTGCTTCTGTTGCTACATCACAGGCACTGGTGCTGTCATCAAGGATAAGAATTTTTGGTTTCTGTGCGAGGGCACGCGAAATAGCCAGTCTCTGTTTCTGACCTCCTGAAAAATTTGAGCCTCTTCGAGCAATTTTTCCATCATATTCTTCAGGGATGTTTTTTACAAAATTATCGGCGTCAGCTGCAATTGATGCAGCTAACATATCATCATCAGTCAAATCCGGAGTTCCGAACTTGATATTATCTCGTATAGTGCCTGAAAAGAGAACTGATTCCTGAAGACATACACTAACAATAGATCGTAATACATCAAGTGGAATAGACCTGACATCCGTTCCATCGATTGTCACCCGGCCACGTGTCACATCATAAAAACGGGGAATTAAAGATATAAGAGAGGTTTTTCCTGATCCTGTTGCACCCAGAAGACCTATTGTTTCTCCCGGTTCTGCCACAAGATTAATATTTTTCAGGACTTCACCCTCCAGATCTCCTCGTGCGTTCCGGTAGTTCAATGAGACATTCTCAAATACGACTCTCCCTTTCAAACGTGAAGGATCTAACTGGGCCGGATTTACTGGGTTAGAAATTTCTGGAACCGAGTCAAGAATTTCAAAAATTCGGGTTAGGGATGAATTTGCCTGAGTGATAAAAGGAAGAACAATGGCTATAATGAGAAGAGGCATCATCAGTATGAGAATATATTGTGCAACTGATGTGACATCACCAATTGAAAGGCCAGTTCCTTCGAGAACCTGGACACCTCCAGTATAATAGATGGCTGCAAATCCAAGAATTGTAATGGCAAACATAGTTGGTATCAGGTATGCCATAACGTTTTGTGGGACACATGCCGCAATCCTGAGATCTTCTGTCGCGTTCTCAAATTTAGCAATCTCGAATTTCTGCCTCACAAATGCTTTTACAACCCTAATACCTGTAAGTGTCTCCTTGAGAGCTTTGTTTACTCTATCGATCTGTTGCTGTTTTCGGCTAAATGCCGGTTCAACGATACGAAAATAAATTATAAGAAGAATAAAGAAAAAGAGAAGTATCACTATCATAATCCATGTCAGACTCGGAGCCATAAAGTGCGTGATAATTATCGATCCAATAAGGAGGAGGGGGGCCTGAAGGAGATAATTCACAGATTGCAACATTGCAGTCTTTACATTCTGAGCATCTGTTGTTAACCTGACCTGAAGATCACTAGATCTAAACCTGTCAATATTTCCAGATGAAAGAGACTGAATTTTTGCAAATAATTGTGTACGTAGATAGTGAGATGTTATTTCTGCCGCCCATACTGCTATCGCCGAGTTTGCTACCTGGCAAATTCCTGCAATAAGTGCTGCAATCAGCATAAAAAATCCAATATTTGTACAATATTCAAAATTTTTGGCAATGATTCCATTATTGATTAATTCAGCACTTAAGGCAGGTATTGCAAGAGTTGCAGATGCAACAACGACATTGAGGCCCAGTGACAGAATTAACCATCGTCTTTCTCCCGGATATAATTTAAAAAGGCGGCTGTAATTTGATACTTGCATAAAAACATAGCTCCATTTTGAATCTTACATATTTTTTTCTTATTTTCACTGTAATATACTTAATGGGACCAAATAATGGACATCAGATAAATAAAGAAATAATTAGCAAAATTGTCTATTTCTCCCAGAACATTGATAATATGATTCAAATGAGAAAAATTCTTGATCAATATTTGCCTATCTATCCTCTTTACAGGGGCTGATTGTGAAACCAACATTGTTATATATTAGTGGATAGTAAAAAAGAATTTATGAGATTGTCTCATATTTCGATTTTTTTGATTGTTCTAATTGTAACATTGGTTGTTGGTTGCATAAACGAGCAACCATCAATGCCAAAGTCCGAACAGGTCATGACTAATACGACTCATCAAATCTCTCAGTCTTCCACTGGGACCTGGACTTTTGCAGTCTTTGGAGATTCACGGGATAACACTAAGGATACAACAACCGGGGTCAGTCAGTATCTGAATATTATTGCAGTTGCAGTTGCTGCCGAGAAACCTGATCTTGTTATGTATAATGGGGACCTTGTGAGTGGGTGGATTATCTCAAATTCGTCTCCTGTTGCAACAGATTACACAGCACAATTCAGGAACTGGATGAATGAGGTTGAACCGATTCACAATTACACCTCAGGGAGAGGCATCCCTCTATATGTAATAAGAGGTAACCATGAGGACGGTCCCAACGCGACAGTAATACCGCTTCTTAATGCATATCTCACCACCGTTGCTATGGACATGCCACTTAACGGCCCCCTGGGTGAAGAGAAGCTTACATATTCATTTACCTGGAAGGGTGCAAAATTCATCGCTATAGATGACTATTTCCCCCACGATGGCCTGAAGGAGACTGTAAATCAGAGTTGGGTTGACAAAGAACTTATGTCCGGTACAAAACCGTTTATCTTTGTATTTGGCCATACTCCTGCGTATCTCGTAGATTCGGACACTGATGACAAGGGATATGACCTCGCAGTTCACCCTCAACAGCGTGATGCGTTCTGGAACAGTCTTGCGAAAAATAACGCATCTGCATATTTCAGCGGGCATGCCCATTTGTACGTCAGGGGAGAGATACAGGGAGTCCAACAGGTGGTAAGTGGTAACGGTGGTGCTATGGGACATTCCTTCAACTCATCAGAGGCCGACCCCGCACTTAAAATTGAGTACCCCATAACAGAGGCAGATAAAAAAGGAAACAATGTCGGTTATGTTATCATTACTGTGAATGAAACAGCAAGGACAATGAATGCAGTTCAGAAGGTCTATGATCCAGATACAAAGGTTTGGAGAATTGGTGACAAGTTCTCACTTACAAGTTCTGGTGCGGTTATTACTAACAAAACGGTGCAATGAATTTATATGTCGCCATTCGGGAAAGGTTAATAAAAAAGTGAAATGGGATATATACCCTGAACCTGAAGAACTGGTCGTTGTCAGGGCCTCTTCTGGTGGAAGGGAAGGTGGAATGCCCGATGGGAGTGTATTAGTGTTAGGGACAACCGGCTGGTTCTGAGCTAATTGACCAAGCGTCTGATGTGAGGAAGGCGAATTTAAACTCCATTGATTTATAGAGTTCAAAGAACCAGAATTAATATTACCACTCGATGATCCTGATTCTGATGGGGATTCCGATGGCTGAGTTACGGTTAAGTGTGGTGAATTACTGTCTGTTGTAGAAGTACCTGGTTCCTGTGACTGAATTGTAGTTGCCAGGCTCTGTGTATTTCCTCCATTTCCTGAAGATTCTTGCATCCTCTCCGAAACGGTGGTACCGGTTCCCCTTGTAGATAAGAGTGTCTTTTCAGTTGTCATTATAGTATTATATGTCATATTCCGATGAGACCTTGTGGTTGTTCGGGTGGTGTTTGGAGAACGGCAGTCTTGTATGCCTGTGATATTTGAAAGGGTAGTCTTGTTGACAGTCATATTCTTATTGTGCACTGAATTTATTTTGTCAACTTTAGTTCCGGAAATGTTTATAGTATTATAAGAACCCAATGCGCTTACTGTCATTAAGATTATAATAATAAAAATAAATCCAAATAACAAAATAACTCGATGTGAGGGAAATATATCTGAACGGAACCACATACAAACAAACCCTATAAACATTGATTAACTTTTCATAGCATATACTTTTCTCTTACAAAAAGGAAGTTTAATATAAAATTATAGTTCATCAATCGTGATAAGCTAAAAGCATGTGAGGCAAGATCTTCTCTACACTAAAATTTGCTATAGTTTTCTTAATATTCCGTGTGCATCTCTTTACATTACTTCATTAAGAAATCAGGTAGTCATTACGTCAAATAAATTATTTTTTACTTACAAAAGACTAATTTCTAGTTAAATTATAATCAATTCAGGAAGTGTAATAAATGGACTTAAACATTCTATGGTTGGTACCTGTTGCATATTTTATACATATTCTTGAGGAAACACCAAGGTTTGTCCCATGGGCAAAGAGATATTTTTCTGCACCCTCCTCATTCGGTCAATTTATTTTGGGAAATATTATTTTCATGGTTTATGTTCTTATATCCGTATTTCTTGCAACATTTTATCCACGTGAATGGACACTTGTTCTTGGATTATCTACCGTTGCATGGGTATTTTCAAATTTTTTAATCCATGCATTCTTCACCCTCTATACGGGAGAATATTCTCCAGGTGTTGTAACTGCAAGTGCAATATATGCCCCTGTTACAGTGTATATTTACTCAAACTTTTTGGAATTGGGATTAATAAACCAATTAGATTTTATATTGTCGATTGTCATTGGTTTTGCAGTTATGTATGTTCCAACGCTAATACAGGTATGGAGAGGGAAAAGGAACCACCTTTTTGATAATGCCCTCTCAAAAGGCTAATTGGGATTATGTGAACTACTTCAAAGTAAACAATAAGTTCTATATAATTTATAGTGCGTAAATAATTAACACTTAACATAGGGTGTGCCATGAAAATAGTTGGATCAAAAATTTTTGTTGCAATAATACTCATTGCCTTAATTTGTATTGGAATTGCTATATCAGGTTGCACGAATTCGCAAGTGCATTCAACGCCGAAAAGTGAAGTAAACACCATTGTTTCACAGCCATTCGGTCAAACCTCTGATACTCTGGTTGTCTTTGCAGCTTCATCCTTAAAAGGCGTCTCGACGAAATTGAACGAGGACTTTACATCTAAACATCCTGGAACTGAAATTAAATTCAACATAGAGGGAACACAAGTGTTGAAACAGCAGGTAGAGAATGGAGCCCAGGCAGACATTTTTATATCGGCCGGCCGCGGTTACATGGATGCACTTCAGGGAGAAGGATTTACAATTAATGAGAGCATAAAGCCACTTGCCTCGAATAACCTTATACTTATCCTCCCATCTTCAAACCCTGGAAATATTACAAGTCTTGCAGACCTTGGAAAACCAGGAAAAAAGATTGCCATGGGAACTGCAAAAGACCCGGCAGGCAATATTACACGCCTGGTTATTGATAACCTCGCAAATTCAACATATAATGAAACTTGGAAGAGTAATTTGTTTAATAACGTCAAATCATATGAAACCGGTGAATCAGGTGTCACAACAAAGGTCTCGCTTGGAGAGGTCGATGCCGGTTTTGTCTATGAATCCTCTTACAAAGCAGCAAAAAACGGTTCGCTAATCGCAATTGAGATACCTATAAAAGACAATATAATCCAAAAATATGCTATAAGTACACTTATGGGGACAAGAAACCAGTCATTGGCACAGGATTTTGAAGTATTCATGCTCTCCCAGGAAGGGCAACAAATTCTTAAAGATTTCGGTTTCAGGGAGATCCAGTCCTGAAACTTTTTATTTATAATTGAAAAAACAGGGTGGAATGGGTGGAGGCTGGTTTCAGGAGCATAATCTCAAAAAATTCCCTCGTTTTTTCCGTATGTATAGTTATTTTCACCGCTTTTCTCGCTCTTCCGATAATAGCCCTATTTCTTCATACAAATCCGTCTTCTTTTTTTTCAACACTCACAGATAAAACGGTGACAAATGCAATTATTTTGAGCCTCGGCACGTCATGCATATCTTTGATATTTATAGTTCTCTTCGGAACTCCCGCTGCCTATTATCACGCGAGAACAGCATATCCAGGCAGAAGCATAGTAGAAATATTTATAGACCTTCCGATAGTCCTGCCACCAGCTGTAGCCGGTCTGGCGCTCCTTCTCCTTTATGGCCGGATGGGTTTAATCGGCAGATATTTCAACATGTTCGGAATTGATATCGCCTTTACAACTGTTGCGGTAATTTTAGCTCAGATATTTGTCTCATCTCCTTTCTATGTAAGACAGGCGAAAGGACTTTTTGAGCAGCTTGACCCTTCATATGAGTTGACCGCCCGGACTCTTGGTGCTTCCCCTCTGTATCTCTTTAAAACGGTCGTCCTGCCCCTGACATTCGGGGGGCTCCTGTCAGGCGCTGTCATGACTTTTGCACGGGCACTGGGTGAATTTGGCGCAACAATCATGGTTGCTGGAAATATTCCCGGGATTACTCAGACAATGCCGCTTGCAATATATGGTGCTATGGAGGGCGACTTTAATGTTGCAATAACTCTATCTGTCCTTCTTGTTATCATTTCATTTGTAATTATGGCAGTTATCAGGGTTATTACGCTTTACCGGAGCAGAAATGCCTGAAAGTAATATGGAAAATTGAAATTCAATCGAGAATTCCATCATCGGTTTTTTAATCTTATTATTGATCTGTAGATTCGAGTCTCTTTGATGATTTCATCGATAACCAGAATATCTGTACCAGTTTGAATCAGGGGATCTAGGAGGGTTCTATATCCAAAAGATAGGCCTTCTGCTCTAAAATAAAATCTTCCGTGTTTTTCAGAGCCAGGAGTTGAGATAGATGAGCAGAGTTTTTTACCATTAAAACATGTCATCCGGAGATCATGTGGACAGTTTGATGAGAACCTAATATCTGAAAGAATTGGTGTTTATCACAAACTTTTTTTCAGGCTCTTCCCTGCACTCCATGCATTTCCGGCATACTTTCCAAGTTTCCAGTACCGGTTATCCGGCATCGTCAGGAAGAGAGGATCCACTTTATCGAAGTCCGGTTTATTGTCTGTAATAATTTCTGCATCCGCATAGGCTCCTACAATTTCACCAATGAAAAGCGAGTTTGTAGGAAGAAATTTAGTCCTATCTTGTGCTTCTCCATATATTATCCCTCCACCATCTCGACAATTGTCTTTTTAAATTCGTCAAACTCGAGCTCATCAAGTTGTTCTGGGAGGAGACTCCCTGACGATGCCTGCCTGTAGATCCAATAGATAATTCTGTCTACAACTCTGATTACATCATCAGGTGTATCGACAGTAACAAGATGGCGGCCGATTATAGGATGACGTCCACGGTGACCACCTACAGTAATCCTGTATTGTGGATTTTCTCCCCTGATTATCTGAAAAGGACATGGCATGATACAGAAACCACATTCCATGCATTTTCCCTTGTCAAGGACGATAATGCCATTCTCGACTGTGATTGCCTTCTCCCTGCAGTAACAGGTACACGTCCCGCAGCCTGTACAAAGTCCGGGGTCCCTAATTGGCCTCTGAATACCTGTGATCCCAATCTCATTAAGCCGCTCACTTTCGCACCCGTTCGGGCAGGCTGATATTGCGATACGCACCTTCACCGGCAGTTCTTTTGCAAAGAAACGTCGGTCTATCTCTTTAGCGAGTGCAACAGAATCGATTGTTGCAAATTTGCAGTGCCGGGTACCAAGACATGCAGTTACATTAACAACTTCCTCACGCTCTGCACCCAATGGTGTCCCGTTCGCTTCCAGTTCTGCAAGCAGACCCGAAAGCTCTGCAGGGTCTATGTGAGGAAACTCTATAGTCTGGCGTGTAGTAAGGTGGATATCCTTGACGCCATGCCTTTTAGCTATGGCTCCAAGTTCAGTTATCTGGTCCGGTGTTATCATTCCGGCCGGCATTCTCAGCCTGACAATACAGAAGTCCGGGTTACGCTCTGTTATTATTCCGCCTTTTGTATAAAGCCCCTGGTCAATCGGCCTTCGCTGAAGTTTCATTGGTGGTACGATTTGGCGGTTTTATTTGATAGATGTTACTACCCTTTCATTATTAAATAAAAAAGTAAATCAATGTACAATATGACAAAACCATCTGAATACATGGAAGCTTTTTTCGGTGTTGAACTTAACCAGAAATTTGAGGATATGATAAACGACCTTCATGAAATAGAGGACGGATTGAAAAAGTTTTCTACCGAACTTGATAAACTGGAACAGGAGATGGACCCCTCTGAATTCAGGGAGATGAGGAGGGAGGGAAAGGCGCTTATTTTTGAATACGGCCAGGAGATCAAGGATGCCTGGCAGTTCCTCGACTTTTACCTGAAATCAGATAAAAATACAAATCAGATCACTCTTGAAAGGGACGCTTATATGAAGATCTACCAGATCTACAAGTGGGACGGGGCAGATGTCCGCGATCTGAATACATGGATAAAGGAATTGAAGGAAATATGTGAAAAAGTAGGATTAAATGCCCGTGATCTGCTCAATTTCAAAAAACTTACTGCACATCCGGTTCCTGATGAAGTTTCAAAGTTTCCGGTCTATGCAATTGACCGCCAGGGTTATTGCCTCACCAGTTCCGGGTTTGATGTAGTCATGCATATAGACGAGGTCCATGAAGCAATGGAAGAGAGAAAAGGGCAGCATTAAAAAAAAATGAAAAAAACCTGAATAAAATTTACTTAACAATTTTAAGTTCAGCTTTTAGCGGAATTGCATGTTTTATGGTATACATACCCATGCAGACTTTCAGAGCATGATCTTTTAGTGTCTCAATTGTTGATTCATGACTATCGCTTTTTACTTCAAGAATTAACCTGTACTCGCTAATAAGTGGGTCTTCATTGATATCGAACTGCTGGAGGTAATTCAGATCTGCTTCAACTTTTGCCTTCACAGAGTCCAGTTTTACACCCTTCATCGATGCATCAGTAACAAAAGTGCTCGTAAAACAGGCTGCAAACCAGAAGAGGCCGAATGCCATGGGGCTCGGGTATTTACCTGGTCCTGCAAAGTTTGGGTGGGTCATCTCGAGGGCCACTGTGCCGTCCCTGATCTTCACGATGGACCTGAACTGTGGTCCCCCCTCCTCAAAAAGCCATTCTCCTTCGATCTTTGCAGTTACTTTTGCTTCTTTTGGATCTTTTATAATTAAATCGCGGAACTCAGCGACCTGTTTCGTATCAATATTATTAAGTGGCATACCTCTATAAATTTAATAATATATTTTTATTAATTTTATGATTTGGTTAACGCAAATTCGGTTTTAGCAAGGGAGTATATTTAAATAATAGGAATCCTAAGTACGCGTGGTGAAAAACATGAAAATAAGTGCAAGAAACCAAATTCCAGGAACCGTGAAAGCTATAAAGAAAGGACCAGTAAGTACTGAAGTAATAATCTCCATAGCCGGAGGGAATGAGATGGTATCAAGCATAACCACGCATTCAGCAGAAAAAATGAATCTGGCTGAAGGTTCTAAAGTCTATGCCATCGTAAAAGCGTCAGAAGTTATAATAGGGACCGATTAAATCCCTTATTTTTTACTTTACCGGGTTATAATAAGATTCATTTGCGCAATTTTTACAGACCTCCTTTCCATCAACAACTACTTCCCGATGGTCCATTATCTGTTCTCCACATAGGCTGCACCAGGTCTTATAACTTGGGAAACCAGGAATATCATTTTCGCTGACAGGGACCGTCACCTGCTGAACCGTGAGTATTTCATCTTCCGGGATTTCGCTAAGTAGTGAAATAACGTCACTCCTTCCTAACTTATCATGTTTTGTGCGGTCCTTTTCGTTCACTGCAACACGGACAGCTTTTTTTGTTTTCAGGTCCACAAAGGTTGCTGCAAATTTCCCGTAATCACGGAACTTTAGGCTTCGGTGACCAAGGGAACAGCTGGTTATTGCCTGCACTGCATCGGTGCCACATCGGTCTATCTCCATGAAAACTATTAGATCTTTATTATTTTCGAAGGGATTGAGACCTATCTCACGGAGACCTGCTATGGTCAACCGAGTCCCGAGGACAATTCCTGGGCAGACATGGCCGTGAAACTCTGCGGCCTTTTTAAATAATTCATCAAATTCACTCATTTTTCCACCAGATGTGTGCTCCAAGGGTTTCATCGCCCAACACGTACTCGGTTCCATATTGCCTGAGAATAGAACTGAAGTAATTTTTCACAATTGCCTCCTGCTCAGGTGTCGTACAATTCAGCCTGTTAAGATATTCATTTGTAGCTTCGTCTATGCTTGTATAACTCGATTTATGAAACTTAGTCTCAACAGCAAGATTAGCATATATTCCCATTTCATACAGTACAAGCCAGAGCCAGTCTGCCATGGGCTCACCTGGAAATTCCCCGCCATGGAGCAGGGGCCAGAGGTCTCTGTTTACCCTTACCCATGCAGGCGGGGTAAGGAACCAGAAGAGATGCACAGTCCCTCTACAGAACTTCTGCATCTTTTCTATGGCTTCAGCTATATCCATCATTGTCAGGGAATAAGATGCAATTACGACATCATATTTTGCTCCCAGTTCTTCAGGTGCAACGTCCTCCCATCGTTTGGGAATAATGGTAACATTGGATATGCCCTCTTCCTGTATCCGCTGAATAAGAACCTCCCGCATGACAGGCGAAGGTTCAACTGCAGTGAGATGACAGCCTTTTTTTGCGAGAGGTATTGTTAATGGTCCGGGTCCTGAGCCAATGTCAAGTACGCGGGAACCATCCGGAATTGCCATGTATGAGAGCCGGGTATCAGTCTCCTGCTGATAATTTTCTCTCCGCTTTAAATATACAGTCTGGACATTTTTTTTGTCACTCCAGAACTCTTTTGAATTTCCATAGTTTGGGATAGCACAATGTGCAAGTTTCAGCTGGCGCCAGCGTTCCCTGTATGATATTTGAGTGATTTTTTCCATATTTTCCCACATCCGTGACTTTAGCTCGGGAATGTTATAATTATATTAGTCGTTAATTATCTTATGTTTATTTATATTAAAATTAAATTGTTTTAAGTATTTTAAAGCAAAAGAAAATGAAGTCATGATAACCCGACATCATGTCTGTCTCGCATGTGGAGGCACGCTCATCCTGTACCTGCCACTCGTTTTTGCAAATCCATCAATACTCCCGATAATTGTTGCAGGAGTCTTTATCGGCGTTGTATTGCCTGATATTCAGATGACGAGGCCTCGTCATTTTACTGCATTATCCCCAGTCTGGTTCATAATCCAGATCTTCAGGTGGATCGTTTTGCGGTTTTATATTTTAATCTACAATAATATTTTTGGTTTAAGGCCTGCTGCTGAAGATAAGAGACTGACTCATTCCCTCCCTGGTCTTTTTTTTATAACCTGGATTATTATTTTAATCTTTTTTCTTATTACAGGTGTATTTCCTTCTAACCCGGGACTTAATTATATTAGAGTTTTTTTAACCTGCATAATTATCGGACTTCTCTTCCATTTCCTTGAAGATACCTGTACAAAAAAAGGATTATGTCCATTGTATCCACTTAATGAAACTTACCGGATAGCAGGCAGTATCAGGCCCTGCAATCGAGATGATCTTCGTATCCGTAAATTCCACATCATGACAGGTGTTGGGATAGTGGCAATCGGCCTGCTTTTTTACACCGGTATCTGCCCGGAATACCTACATTGGCTGATGAGTATCGGTACACTTGTTGTATGTACGGTCATAATGCTGTATTATTCAGAGGTTAAATTGACCTCAAATATGTTAGGGTAAGTTTATCTAGAGGATTGAGCCTTCTCCCCAATAATAGGGAAACAAAAAATTTACATTCTTAAAGGTCTAAGCGATACCGCTTATTATTTGAGCGTTTTAGGATCATCCCGAATAATAATATTTTTTACAACGTGAATAAAGGAAGAGGCAGTTATCAGAGTGGCTTCTGCTTCACTTTTATTAATATTTTTATCAGACCCATAATCTGCTTCTTCCCGAATATGTTCTCCTCTGCTGAGCATGCGGCCATAAATCTTATCGATATGCCCTTTTTGAATAAACTCCTCACCAAAAGCTGAAACGAAGACCGGTATGTGTTTTCACCTGAATATTTCGTGTAAGAAGAGCCGCACGTGTTAATGCAAACATGGCATAATATGCCCTACTGACAGTCCCATTCTAAAAACCACTATCAAAGAGTAACTTAGCTTCGTTTAGTCGTTCTTCTGCAAGATGGAGTTGGTAATCTATCTCTGCATAATCAGGCAACCCGAATCCCATCCTGAATAATATTTTGGTGGAAAGAAAATAACTGATTGTCATCAAATTGTTTTCGGGTGCGATATTTTGGAGAAATGTCTATTCCAGTTTCCAATAAGACATCAAAACTCAATCCAAGTATGTCAAATTCTACTTCTGTATCATCAATTTTTCCAATAACCAGGAGATCAACATCAGATTCTTCATCATTTTCAGATCGTGCTACAGAACCATAGAGTATTACCTCCTCTATCTGATTTTTATATCTTTCCCGGATCAGAGCAATATACCGGTCTATAGCATGTCGGATTTTTGCGTCTAGGAATGGAAGATCCTGAAGCATTTTCATAAGGATAAATTATTATCTTTTAGGTATTAATGTAATGTCCTCTATGTAAATACATCTATATTCCTATCCCTAGGTTTTGTAGGGTTGACTTTGTGAGAATTGAACTAAAATTAATCATCTAAAAAAAAGGTGTTTTAGGCTAAATAGTTACAAAAAAGAAAATTATAAAAGAGAATAATAAACACGAATAAGTCGTGTCTTCCCTCCTATTTCATCAGGTAATATATAGTCAGATCCTTAAACTTCCATTAAGCTCCGATTTGTATCACTGCACGTGAGATAAGGGCCCCATTTCTCTTGTCACTTACATCAAGATAGAAACTTTTCCCTATATTCGCCGGGTTCACAAAGTCAAGTGCCCAGAAACTATCCGGCGGCGCTGTGGGGTCATTTTGAGCGAATGACCATCTGCTGCTTACCTTGTCAAATGTATAGATTCCATGACTTGAAGCCACAGTAGGTTGTAGTGCCGATGGATTACAATAGGGATTATTATCTACATGCCATGTATCACCCGGGTTAAACGATGTGATATTGTAACCGTCTACATTTCCAGCATTTGTAAACAAAACAGGAATATAGGCCGAGTTACTTACGTTTGACAGATTCAGGACATTAGTCGACATTGCTTCAAGTCCTGAACCAAATGTCGGTCCGTTTTTGACAGTTATCATCATATCAGCTGAAGGGATAGGATCGCCTCCTGCGTGTGTAAATTGAAGGCCAGATGTGACACTAAATTTGCCCTGGATTGTTGCCTGTGGTGTTTTAACCTGGCCTTTCATAAATCCACCTGCAAATCCGCTGACTACTGCTGCGATTATTATTGTCACTACAATCATCAGGATGACACCGACAACCGGTGATATAGCATCTTCATTATTCCGGTTCATGCCCTTATCCCTCCACTATGACATCTTTGCTGAAAATTGCAGCACCGGTTGGCACATAGATAACCTTTACACTTACAGTGTCCCCTGCCCGAAGCTGTTCCCACCCGGTTCCAAGGACTGCTGCTGTAGGATCAATCATTCCATTCACAAAGTTACCAGAGCCGATATATCTATACGGAGTTGCACCATTGTATCCGCTTGCAGAAGCATACCCGGGTGCCCCTCCAATTGCCATACCAGAATCACTTCCATATAGATATGCAAAGAGCCCTACTCCCTGCACAAGGGCATATTGTCCGAACCAGCCCAGTTTTTGATATGCACTTGCACTCTTACCAATGGGATCTGTTGGGTTCGTCTGGCTGATACCAGGCCCCATTCCAAACGGTGCGGTCGCCCAGTTTGTAAACCCTTTTGTCTGCATTCCCTGCCAACAATATACATTCACAATGTTCCCAAGCGAGGTATTTCCACCGTTAAAAATCGCCCCATTTGCATAAGATTGCTGAGTTGAACTCAGGTCTGCACTAGTGGGGTCTTTCATCGTGGTAGTCCATGTAGTGACAATTTTAAGGTCTTTTGTATTTATCGGCTGGCTTACTCCAAGCACATTAGCTGTGAAACCACTTCCTATATAACTTCCCGAATTGGATATCTTCACATCCATAGATAGAGTAGGTGACTTTTGCTGCCCGTTTATCAGGCCTCCTGCAAATCCGCTCACTATAGCAGCGACGATGATGGTAACAACAAGCATCAGCATGACCCCAATGACTGGTGACACCGCCGATTCTCTGTTTCCTTTCGATAATTTTTTCAAATAATCCATAGATTTCTCCTTTGTCCTAATACTTCAGAATATTTCATGGCGAGTATAAATTGTCTACAAGCCTGTACCACCATGTACGTATTTGTTTTTAACTGTTATTATTTAACAATTACTTATTATTAATAAAAATCCATGAGCAGTGGTTGATTAATGTTTGACTATAATAATTAATTGTCCCAATTAATTCACAGTTTTCTGTGAACTTTAATAATTTGAAGAAGCTATTATTCAGCCCGTTTTTCTCTTTTGTTTCATCGTTGCTGAATCAAATTTTTTATTTATACAATAACCTCTGCAGAGAGGTAATATTAACAATTAGTGAGTAATACTCTCCTGAAACGGATAGAACTGCCTTGAGGCGGGTGGAACATAGAAAGGAGGGGTTCACAAAAATTATTTTTTAGAAATATTCTGATCATATTCTTTTAATGTATGATCGATTTTTGATATTTCTATGGCGTTGAAATAATCAATGTACATAGAAATGTATGTTAATCTGATAATGTTTTGATCATTTTTTGCCGTTTTAAATCCATATTTTCGATAAAAATCAATGGTACCAGGTTTTGAATCAACTGTAATAATCCTGCAACCAATATACTTTGATATATTCACTGCAATTTCGAATATCTTTCCTAACATAATCTCACCTACTCCTTTCCGTTGAAAGGAAGAAGCGGTTGCTAATCGTGCAATTTTCAAAGCAGGATATTTTCTATAACTAATCTCTTGTATCTGATCTCTTTTTATAAAATCTTCTTTATTTATGCAATCTGTTGTTAACGTAAAAAATCCCACAAGATAATTATGATGAAACACAACTCTTGTGACTGAAAAACGAATCAATTGATTTTTAAATGCATCATTTATTAAAAAATCATCAAGATCTTCATCCCCGCATGTAAACGAAGAGAGATTATGTTCGTTGGTTAAAATTTGGATGGATAACTCGTCATAGGGGATATTCATTCAATTTTTGTTCGATTTGCACGTTCTGCTGCACTCCTGATAAGTTTAAGTCCCCTCTCGGTATAATCAGGATTTTCCATATATTTGTCGAACCTTCTGGCATCTTCACCTTCTAATACCAGTCCGAGTTCAATTGGCTTTGCCATGATTATCAACTCTCAACAATATATAATACATTCTCATTACTTCTAATTATTTATTTTCACCTTCACACTGGAGCTCAGCGCTTTCTCCTTCCTTCATGTCCATCATATTCAATCCTTTATTCAATTCAATGCTTTTTTCATCGTTTTTTATATACTGATAGCAACCGGGATTATCTGGATGACTGTTATTGCGATAGAAGGAATTTAAAAACACCACCCTCTTTCTTAAAAAACCTAATATTCATTTCTTATTTACATTTTTAACTTTCATTCACTCTTACCATGACAGGCAGGTTCTTTTGCTTTGGTGGGAATCCTGCTTTTGCAAATGCCATATCTGCCTCCTCGGTCCGTCCGATATCGTATAGAATAAGCCCTTTATCTCCCCACGCAATGGCATTTGTAGGATCAATTGCGATTGCTTTGTCATATGTATCTAACGCTTCATTATAACGGTCCAGGTTATTGAGAGCAACCCCTTTATTAATCCAGGCAGTGGTATCCTTCGGATTTAGCTGTGTAGTTATGTTAAAAACTTTTAAGGCCTCCTCCCAACGACCCTGGATAATGAGAACTTTCCCTTTACTGACCCATGTAGCCTCATCCTTTGGATCAATTGAAATTGCCTTATCATATGCATTTAATGCCTCATCGAATTGACCTTGCTTGCTAAGAATAGATCCTTTAATTATCCAATATGCAGAAGTATCCGGTCCTGGTGAGGTACATCCTACCATCAATATCGCCATGACAAGTGATATTAAAATGAGAAAAGGCAGACCTCGCATTATTTTAACACCTCTAAAATAATTTTAGGGAACATAGTTCTCCGGACTTTTTTTCTGTAATTCATTTCTTCCAGGGTCCTTCCACAGAATAATGTTTATTTAAGCAGAGTATTTTCAGAAACACTCAGTAAAGCACCTAATGAAAAACCCGATAATGACGCTGCTCTAAATGCTGAAGCAGTTTCCATTTCTATGGCATTACAACCCAGGCTGATTATTTCATCAGTTGGCACACCAATTTCAAGCTCAAACATATCGTCTATTGTTGAGCCAAAACATTCTATTCCCTCAATAAAATCTGTATACTTCATATAAAACCTATTTTATAGTTATTTGATATAGTTTTGTTACACTTGTGACCTAACTCAGGTCAGCATTTAACACGGACGATTATCCACTTATCAGATTCCCTTTCCGAACCAGGCCTCCCCTTCAATTTCTGCGTCAATAAGTTGCCGGGTATAAGGGTGCCCAGGGGAGGCAAATAGATCGGATGTTCTTTGGATCTCAAGGATAACTCCTTCTTTCATAACCGCTATACAGTCTGCCATATTCCGGATAACCTGGAGATCATGGGAGATGAAAAGAAGCGTAATGCCCTTTTTTTCCCGAATACCCTGGAATAAACTGAGAACCTGGGCCTGTACTGAAAGGTCAAGTGCTGAAGTCGGTTCATCTGCAACTATAAACTCAGGGTCTAGTGCGAGAGCTCTTGCGAGGGCCACACGTTGTTTCTGTCCCCCGCTGAGCTCAAAAGGGTATCTGGATATAAGATCTGGCTGAAGTCCGACTATGTCCAGCATCTCAAGAACTTTTTCATTAGTTTCATGACGGCCTGACCGCTCCCAGATTTTAAAGGGTTCGGCAATGGAATCTCTTATTGTCATCCTCGGGTCCAGGGCTGTATCCGGGTCCTGGAAGATTATCTGCATCCTGGGTCGCATCTTTCGCATGGATGACTTAGACAATGCCGTAATCTCAACACCATCGAACCATATCTCTCCAAGAGTGGGTTCGGTAAGCCTTAGTGCTATCCTGCCAAGGGTCGTTTTACCGCATCCGCTCTCGCCGACAATGCCAAGAGTTTCACCTTTCTTTATGCTGAAAGATACATCTGATACGACCGTCTTTTTATGTTTTGAAATTATCCCTGAAAGATATTCTTTTGTGATACCTTTGAGTTCAATCATATCTCAGGCACCGGACCTTTCGCATTTTGCCAGTTTCTTTTAAAGATGGATGTTCTTTCGTGCAGAGGTCCTGAACAGAACTGCACCGTGTATAAAATCTGCATCCTTCCGGAAAACTGCCTGGGTTTGGACTCATTCCCGGGATAGGATGAAGTCCGGCAGAAGGATGTGATGTGAGGAGCCCCTGAGTGTATGGGTGCATAGGCATGGAGAGTACTTCCCGTGTATTTCCGGATTCAACAATCTCACCTGCATACATGACAACAATTCGTGAACATAGTTCATGTGCTGTTCCGAGGTCGTGAGTTATAAGCAGAAATGTTTTATCGCGGGAATGTTCCATGAGAAGTTCTATTGTCTGTTTTCTGACGAGAATATCAAGGCCGGCTGTAGGCTCATCAGCAATAATAAGGGTAGGCTCGCATGCAAGAACGATGGCTATTAGGATCCTTTCCCTCATTCCTCCTGAAAATTCATGCGGGTATTGGCTGAGAGCATAATGAGGGTCAGGAATATCCATTCGTTTAAGAAGATAAATTGCTTTTTCATCAGCAGTTTTACTGGAAATGCCTTCGTGAAGCACAAGGGATTCAGTAATCTGGCGTCCAATTGTCATGACCGGGTTGAGAACCATGGCAGAGTTCTGCGGTATCATTCCTATCTCTTTTCCCAGTATCTGGAGCATATCGTGACTATTTAATTCCAGGAGGTTGGTCTCCCTGTACCTTATTGAGCCTTCGATTTGAGCATTTGAAGGAAGAAGTCTCATTACCGCCATACCAAGAACGGTTTTTCCGCAACCGGATTCACCTACAAGAGCACACGATTCATGGGCTTCCAATGTCAAGTTAACAGAATCAATAACATGGATAATTTCCCTGTCTTTTATGAAGCTGACCTGAAGGCCTGTTATCTCAAGGAGTTGCATAAACCAGGATCTCCAATCTGTTTGTAAAACGCATCATTCTCAATACCTGTTCTTCTCAAGTCGCGGATTGTAGAATTCTTCACTACTGTATCCAAGGTGTGCAAGTGCAAGAGAAAGTCCGACAACAGCAAGACCTGGAGGAATGAGCCACCACCAGAGCCCCAGGGCAAACCCTCCCGATGAGTACGCCTGCTCTATCATCTGCCCCCAGTCAATGACCATTGGGTCCCCAAGGCCCAGGAAACTCAGACCTACTCCTAAGAGGATGTAATGCTGGACCGATGACACAAACCTGACTGTTACAATGGGTATTAGATTAGGCAGGATGTGGTGGGACATGATTCGCATGTCCCGTGAACCGATGGCTCTCGCACCTTCGATGAAACTGGCATTCCGGATACCCATAACCTGGGAGCGAAAGACACGGACACTGTGGGTGCTCCCGAGTACACCCATGAGGATTGCCACGAGGAATATTCCTGGAGTGAAGAAGAGGGTAAGCACGAGTAGGAGTGGAAAAAGGGGGATTGTCATGGAAATATCGATTCCACGCATGACTATCCCATCAAATGCACCTCCGTAATATCCAGTCAGGATACCAAGACTGACACTTATTGAACACGAGATAAGAGCTGCCCCAAGTCCGATTATAAGCGTTATCCGTGTTCCGAAAATGAGTTGACTCAGGATATCCTGCCCGGTTGCATTTGTCCCTAGCGGGTGCATTGAATCAGGTTGCCTTAGTGGAGGCCCGGAAACGGTATAAGGGTCATAAGGGGCAATCAATGGTGCAAAAACTGCAACAGCAACATACGCGAAAAATATTAGGCACGAGAACCAGAACAGTTTTTTTCTACTCATCAGCACCCGTCCTTATCCTCGGGTCAAGTAGAGGGTAAAGCAGATCAGCGACAAGGTTTGCAATTATTACAAGAAGCGTGTCAAGAAGAAAGATCCCTTCAAGCAGTGGAAGGTCACGGGCACGCAGAGCTTCAGTTGTTAGTAAACCCAGCCCTGGCCACGAAAAAACAGTTTCGACAAAGATGCTTCCGGTAATTATCGAAGCAAACTGCAGGGTCGCTATTGTTACTATCGGCAGTATGGTATTTTTCATTGCATGGCGCCATAAAATATAATTTTCTGGTAATCCTTTTGCACGGGCTGTTGTGATATAATCCTCTTCTACCACTGATAACATCGAGTTGCGCATCATATAATAATTTCCAGCAGTTATACTCAGGATAAGCACACAGACAGGGAGAAATGCATGGTAGAGGACATCAATAACACCGATGCCGGAATAAAGAATGTTAATTCCGGTGTATCCACCTATTGGAAATAGTTTAAGATAATAACTAAACAAATAGACAGCCACAATTGCCCACCAGTAGTCAGGAACTGCACGGATCATTATCATGATATTAAAGGTTGTAAGGTCCTGTTTTGAACCTGATTTCCACCCGGAATATGCACCAGTTACCATACCGAAGAATATACCTAAAATAGTAGATGGCAAAAGGATGATGAGGGTCCAAAAGAGTTTGTTGAGTATAAGCGGAAGAACCGGGAGAGAATACTGGTAAGAATATCCCCATTCTCC
>Ga0114951_10000552_pt1 | contig 50445 bp, 47 predicted proteins | sample AM7aDNAmetaG_FD_88677 | JGI IMG/M metagenome (GOLD analysis project Ga0114951, IMG submission 88677) | Freshwater microbial communities from Finland to study Microbial Dark Matter (Phase II) - AM7a DNA metaG | ecosystem: Environmental > Aquatic > Freshwater > Lake | place: Finland: Lake Alinen...
ACCTTCATGCTGAAGGGCTTGGTGACGTAATCATCGGCACCCATGGAGAGGCCGACGATGATGTCGGTCTCCTCGGTCTTGGCGGTGAGCATGAGGATGGGCATGGTGGCGGTGTCGGGATCGCTTTTGAGGGCCATGGTGACGTCGCGGCCGGAGAGGCCGGGCATCATGACGTCGAGGACGATGAGATCGGGGCGTTGTTTGCGGGCCATCTCGAGGCCGGTGTTGCCATCGTGGGCGGTGATGACCTCGTAGCCGTTGCGCTGGAGGTTGACGGAGATGAGTTCGACGAGATCGCGTTCATCATCGACGACGAGGATTTTTTTGCGACGGGCCATGGGGACCTCCGATTTTGCCGGCGACGGGCCGGAGCAGGACGCGTTACATCTTAACATTGCGTCAAGTCGATGTTCGGGTCAAGGAAAGACCTGCAAGTATGTGCAAGGTTCGCGCAATCTTAGCGAAAGGCTTGTTTTGGCTTAGCGAGGGGTTCGTGGGGCGGTCGGTAGTTGCGGGTATTGCGCTGTTTGCGAATGGTGGGTGTGTGTGGGGAGGCAGTGCAAAGGCGTTCGACGACGAAGATAAATTGGCCACAAATAAACACGAATGAACACAAAGGTGTGAAGCGGGGGAGGGGTGAGGACGGCATTTCAAGTAGAAACCGCCGATGAACGCAGATATACGCAGATGCCTTAGATTCTATGGCATCGATCGGCGTTCAACGGCGGGACCATTGCCCCTCACGGCGCACGCAAGCGTCGATCGTCTTCAGAAGTTATGATGAGCGCCATGGACATTTCGGAGACCCTACGGATGGATCGCGCAGAACTTTCCCGGATGATCGATCATACGCTGCTCAAGGCTGAGGCCACCGAGGCGGAGATTCGGACGGTGGTGGCGGAGGCGGCGATGCATCGTTTTGCCAGCGTGTGCGTGAACGGGCGTTGGGTGAAGCTGGTGAGCGGGTTGCTGCGCGAGGCGGGGGTGGGCGATTCGGCGGGCGATCGGCCCGTGCATACTTGCGCTGTCGTCGGTTTTCCGCTAGGGGCGGGCCGCTCGACGGTCAAAGCGATCGAGGCTTCGTGTGCGGTCAAGGATGGCGCGCAGGAGATTGACATGGTGATCGCGCTGCCGACGTTGATGGCGGGCGATCTCGAGGGGGCGCGGCAGGATATTTTTGAAGTCGTCCGCGCGGCCAAGAGCGTTTCGGCAGGTACCATCGTTAAGGTGATCCTTGAAACCGCGGCGCTCACTGAAACGCAGATTGCGCTGGGGTGCCGGGCGGCGGTCGAGGGCGGCGCGGATTTCGTCAAGACTTCGACGGGCTTTCATCCCAAGGGCGGGGCCACTGTTCAAGCTGTACGGTGGCTGAAGCAGTATGCTGTGGGGCTGAAGGTGAAAGCGTCGGGCGGGATCCGCGATCTGGACACGGCCCGGGAAATGATTGCGGCCGGGGCCGATCGCCTCGGGTGCTCGGCTGGTGTGGCGATCGTCGCGGGGGTTCCTGCGAGTGGCGCTGGTTACTGATCTGTGAAACGTCCAACCGTCCAACGGGCTCGATGAACCATGAACGATCTCCCAGACGCATCTCCGCCGCCCAGCACTTTCTGGGAGAAGTTCCGGCACATTATTCGCAAGCTCGGCCCGGTCGGTCCGGTGGCGTTGATTTCCGCCACGGTTCCTGCGATTGCCGGCGCGGCGCTTCTGTCGCAACTGCATCACCTCAAGCCGTGGCTGCTCGATCGCGGGCTGCAGGGGATCATCATTTTTGTTCTCGGCTATGCGATCTGCGCCGGGTTTCCGATTCTTCCGACCTTTTCGATTACCGCGCTGGGCGGGTGGGTGTATGGATTCCGGCTGGGGTCGATGCTGGGGCTGGCCGGTTACATGGGGGCGGTCGTCGTCAGTTATGCCTGGTTGAAGCGCGTTTCGCAGGATCGCGTCATCGGCATTCTGCACGAGCATCCCAAATGGCAGGCGGTGCGCGATGGTCTGGTCGGCGAGTCGCGGTGGCGGGCGCTGTTCATTGTGGCGCTGCTCCGCGTTCCGCCCAACGTGCCGTTTGCGGTCATCAATATCGTGCTGGTCTCGGCGAAGGTGCGGTTCCGCGAGTATTTTTTCGGCTCGTTGATCGGCGTGATTCCGCGTACGGCGGCGCTGGCATACATCGCGTCGCGGTTGGGGCGGCTGGAATGGTCCAAGATCGGTGAACAGAAATGGTACGTGGCCGGCAGCATCGGCAGCACGATTTTTTCGCTGGCGGTCATTACGTGGCTGGCCAATCGGGCGATTCGGCACATTGCGAGAGGCAAGAAGGGATCAGGAATCTAGACGGCATGCCCAGCGCCCCCCCGGGCCCCTACCCACTGGGCATGGCACCCGGCAGGAATGAAAAACAAGAAGCAAGAAGTCGAGGAAGCACCTCATCTTCTTGCTTCTTTATTCTTGCTTCTTGTTTCTCAGTTCATTCTGTTTCCGGGCCGCTGCTTTTCTTTTGCCGCGGCTTGCGGGCGCGCTTGGGCGTCACGGCCTTGGGCATCTCTGAGGGCATCGAGACCTGACCTGGATTTGGATCTTCCTCACGCCGATGTTGCACGAGCGGCGCGGCAATGGCCGTCGTGATCGCCATCAATTGATCCCGTAATTCCGCGGCCTCTTCGTAGCGCTCCGCGGTAACGGCATCTTTGAGCCGCCGCTGCAGAATCCGCCGCGGGTCCGGCGGCAACTGCGCCCGGATCTGCTTGATCATGTCCAGTAGGATTTTGGCCTCGTGGCTTTGGTGCAGGAATTCCCGCCGGCGTTTGCGATCCACCAGGCCGGCGATGCGCTTGATGCCGCCGCGCAGGAAGGCGATCGCGGTTTGGACGAATCCCTGCCGCAGTGCCTCGCAGGCCTTGGCCCGCGTGTTCATCATGATGATGTAGGGGCGGTACTGCTCGAGGCACATGCGATCGTAATCGCTGCGGCCGTGACGGTTGCACATATCGAGCACGTCGAGGTTGTGCTGGGTGTCGCGGATCACCGCGTCGTACTGTTCGAGGACGAAGAGCGACAGGTAGCGATGGTAGAACATCGCGGATTCTTCGCGGAGGGCCTGGCAATCGCGCGGCGTCAGGGAGAAACCGTTTTCGCTGCCGAATTTGGTGCAATGTTGGCCGAGTTTGCGGCGCTGGAATTCCAGCTCGGAACTGGCGCGATGCGGGCGCTTGCCATCGGGGCGGCCATCAAGCTCCATCTGCAACAGGCCCAGATCGAGGCGCAATTGCAGCTTCGGCTTGCCGTCGCTCCCTTGGACCAAGCGCACGTTCACTTGACCGGGTTGAAAGGTCCACCCTCGCAAGGCGCCGCTGATATCCATATCGTTGGGAATTGCGGGATCGTCTCGTCGCGGCTTTTTCATCCACAGCCTCCTGACGGTTCCGTGAAACCAGGTTCCACCGGTTTCTTCTCTCTGCCTCATCGCATTATAGCTTGGGCGATTGCGAGTGCACGCGGAATTTGTGCAAACATTTTTCGGGGAAAAGTTTTTTGCGAAAAATAGCCGACAAAGAAAGCGGACGTTGCGGCGCTTGGCAACAACGTCCGCTTTCCTGATTTCATTTCTCTCTCATCAAAGCGCTGCGATCAATGTCCGAATCAGCAAGGTCAATGCGGTCTCGGCCAGACTGCTGGTGAATTGCCGCACGGCGGCGGCGCGCGCGGCTTGTTCGTCCGCCAGCGCGGCCATTTCTGCGCCAGTGGCGGTCAGCAGCGCGATCAGTTGATCCTGCGTGAGACTTTGGGCGACCAGATCGAACGCGGGCGCTGGGCCTTGCTCGTTCAAGGTCCGGAAAAATGCCGCGCCAAGTGCGGGTCCGAGTTGTTCCAGCCCGGTGCGGTTCATTTCCAGAAAAGTCTGGAGCATCTCTTTCGTGGCGGTGTCGATTTTGTCCGACGCTGCGATCGCTTGTGACAGGTTGTCTACGTTACTCATGGTTTCTCCCTTTTGTCAGTGACTTCGTGAATCTGGTGTAGTCCGTTTTTCGTGTGCTCAGCGGGAATTCAAACAGCGGTCGGCATCCGCCCACAGGATCTGGAATTGTTTGAGTGTCGCGGCATTCTTCGCGGGATCATCCTGGCCCTGTTCGATCAGCGCCGCCTGGCGCCGGGCCAGGGCCGCGGTACGCGACACCAGCGTTTGAAACTGCGGGTCGATTCCCCAGATGCCGCCGAATTCCTGCTGGCCCGCCAGGGTTTCCAGGCGCGACCATTGCGTTTCCTGCGCCAGGAGTGCCGCCCTCACGTCCTGCGTTTCGGCACTCGCCGGGGCTGCGATCGCCGCCTCGTGCGCCAGGACCGCGGCTTCGCGGGGCACGCCGCAGCCGGCCAGCGCCGCGGCCAGCAATCCCGCCACCCACCATTTTGTTCGTGCGATTTTCATGAGCTTCTCCTTTTTTCAAACCCCTGTAGCCGATGAATGAACAACCACGCCGCGCGGCGTGCTTCAACGCTTGTCCGTTTCACCGCATCTGCCTACGATGAGGCGTCATGCATACTTTCATTTCTCTTCGTTGCGTCTTGATCCTTCTGGCTGCCGGCGCACTGGCCGCCTGCGACTGGGCCGGCGCGCCGCATTACACCGGCACCGGCATGGAGATGTTCGGCCCCGTGGCGATGCGGCTGCATCCGCTCTCCCGCGTCGTACCGCCGCCGAGCACCGCGCCGGCCACGGCTCCGGCTTCGCCCCAGGGCACCGTCGTTGAGGCACGTCTGGAACTTACCGACCAATTCGGTGACATCGGCAAAGGCGTGGGCGACGTAATTCTCGAAGTCGATCAATATGATGTGCTCTCGTTCGACCATCGCGGCCATCGCATCGGCCAATGGACGTTCGATCTGACCACTGCCGACAAGAACCGCCTCCAGTGGGACTCCATCACCCGCACCTACCTGTTCAAACTCCCCACCAGCGCGGGCGCCATTGGCGCCGATGCCAAGCACGTCGTCCTCGCCGCCACGTTCGTGCTTCCCAATTCCAGCAAGCTCACAGACCAGATGACGCTGAACCTGAAGTGATCGTGCCCGATTCCTGGCCCCGCATCCCGGTCCCCTCGGTGCGCAACGCGCGGAGTATTTCCTGTTGCACCGCGGTAAATTCGCTGATCACTTTCGTATTGCCCTGCAGCGCATCGAGCAGCGCCTGCAGATGCTCTTTCTGGCCGAGAATCTGCTCGTGCGCTTCAGTGAGTTGATCCTCGCGTTGCCGCGAGTAACGCCGCTCGAACCACCACAGCGCGCCCATCAGGCCGGCCACGCCCATCTGCGTGAAGTTCAGCAGGTCCGGCGTGGCCACTTGTGCGATCATCATGGAATCCCCCTTGGAAAAAGATCTGCGGTCAGCTTCTCATGCCCGCTCAGGCATAGCGGATGCGGCCAGCACGCGCGTTTCGGCGACGCCGTCGCCATCGCGATCGATGGTTGCCGAGAGCGTTTCGGCCGCGGCTTGTGCCAGGCCGTCGTAGAATGATTTTTTGCTATAGGTGATGTTGGTGGCGCTCTTGGCGTCGCAGAGCGTGCGGAAGATTGCGGCCAGCGTGCCCCAGATGCAGGCCGGGCCAAAGCCGGCGAGATCCCCATACGCCGGCGTGGCCGCGTCCGTTTCGCGATCGCACGTCACGCCGACCCTTGCCAGCAGTCCATCGCCCACCGCCGCGATCTGTGGACGAAAACTCACGACCGCCAGCGTCACGCTGCCCTGAATCAGCGGCGGCGCCGGCTGTTCGGTGCTGCGTCCGCGGAGCGCACTGATCGTGATCGCGCCCGCACCGTCGATGCTTACGATTTCCGCCAACTGCGTCAGTTCATTCGTCGCGCCCGTGAGCCGCGCGACCATTCCCGGTGCGATCCCGGCTGCGGCAAGCGTTTCCGCCGTGGCCGTCAGCGTCGTTCCGGCTACTGTCGCTGGGGCATCCTTCATCAACGTCTGATGTGCGAAGGCCGTCTCGAAGAAGATCCCCGGCTCCCATGCCATCAGGTCCACATCGTTGCAGAAATAAGCCATGAAAAAACTCCTGTCTTCAAAACCTGAAACGCCGGGGCTTGGGAGAGGCTTTCGCATCCCCCTCGCCCCGGCGCGGTTGCCCCCATCACATCGCCAAGCCGCGAAGCACGTCGTGGGACTTCTCATTGCGAAGTTCCAGCGTGTATTCGCCGACGACCTCGCCGCTCTGGTAATCGCCGGTGACCGCCAGTGGCTTGAACTGGAAACTGCGGCCCATCAGCGGCACGACGCTGGCGCGCGTGGAATCCAGGAACACCACCGCGTCCGCAGGCACGTAGCGCGACAGCACCACGCGGCATACGCCGTAGTCGCTTTCGTACGTGCTCACGAGCTTCTTGAACGTCTCATCCTGCGGCGAAAAGCGCTGCATCGACGCGACGAATCCGTTGATCCGCCGCTTCTGCGCACCGCCGCAGACGATCAAATCCGGCTTGCTGCCGGAGATTTCCCAGATGGTGCGGAGCGCCTGGTTGAGGTGGTCTTCGCTCAGGTTGTTGTCGGCCGGGAGGTATCCGTTGCCCGAGGTCATGGCGTTGGTGCTGAGCGATTTGAGGATGCCGCGCATGGTGCGGCGTACCGTGGCGGAGCCTTCCGGAGTGGTGGCCGGCGCCACGCCATTGATGACCGTGTTTTCCAGGTCGCGGAGCAGTTCGCGCAGGCGATTGGTCTTCTGGTAGTCCATTTCGTCATCGACGCCGATCTGCCGCACCGCCGCTTCGGTGCCGCTGACCTGCACGGTGGCGGCGAAGATTTGCGTGTAATTGCTCCGCCGCGTGCGCAACGTGAAGCGTGCGGCGCCGGCCTCAGCGCCTTCCAACTGCGCATTGCCCAGCACGGTGAGTTTCTGTTCGTGAACCAGCGGCGAGCGTGTGCTGGCGCCGTAGCCGCGTGCCACCGTCAGCGTGTTGCCGGCGACGGCCGTCACGAGAATCGCTTCCGCCGATCCTTCGGCCTGGATCAGATCGCCGCTGCGGAAAACCGAGCCGTCCGCCACGTCAAAGCTCGCGGTGTTCTTTGCGGCGTCATTGAGGGCGGCCTGGTTGATCGCGCCGGCGTTGGGGAGCAACTCGTCTTCGAGCCATTCGTGCCGCGTGCTGGTGGCCGCCGCCAGCGGATCGCCGAGGGCATCGAGCAGCGGCGTCTCCACTGGCGCCACGATACCCACCAGGTCCGCTACATCTTCCACGATTTCCGGCAGTGTGCTTCCTGCCGAGTACGTCGCCTTACCCGAAAATGCCATGAGGGTTCTCCTTCAAAAAAATTCCTGGTTTTTTGTTTGTGTTGAGACACTGTTACGAGAATTGCAGATCGTTCCTGTTCACCGCTTGCGGCGGAGTCGCAGGTAGTCGATCAAGTCGTGCCGCGCTCCGCTGGCCGCGGCCCGCGCTGCCGCATTGGCGAGCAGCGCCTGCGTCACCGGCGGCTGCACCAGCCCGCCTTCCGCTGTGCCCTCCGGCCACTTGGGCGATTCCTTCTCACTGTTTACGTCCGGCATGGTCTTCTCCTTCTCCGGAAACCTCTGATCAGCCGCATCCACCGTGAACGCGACCGTTGTTTTCAAACCGGGCGAGCGGCGAACTCACGAAGCGATTTAGCAAATCGCGATTGCTCCGGTTCCTCTCCGCCCGCCCGTATTTTGTGATTGGCTATTTGTCCGCCATTTCCCCGTACCCCAGTTCCGTCAGCACCACATCCCGCGGAATGCCCAGCGCCAGTTTCGTCTGCGCCTCGGCCAGGCGATCCATGTCGCTCTCCGGCAGGGGGGTAGGCCAGTTGATGTCGATGCCGCGATCTGCCGGGGTGCTGTGCAAGACCCCCGCGCGATCGAGCAGTTCCAGCACGCGTTGCACGAGCGTCTCGAGCGTTTCGTTCAGTCCGGCCCGCTTGCGCTCGGCCCGCGCTAGCAGCGCGATCAGCGTGATCCGCAGGGCCACGGCACTCGTGAGATTGCCGACTTTTCCGCGGATCAATCCCGCCGCCACCGGCGGCACGCCACTGATTTTGTCGAGCGCTTCGCGCACTTCATTGATGTGTGCGTCTTCGCTGGGGCAGGCAGTGTCGCCGCCGAAGGTGTCGATCGCCGCATCGGGATTGTCCGTGCTCCACACCTGCCCGGGCCCGACCGGCCGGCTGGTGAAACCTTCGATGCCTTTGCCGAGGAACATACGGAAACTGGTCATCGTCACGCGATAGGCGCGGTCCGAAAGCCGCGTGTTGAGTTCATCCTGCAATCCGATCAGCGGCTCGACGTCGCTGACGCCCGCATCGATCGCTCCGCTTCCTGCGGGCCCGACGCGTGTGCCTGCCGCCGGATCGTTCTGGCTCAAGTACCGCACGAACGGCACGAACCCGAGCGGATGATCGCCTTCCTCAGCCAGCGTGCCGTGCACGTAACGCTGCCAGTGCGACGGCCCGAAAAGCGCGAACGAAAAATCATTGGTGACAGTCGAGTCCGCTGCCGCGCGGGTGATCCATGCGCCCAGCCGCTGCAGCAACGTACCGGCACGCGGTGCGGCCGCCGGGGCATCGCCGCGCTCCAGCACCGCGACGTAACGCAAATCCTGAGCCCCGGGCAGTGGGCAGATGCGGGTCGCATCGACGGTCTTCAAATGAAGCCAGCGCGTGATGTCCAGCGGATTTTCACCCACCGTCACCACCGGGCTTTCCATGGACGCAATGTCCTGACCGCTGCCTCCCGCATCCGCCGCACTGCTTGCCGCGGCTCCCCCCGTATCCCCCTCCACCCTCTCCCCATCCCCAATTCCGTGTGCATCCGATTGCAGCTTGGCCAGCAGTTCGGCCGTCGGCTCGATCCGCAACCACGCGGAGCCGTGAATCGCCCCCATCAGCACCAGCTCCTGCAGCAACGCTGCACTGCCGGCCGCATCCAGCAACTGCGCGATCAGCGCCGTGATTTTCTTTCGCAGCGCCGGATCACCGGCCGTACTCGAGATCGCCGGCATCCGTCCCGCGACAAAATCCACCAGCGTGTGCATCCGCCAGGCGATGTCGTTTTCGATCGCCACTTCCTTCCGCTGCACCTCGACGGCGCCGTTGGGCACCGGCGTGCCATCCGGCCGCGTGCGAAATCCCGTGATCCGCGCCGGTAACCCCATCTCCTGAAATTGCCGATAGGGGCGTACCGACAGACTCGCCGTCGGCGATCCCGGCAGATACTGCGTCAACTCCGTCATCGGATTGCGGTAGTAGCCCAGGAATTTATCCAGCCGCGGACCGACCACATCCCGCAGCCACGCCAGCCGCGGCAGCAGCGTCTGGTCGGTCAGCATCGGATCGCGAAAGGCCTTGAAACTTTGTGCAGCGGTCATGTTCATCCCCTTGTCTCATCCGGCTCACAAATGGGCCGTATATAGATGGGGCCGAGGACCACGTTTGTGCGCGCGCCGTTTCGCGCTGCGCGTTCTAACTGCCGCCGGCGTATGAACTAGCCGTCCGAAAAAATCTTTGACTTGCCCCGATGCCCCCGCGCATCCCTGCGCACAGATGTTGCCGATGAAACAATGAATCCATTTCCGCCATGCGGTACGATGCCCGCATGTCCACGATTCGCCGCGTTCTGGTTTTGCTGTTGTGCCTGGTGCCGCTGATCACGCTGGTGCATCGCAGCGAGCTGAATTCCGCGCGCTGGGATTTCAATCGCTGCCTGATGGCTTCGCCCGATGAGCCTTCCTACCTGCTCATGGCCAAGGCACTGGCTACTGGGGGGGGCGGACGTGGCATCAACACCCTCGCCATCGCGGGACGCGACACCTTCTATCCCCCCGGCTACCCCGCCCTCCTCGCCGCCTGGGGCAAAGTCTTCGGCTTCTCGATCTTCTCGATGCACCTCTGCACCACACTGCTCCTCTGCGCTGCCGCCGCCGTGGCGTATGTATTGACGAAACGCTTGCTGGCAAATTCTGAATTCCGAATTCTGAATTCTGAATTCGTCCCGTTAGTGATCCTCGCCCTTTTCGTTGTCAACTGGCACGTGCTCGAAGGCGCGATCTTCATTTTCTCCGAGCCCGCGTACATGCTCGTGACTTTCACCTGGCTGCTGGCCGGTCTCAAATGGCGCACCTGGTATCTCCGCTGGCGACAGACGCTGATCCTGGCGCTGCTGGCCGCGGCCGCGATGAGCATCCGCGGCGCGGGAGTCGTCTGCTTCGGGGTGATGTTGGTGCAGCCGGCGCTGGCGCTGCTGTCGCATCTGCGCCGCCGCAGTCCCCAACCGCAAATCACGAAGCGTCTGGCCTGCGTGGCGATCGTGCTGGCCGTGGCGGTGGCCTATCAAGTCGGCATCGCGTGCGTCTCGCCGGAAAAAAGCTTCGCTGCCGGCGCCGATTCCGCCAACAGCTACTCCAAGCAACTTTTGCACGGTCTCACCGATGGCGGCCGTCTTTCCTACATGCATCCCGCCGATTGGCACAACCTCGCCGTACTCCTCCGCAATCTCATCGCCCGTCACATCGATGATTTTTCCGAAGTATTCGTCCCCTGGCTCATCCGGGAATACCCCGGCCCCGGCCTGCTTAACCCCATCGGCAAGTTCATTCTGCTGTTCGGACTTGCCGGATGGCTGTGGCGGATTATTGGCCGAGAGAAGCGACAAGCAGAAAACACGAAGGAAGAAGATCTTGCCGGCAGCCGCACGCAATTCGTCGAGCTCTACATCCTGCTCTACATCGCCCTCTATATGATCTGGCCCTTCAACATGCCCCGCTTCTGGGCGCCCATCCTCCCGATCATGCTCGCGTATGCCGCGATCGCGCTGTGCGAATTCGGCACGCGTTTTTCACCACAGAGTCACAGAGACACGGAGGCTTCACAGAGGTCTTCAACTAAGGAATCACATCTCTGTGCGTCCTCCAGCTCTCTGTGTCTCTGTGGTGAAAAATCGCCCCGTGTCTTTCTATTTTCCATTTTCTATTTTCTATTATTCGCGCTGCTCCTCGTTCTCCACATCGAAGAAGTCACGCTGCAACTGGGCAACTACCAGCGCCGCCTGAACTACGTCTCCGACTCCGTCGCCGATGCCGTGGCCGCTATCGTCAAACGCTCGCCCGATCCTGCCGAGACGACCGTCTGCGTCCGCGGCGGCGATGAACATTTTCTCTATGCCTGGTATCTCTCGGCTGCCGGCTCCAGTCTGCCGCTCAGCCCGGCGCCCAATGCCCGGCGCGACGACCGCGGCAACCCCCGCGATGAATTCGTCTCCCGCCTCCTGCTCCGTCAAATCGCCAACCTGCAGCGCGATCCCGCCCGCCACCTCTTTATCGTCAGCTACTTCACCCACGGCGACATGCAGGCCGACTTCGAAACGCTGAACAAGGAACATCCCGAAATCATGTCCCACGTCGCCGTCCGCAAGATCTATCAAAAAGGTATCGAGTCCGCCGTCTGGGAAATCGCACCCATTCACTCGCCGGCGCAGCCGCTACCGTGAATTTGTGATTGCCAATTCACGCCGCTGCGTTATCCTTCGCATCAGACGTACTTCCGGTTTCTCCAAGAAAGGACGCTCATGAGTTACGCCCCGCCTCCGAATCAACCCGACAACTTCACCCCCAATTACGCGGAGCTTCCGCCCCGCACCAGCGGCATGGCGATGACCGCGATGATCCTCGGCATCGTCGGCCTCCTGCTGTCGATCTTTGTGATCGGAATCCCGATCGGCCTGACCGGACTGATCCTCGGCATCGTCGCCTTCGTCCAGATCAACAAACGCCCCCGTGAGCTGGCAGGCACCGGCTTTGCCATCACCGGCATGATCACCGGCGGCCTCAGCATGATTTTCGCCCCGGCGCTGCTGATCGCCATCCTGCTTCCCTCTCTGGGCAAGGCCCGCGAGCTTTCCAATCGTTCCTATTGTGCCGCCAATATGCGCGGCATCATGCAGTCGTGCGCCGTCTATTCTTCCGAGAACAGCGACTTGTATCCGACGGTGAAGATTGCCACGCCGAACACCTATACCGTGGGTCTGGGCAACGCTTCAGGCAATGCCGGGACGATTCTCAGCAATGATGCCACGTATGGCTACTATGGTTCGGCCAGCGTCCAGCAGGGAAACCCCGTGGCCTGCCTGTGGATCCTGGCGCTGCGCGGCCAGATCTCTCCCAAGCAGTTGATCTGCAAGAGCGACCCTCTCGGCAAAACGCCCGCTCAGTTGATGGATAGCACCGGCAACTCCTACAACAACGTCTACGATGGCAGCCAAATCAGCTACTCCATCGCGATGCCGTGGCAGGGCACTTCACAGGCGCCGTATTGGAAGGCGCTGACCGATTCTTCCTTGCCGCTGATGTCCGACATGGCGCTGGAAGCCTCGAACAATACCCCAGGCAATCCGAAGAACCTGTACAACTCGTCCAACCACAGTTTCGACGGCCAGAACGTCGGCTTTGGCGATGTGCACGTGGAGTTCCTGCGCAAGGTGGATATCGGCCAGATGGAGGACAACATCTTCCTCTTGGCGGCGAACTCCAGCGCCGGCTACGCAGGAAACGCCATTGGTGCGGCGACCTACAACCACACCACCGCCGTTACTCCCCGAAGCACCAACGAGTCCGCGCCGTTCGATATCTTCATGGTGCCGGTACGGACCGCCGGCTGGCGCGGCACCAGCACTGCGGTAGGCAATTGAATACGGTTTCATAGCGCCAATAAGCGCTTCGTCGTCACCGGTTCACATGGGGATTCACCATGAGCAATACGCCGTTGCCGCTTCCTTCCGATCAATCCGGTTCAGATGTTCCTGCCCCGCCGGCGCGAATCAGTAGGTTCGCGATCACCGCGATGATTCTGGGGATTCTTGGCATGCTATCTCCTGGTGGATGCGGCGGTGTGGTGCTCGGTTTTGCGGGCATCATACTGGGCAGTTCTGCGCGTGCGCGGATCACCCGGCACCCACGCGAACTTGCGGGCGGCGGATATGCCAACATCGGATTGGTCACCGGCATGCTGGCGATCCTCATCTCGTTTTTGTGGCCGGTGCTTAACGGATCGGTTGAAATGAATAGACGTGCCCATTGTGCCACCAATATCCGCTGCATTGTGATGTCTCTGACCGTCTACTCCCAGTTTAATGTAAGCAGTTTTCCCTGCGTCCCCAATACCGCGCACACCCGCCGCTACAGCCTCGATACCGCAATCGATTCCGGCACGACCAACCCCGATGATGCGATGAGCAACACGCCTGGCGGCATCTTCGGCGGCAAGGCGGCGGCGGTGGATGGAAACCCGGCGGCGTGCCTGTGGCTGCTGAACCTGACGCGGCTGGCCCAACCCAAACTGTTCGTCTGCAAGAGTGATTTCTTCGCCTCCCCATCACCCCTGAAAACCAGTACCGGTACGTTCTACCTGAATTTCCAGAACTGCCGAAGCCTCAGCTATTCGATCGCGTATCCCTGGGATGCCAGCGGTCGAGCGAGTCCCTATTGGACGCCCAAGAACGAAGCGACCCTGCCCCTTGTCTCGGACATGGCCCTGGCGGGCTCGGACAACACCGCCGGGCGTGGCCCGAAATCGTACAATTCGCCGCTCCATGGTGGCGAAGGCCAAAACGTCGGTTTCAATGACATGCACGTGGATTTTGTGAACAAGGTCGATGTCGGCCAGAGCCACGACAATATCTTCGCCAACGCCATCGATGGTTCGCCCACCGTTGCGGGCGTTACCATTTCCGTGACCCCCGCCGCCACCGCCGTCAGCGACGTCTCCGCCTCCAATGCCGACCCCTCCCATACCGGCACTACCGCCCCCTTCAACATCTTCATGGTCCCCGTCCGCGGAACCTGGTCTGCCAATTGGCGTTAATCCACCAACCGCCCGCGTCCCTCTGTGCAGGCTCTGTGCCTGTGTCTCGGATTTCGCCGAATCTTCCACCGCGGTAGGCAACACAGGGCAATTTCGTAGCGTCAATCAGGCGTTTACTCTTCATTGACTTGCTTGGACAAGTCTTCCCGCGCCGCCGCACAGATCGCCATCACCGCGGGATGCTTCAGCTTGCGTTCCGGCGAAATGGCATAAAAACGCGTGCGGACGGTTTCCAACTGCCCGATCGGTTTCACGTTGTACATCCGGGCCACCGCTTCGCCGACCATGGTGGGCACCGGAAACAGCGCCCGGCCCGAGGCGCCGGCGGTATTGAGCATCGCCGAGTCCTCGAACTCGCCGATGACCCGCGGGTGAATGCTTTCCTGTTCGAAATACTGATCCAGCGAACGCCGCAGCGACGTGTTGCGCGTCGGCAGGTACATCGGGGCGCCTTCGAGTGACTTCGGGAAATCTTTCTGGTACCGGGCCTGCAAGATCTTGCTGCCGAAGATCGTCGTATCGCACTCGCCCAGCAGGTGGTTATACGCCTTCATCTGCGTGCCGGCGGCCAGCGGCACGTCGGAGAGCACCACATCGATGCGAAAGGTCGCCAGGGCCGACATCAGGTCGTCGATCTTCCCCTCGGTTTCCACCAAACGCATCGGCGGTTCGATCGCCAGCGCCGGTTCCAGCAGCATCAGCGACACCGCCTTGGGCATGCCGTCGGTGATGCCCACCGTCAACTTCTCCGGCCGGGATTCCGATCCCTGCTTGACCATGTCCATCAGCTCGCGGCCGAGGGTGAAAATATCATCCGCATATTTGTAGACGAGCTGCCCCATCTCCGTAAGCACCAGCGTTCGCCCGCGGCGTTCAAAAAGCTGCTCCCCCAGTGCCTCTTCCAGTTCATGAATCTGCGCGGAAATGGTCGGGCTCGAAAGATTCAGCTTTTCCGCCGCCCGGGCCACGCCCCCCTCCTGCGAGACCGTCCAGAAATACATGAGATGATGGTAATTCAGCAAGGCCATGAATAGCTCCTCTTGTTGAGCGGGTCCAAACGAATAGCCTTACTGTACGACGGTGGTTAGGAAAAAGCTACCCTAAAATCATAATTGAGCTGATAAAGCGAATGATTAGGTTCCAGCCAACGCTGCGGAAACCCAAAATTATGGGTCGGGCAATAAAAAAAACGCCGACTCGCGAGAGTCGGCGTTTTGGGGTTTCAGTTGAAAATATGCGAATCAAGCCGGTGTTTCTTCCGATGGCTCTTCAGCCTTGGCTTCCGGTGCTGCGGCGCCCTCGCCCTTCTCACGCACGATCCACACCTTGATGTCGGCCCGCAGATCGCCGGCCACCGCCACCGCCACCGTGAACGTATCGACACGACGCAGCGGCTCGTCCAGTTTGACGTCGTCCGGCTGCACTCCATGGCCGAGCTTCTGCAGTTCCTCGGCAATGTCGCGCTTGCTGACCGAGCCGAACAGATGCCCTTCGTCGTTGGCCGCACGGGTCAGCGTCACTTCGACGCCCTGCAGCGCCGTGGCCAGCTGTTCCTTGGCGGCCCGCTGTTCGGCCACCTGCTTTTCGTATTCCTTGCGCGCCGCTTCGAGACGCTTGATATTGCCCTCGGTCGGCTGAATCGCCAGACCCTTGGGCAGCAGGTAATTACGGGCAAAACCGTCGGTCACGTCCAGCACTTCGCCGACGATGCCGATGCGATCGAGCGTTTGGGTGAGCAAAACTTTCATGCGATTCCTTCAGGCACGCCGGAAAAAAGAGGCTCTCATGTGTCCCGCAGGGCATTGGTCTTGGGCGTGCCTGGTCCTGCGTTCGCACGAAGAGAGCGGTAGGGGGAGAGATCAGAACGGAATGTCCTGGTCCGTCATCGGAGGCGGCGCATCGTCAGCTGACGGGGCGTCCGCATCGTATTGAGGTTGTGCCGCAGGCGCGGCCTGTGCGGGCCGGGCCGGTGCGACATTGGGCCGTCCCGCGGGCCGATACGGCTGCCGCGCCGGCTGGGCCTGGCCTTGCGGGGCATACCCGCCTTCCTCATCGCTCACCGGAGCGCCGCCGCCCGGTGCCCCGGTACCGCGGTTGAGGAACTGGAAATTTTCAATGACCACGCGCATCTTGCTGCGCTTGCTGCCGTCCTGGGCTTCCCATTGATCGAGCTTGAGGCGCCCTTCCACGAAGAGCGGGTCGCCCTTCTTCTTATACTTGCTGATCAGCTCCGCGACCTTGCCGAAGCAGGAGCAGTCCACGAAGGTCACTTCTTCCTTCTTGACGCCGTCCTGGCCGGTCCAGTTGCGGTTGATCGCCAGGCCGAACTCGCACACCGCCGTCTGGCTGGGCAGGTACGAAAGCTGGGGGTCGCGCGTGATGTTGCCCATGAGCAGCACTTTGTTGAGGTTAGCCATAAGAATCTCCTGCAAGCGAAGTCAGCACGATAACGTTTGAAGTGCCGACAAAATCACAGCGTTTCTACTGGTTGCTGGCTTCCAGCTTCCGGCTTTTCCAGCGGCGTTTAGACGTTTAGATCTTCTCGGAAAGCTCTTCGGGAACTTCCTCGATCGCGGCCGCGGCTGCGACCGGGGCCTGCTCGCGCATCGGTCCGCCGCGACGGAACGCACGCGTGTCATGCTCTTCGATGATCGGCTGCTGCGGCTGCATCGCCTCGATGTCCTTGATCGCCAGGTGCTCAGCCTTGATCACCAGGCAACGCAGGATGTTCTCGGAAAGCTGTACGTCACGCTCGATGCCGGCAACCTTCGGCCCTTCAGCCTTGAAGAATGCGAGCACGTACACGCCGCGCTTCTGGCCGCCGATTTCATAGGCGAGACGCCGTTCATCCCACTTGCGGATGTGAACGATCTCGGCATTGGCACGATGAAGGATGTGTTCGACTTCGCCCTTGGCGGCATCCCAAGAGCCGGTGGCATAGCTGGGATTGAGCAGGAACAAGGCTTCATACTGACGGGTATGGATTGCCATGAGGCAAGTACTCCACAAGGGCCCAAATCCGCGAGTGACGCAACACTGCATCACCATGGGAAACGCGGCGAGCCGGAAGTTTCAAGCCAAGCAGTATACCCGGAGAACGCACCGGGCAAAAGGGCGCTGTAAGATGAAATTTGGCAAGGGGTTGGGGAAGCCCGTGGGGACCACCCTCACTGGCGTTTGAGGCCGTCGCGCCAGGCCATGACTTCCAGCTCGCTGCGGACGGCCTCTTCGACCGCAATGACGGGCCGCGCCTCGAACACGAAGGACGGCAGCATCGAGCAGAACTTGTGAATGGTGGTCGGATCGTCGCAGTCGACCAGCATATGTCCACCCCACTCGCCGACGCGCACCACGAAGAATTCGACCTTGAAATTGGCGGGGGCCTTCCATTGCCCGAAGACTTCGAGGATGCGCTTCTGGGCATTCTCGTACTCCATGGGCGAACCCTGCGGGCGCTCGAACCAACTGATCACGTACTTCATGGTCCTTCTCCTCGGTCAAAAAAAGGGGGGGGACAATGTTTGAACGACGGGTTCGGAAACGGGCAGACGGGTGCGCATCTTGACCGGCCGTCCCACTTGGCGGCCGACGGAATGAGTATAGGCATGCTATTTGGGGGAAATGATTGAATTTATTCGATCGCGCAGCGCGGCATCCCAATGGTGAACGGACTAACGCCGATAGTCTCGTGTGTTGCTTACCCCCATTTGTTATATTACTCAACGCCAGTGTATCCGGAGACCCCCATGACGTACCGCAGAGACGACTCCTCCAGGCGAACTCCTCGCCGTTCATGGTTTCGCCAACTCAAAGCCCTGTGTAATCCTTGGCGAGATTCGCACCGAAAATGCGGGCAGGTCACGCCTGTCCAAGACAAGCTCATCGCGCGATCCGCAATTGACGAGCGGGACTACCGCCACGCCGCCTTCCACGTCGCGGGCGCTCTCTTTGCCGATCCCAATGATCGCGAAGCTCTCGATCTGGCTGACGAACTCCTCCGTGATTCCTCTGACCCCCTCGAACTTACACCACTCGGCGAGAAAAATTACGCTGGTACCGTTGCCCTCAGGGCTTATTTCCTGGCGGAAATGAATCAGCTCCCTGCCGCGGTCAAACTGCTCCGTCAGGTCATTGGCGCTGAGCCCAGCAAGCCGTTCGAATACTGGGCACTTCGCTGGCTTGATCGACCTGAAGCCCTCGCACAGATCCCTACTGTGGACGTATGTGGCATCCTCGTACTCGTCGTAAGCCGTTTTCCGAAGAGTTCGCTCGGCGATAGCGAAAAGGCACGCTCCCTTCTCGATCCGTGGCTTCAGACCGCACGCAAATTTCTCGATCAGAGATCCGAGGATGGCACACTACTCGCCACTACTTCCCTCATCGTGCGTCGCACTGGCGATTTTCAGGCGGCCCTCAAACTCGCCGATGATGCCTACCGTCTTGCCCCCTCCTACATTGCCGCCACGGCCCGTGCTATGGCCCACGATGAGCTAAACAATACTGACGCCGCCCTTGCTGCATACAACGATGGCTTGATATATGAGCCAGAATCACCCGAGATTCTCGCGGATATGGCACTGCTGGAACTCCGTCGCGGCAACCTCAAGGAGGCCATGGACGATACACTCCGCGGACTTTGCAAAAAGCCCGACCATCGCACCCTCGAGCCGCTCAACTTCTATCTTCGATATCGACTGCATAATGATGCCGATGCGCTCGACCGACTTCGCGCCTACGTCCAGTCCCACCCCGGGCATGCGGCCCAATCGTGGTTGGCCTCACTCCGTCCCTACGTTGAAACACTCCCCTCGACCGCCGAGGCCACACTCGGCATTCTTGAGCAGTTCCTTCCCAAGCTGCGTGCCCAAAATAGCGACAAACCCAGCAGCGCCAGATTCACCGTCAGTGCTATTGAGGCTCCCAGTGTCCGTCTGGCTGTGAGCCGTGCCCTTGGCCATTTCGGTATGACACTGAGCACGACGGTGGAACGAGTGGGCGAGCCCGATCCGCGCCTCCCGTGCACCCACGTTACACATCTGCTCTGGCAATACGACGGTACTGAACCGCATCCGGCGCTCCCCGCTCCTCCTGATTCGCTCCGCCAGCAATTCGCCGCCATTGCCTCGCTCCCATACGATCTAAAAGTGTGGGCGCGCCGTGCCGCCGATTTGGCCCTACGGTTTACTGATCAGGACATTCCGCAATTGCTTGCGGTTACCGTACATCCTCCTCATGCGCCAACCCCCGAACGTGAGTGTCAGTGGATTCTTCAGATCCAAATCGTTGTCGCGCTGACGATTTTGCACAGGCGCCATGGCCCACTCGCAGACTCACCCGCCGAAGATGGTCTTCGCTCGATGTTATTTGGCCCGATGGACTGGACCAACATCGCGGCCGTCATCGCGCTCATGCACCACGCCGTCGATGCCGACGACGCTAAGGTCAGTGAGCGCATTGGACGGCTGTTCCTAATTCGTCTCAAAGCCACACCGCGTCCCGGCCACTGTTGTTTTGCTTATCCCGCTCTTTGGGCTCTCTGCGCTCTTCCGAAGATCGATGCCCAGACGCATGAAACCTTCGTATCGATGTACAACGAATACGTGCAGCATCCCTAGCGGTATCGCCGCCGGGCGAATACTAATGCCGACAACAGCAACCAAAGCGGATGGAGTTGCTGCTCGAGTCGGAAAAGAGGATATTTTTTGATGTCAGGCAAAGCTAATGTGCCGTGTACGCGCGCTTGCGTCAGTGTGTATAGGCCTTCCATGAAGCGACGCGGCTGGCATTTTTCGTGCCTTGGTTCACCCATCCGAAGCCTGCCAGCGTCGCGTCATTGTTAAAGGCATCGGTGACGGTCGTCTTCAGCACGCCATCGATGTAGAAAGCCATGTTGTTGCCGACAGCCACGACTTTCAGTTGGTTGCCGTCGGTCGAATAGGTAAAGGTTCCCGTCGTCGCGCCGGCGGCGAGGGTGCCGTACGAGCCGCCGACGACCTTGAAAACCTCCCATTTCCCGGCAGCGTTGATGCAAAAGTGGAACCGGTTCTTCATATCGGTGGCGCGCACGACCAGGCCGCACTCCCCGCTGAGGGCTTTGAATCGCGCCTCGACGGTGTGCGAACTCGTACCCGTATCCAACAGGCACGCTTCCGTTGCGCCGTAGGTTTGTCCTTCGCCGGCGGCAGCCGGGTCGACGTAAATCGTGCCGCCGGCAACGTAGTCATGGTTCAGCGTGTTGGTAGTGTCGGGATGAGTGGTATTGTTTAGCGCGCGCGATCCCTTGGGAAACCCGGGTTGCGATACCGTGTTGGCGGGGAGGGTGAACTCTTCGTCCGCGACCAAAGTCTCACTGCCCGCCGCCACATAGGACCCCGAGCCCACGCAAATGAGCGCCGCACCATCAGAGTAGAAATCCAAATGCGTAACGGTGTATGACGCCGCTCCCAGCGCCGGCACGTTTTTATAACTTGTGCCAAACGTGAGCTTGCAGCCGCCTTCATTACCTTGATTGACAGTGAGCCCGTAATGAAAGCCCTGCCGCATGTGCGTGGGATTGGCCAGGGCGACGTTGGCGTTAAGATTCATGAAGGCCGCGGGCGCGGTGTTCAAGTCCCAGGTAGAGCCGGATAGAAGCGCTTCGGCGTACCCCTGCGGCGCGCGATAGGCTCGGGCCTCATTGACCAGATTGATGTTCTGCGGGACTTGATAATCCTCCACGCCGGGATTGAGACCGGCATCGAGCGCCCCGCCGTTGCGGAAGATCGTGTTGACCGTCTCCGCCCAGCGCTGTCTGCCGTCGGGGACCATGTGCGTGAAATCGCCGGCAAAGAATCGCGTGTCGAAGCAGTTGGGGAAGATCTTGTCCAAATCGATCAGGATGTCGTACTGCTTGGTGGAAGCACGGATGTGGTCGTTCATCATGCGACGGACGATCTCGAATCCACTGCCGTGTCCGGTTGCCGCATGCGTGCGCCGCATAACGGTATGCACCACGAGTTTGAAGCCATCGGCCCGCGCCGTGGCCAGGTACCCATCCCACATTTTCGCCCACTCGTTGTATTGAAACGTCGGGTTTCCGAATTTACCGACATCCGTGACGGCCGCATCCGAAACGATGGCGTCGTTGGTGCCGATCTCGAGAAAGATCCACGATTTGGTAATGCCTTTCTGCCCCACGCGATTGGGGTATATGTAGGACTGGTATCGGCCGCCGATGCTCGAGATGACCCCGCCATACTGGCCGACGTTGATGCGGGTGCCGCGCCCGGCGAATTGATCGAGCATCATCACGCGCTGATTCCAATCGGGAACCCGGTTGTCATTGGATGACAGACTATCGCCTTCAAAGTGGAAGTACTGCGTCTCGGGCCCGCCGGGAACCCAGGTAAGCGGGTGCTCACCGGTGGCAGGTTCCGCGGCCGTCGGTTGGGTGCCCGGTTGCGTGGTGGGGATATTCTCGGCGGCGAGCCACAGCACGGGCATCGCCAGCACCAGAAGGAGCGCCAATAGTGTTTTCTTCATGACAGGTCTCCATTTCGTGGACCCTCACACCGCGGCAAAGGCTGGTCGTGGCGTTGCGGGCATTGCATGTCAAAGCTGGCCGCGCCGATCAGGGCGCCTCGCCTGCGTTGTACTTGTTCATCGCGGGATTGATCCCCGAAGTGGCCCAGAGGGCGATCGCTTCGACGGCATTTTGCAGGGCGATTTCCAGCTTCGGCTTCTGATCCGGCGTGAACGCCTGCAGCACATACGCCACCTGCGGCACCTGCCCGGGAGAATCGACGCCGATGCGGAGGCGGGCGTAGTCTTCCCCGGCTTTTCCCGACAGCAACGCAAATCCGCCCATGGCCCGCTGGATGTCCTTGAGGCCGTTATGCCCGCCCGCGGACCCCGACGGCCGCAAGCGAATCGTGCCGCAGGGAATCGCGACATCGTCCACCACGACCAGCAGATCATCGATGCTCAATTTGTAGAAACTCATCGCTGACGCCACCGATCGTCCGGAAAGATTCATAAACGTCTGCGGCTTGAGGATCAGCAGTTTCTCGCCGCCCAGGTTTACATCCGCCAGAAACGCCTCATGCGCCACGCGATAATTCATCGCCCCGTGTTGCTGCGCAAAGCGGTCGACGCACATGAATCCGGCATTGTGCCGCGTGCGTTCGTACTGCGAACCGGGATTGCCGAGACCGACGATGAGTTTCATGAATAGTGGCCAGTGGTTAGTGGTCAGTGGTCAGGAGGACGACGGGGTATTAAACCACAGAGAGCACAGAGAGCACAGAGGACCGGCGCAAGAAAAAAGCCGGGGGATGCCGAAGTTGCCACGAAGATACGAAATATGCGAAGGACCACGAGGAATGGTTTGATGAGGTGCTGCGCTAGGTAGCGTACCAAAAGACGTAGATCTTTCCGGTCGAGGCCGAGAAGAAGAACCAATAGCCTGTCGAGGTTCCACGACTAGAATTTTCGATTCGCACCACCATTGCTTGACGGTCGGTCAGAGTACCTGGGATGTACCATGAAGGCGGGGGTGGGCCGAAGGAAAACCTGGTATCAGAATCATGATCCGCGAGTTTGTAACCTGCAGTTTGGGCGGCATCTTCGAGTTGTTTCTTGAAAAGGGGGATGTCGGCCGGTGCAATATCGCAGTCATAAAAGTACGCGGGATCCCGCGACGCGCAACGTGCGGCATGAGTGACTTTCAGAGACGGTGGAAGCGTCAGCCTAAAGTCGTCGTGGATTGCAGTGGCGAACGACCTCTGTGGACCAAGTACGGGAAAGTTGAGACCGGAACAGAAGAATACGATCAGCAGAAAGATGCCGCCGAAGATTCCCAACACCCAGCGGCGGGTCGTTCGCGGTTTACGTTCTGACGGTTGTGCCATGGGGAAGACTCCGAAGGAGATTCTACAAGTAATACGTTGGTGAGGGGAATGCGTTCGACCGGCGCAAGAAAAAAGCCGGAAGGCGAACCTTCCGGCTTCTTGATTCTTACTTCTTGATTCCGAACGATTACTTCTTCGCCGGAGCCGCACCCGCAGCGCCCTTGCCCCCGGCAGCCGGAGCCGCAGCGCCTTCGGCGCCTTCCTCTTCCTTCTTCTTGCCGATGACTTCTGGTTCGGCCGGGCCGGCTTCGGCGACCACCGCGGCAACCTCTTCCTTCACCGTGCGGACCTGGCAGATGATCTTCTCGGGATATTCGGCCAGCTTGGCGCCTTCCGGCATCACGATGTCCTTGGCGTGCAGGATCTGGTGTAGTTCCAGAGACTCGACGTTGACGCGGATGGTATCGGGAATGTCTGTCGCCAAAACCTCCACTTCGATTTCGGTGGACTGCGTCTCAAGAATGCCGCCTTCCTTGGCGCCCTTGGGCGTGCCGCGGAATTCGAGGGCGACCTTGACCTTCACCTTCTGGTGCGGATCGATGCGGAGCAGATCGATGTGCTCGACGGTCGTCTGCAGATAATCATACTGAACATCCTGGATCAGCATCTTTTCGACTTTGCCGCCCAAGCTCACATCCAGCACGTGTGCACCGGCGTGAAGAATGCCGACGACTTCCACGGCCGGCAGCGTCACTGCCACGACTTCCTTCTGCAACCCATAGACGACGCCGGGCAGTTTGCCCGCGGCGCGCAGGATACGTGTCTTCTTCGTGCCGCGCACATTGCGGATTTCGGCGACGACCGGATGGGATTGTTTGACGGTTGTGGGTTTGGCCATGACGGAAGGTCCTTCTGTGGTGAGCGCCGACTCTCAACGTGTGCGTGCCGAAACCGGCACTGAGGCACCATTTACCATGAGCGCTCAGACCATGCTTCCCCGGAGGGGGAAGGGAAGATAGTACCAAAACAGGGCGGGCGGGTCTAGGCTCTGTCTGAAGTCGCGGCGCGGTCGGATTTCAGGCCAGGTCGGGCGGATGCAAGGACGCAGGACCGAAGCATACTTGTAAGTATTCTGAGGTCCGAGGACGCCGCAGATGGCCGGCCTGGCACGAAAGACGATCCCGCCGCGACTTCAGTCAGAGCCTATCGGGGCTGTGGAGTAGGTTACCGTTTCCAGGGCAATCGCATTCTCCGATTCTGCCTCCTTGTTCCGTTGTGACAGAAGGAGGGCGATCCACAGATTTCACAGATTTACACAGATTCTTACCCCGTCAAATCTGTGTAAATCTGTGAAATCTGTGGACAAACCGAGAATGCGATAGCCCTGTTACCGTTTCCCGCCTGCCGCACCGCGAAGCAGGCCGCTGACTGATTGATTCAAGTGGATGCGTTGGATCGCGTCGCCGACCAGGTTGGTGACCGAGAGCACGGTCAGGCGATCCATGATGGGCTTCAGGCGGTCGCAGGGGGGGATGGTGTCGGTGATGATGATGCGGTCGATGGGGGAATTCACGATTTTTTCAATCGCCTTGCCCGCGAAGACGCCGTGCGTGGCAGCCACGTAGATTTTCGCCGCGCCGTTTTCCTTGAGAATTTTGGACGCCTCCGAAATCGTCCCGCCGGTGGTGATCATGTCGTCGATCATCAGGACGGTCTTGCCGGTCACGTCGTTGCCGACGATCGTGTTCATCGCCACGGTCGTGGCGGTCTGGCGGCGTTTGTCGATGAACGCCAGCTCGGCGTTGACCAGTTCGGCGTAATAGCTGGCGGCCTTGAGGTTGCCGGGGTCCGGCGAAACGATGGCGACCCGCCCCATCTTGCCGGTTTCTTCCAGGAAAAATTTCGACAGCACCGGGCTGGCCAGCAGGTGATCCGTCGGAATATCGAAGAACCCCTGCACCTGGGCGGCGTGCAGATCCATCGCGATGACGCGATTGGCGCCCGCTGCGGTGATCAGGTTGGCGACCAGCTTGGCCGTGATCGGCGTGCGGCCTTCTGATTTGCGGTCCTGCCGGGCGTAACCAAAGTACGGCATCACGGCCGTGATGCGGTTCGCCGACGCCCGCCGCAGACAGTCGATCCAGATCAGCAGTTCCATCAGATTTTCGTTGACGGGGCTGCACGTCGACTGCACGACGAAGCAATCGCGCCCGCGCACGTCTTCATCGAGTTTGACGATCAATTCGCCGTCGGGAAATGATTCGACGCGGGCCTTGCCGACCGGAATGCCGATGTGCTCGCACATCCGCGTGGTGAACTGGCTATTGGCCCGGCCAGCAAAAACTTTCAGTCCGTCGGCGAGATCCATTATGAACTCCGTATGAGCAAGAGATAGTCAAACGGTTAAGAAGTGCAGTGATTATGCGATCAAACGGGACTCTCGCCGCCAGTACCGGCGTTCAAAAACCCATTCAACCGTGTAACCATTTGACCCGTTAACCTGAATCACGCGGCCGGCTGGCTCGCGTCGAGTGTCACGCCCGCGCCTATTCACAGGAGCGGCCCGACCCCGGTATCTTGCCCGATGCCGCCCCCGATTTCAAATCCGGCGAAAATCTCTGCCGACATCGTCCATTTCGGCCCCGCTTTCTATCGATTCCCGTCCCCACGCCTTCCAGACACATCCTCCACGCCGACGGATTATTATCCCAGCCGATTCCGTCGCCATCTCAGCATTGCCGTTGTCTACTCTCTCGCGCGCTGGCGGAATTTGTCAATTTCTGCTTCGTTCATTCTCTTAGACTCGGCCATCTCGGCGGCGGGCGTCTTGAGGATACGATCTTGCAGGAACTGGTAAATCTGCTCCTCCTCCTTCGGAAAATAGCTATCCCAGCCAACGTATTTGTGTTTTCCGACTGCATCCACAATTACCCAGCGCTGGATTCCATCCCACGTGTTGGTCCGGTATGACTTCTTCATGGAGAAAAATCGAATCTCCATCAGTACACGGCGCAGATCGTCACAGACGGATTTGTCGATAGAAAATGCGGCGTGTTTCCATATACCGTCAGCGGGATACGGCATACGGTCGAAGAACACATGATCACACGTGAGATCGGGGTGGATTTCGAGCATGTCAAAGCCCTCCCGTCCGTTGCGGTCCACAAAGACAAACTGAAACTCCTTCGCGGCCAGTAGGTCAAACGATTGAGAATCGATGGCATCTGGATCTTCCGTGGCAGTGGCCACCATCGGAATCTGTACCTCCGGTGGAAGTCTTCTTCCTGCAATTACCCACCAGGCAAGGTCCCAACTGTCCCAGCGCGTTCGAGTTGCGCATACCGCGATGCTCAATCCGATGAGTGTCAACGCGATCTTGCTCCAGCGAGAACGCACCACTCGCTTCACCAAAGAACGCTTGCCGCCCTGGCCGATCGGCGTGCCGCACTCAGGGCAGCGGTCTTTGCTGGCACGCAAGTCATATCCACATTCGAGGCAAACAAGCGGCGCTTCCTTCTTTGGCATGCGGCGCAGCCGTTTGAGAATCCGCCGCACCGGCCATATTGCCGCCGGCACCGCGAACAGCCAGTACGGAATGACAAGATGAACTAGCTGGCCTTCTCCCTGGATGGGATGGAACTCTGCTCGCGTTGCCGACCATCGCACGCCGAGCGTTGGCCAATGGAACGTTCGAAACATGACATGGGAAAAATGGCCGAGGCTGATGAGGTGGAGTTCGCGATTATCGATCAGCAGCACACCAAGCGTGCAGGAGTTGAGATGGATCTCGCAGTAATAATGATCAGATGCTATGGAAAAGCGGTCAGAGGTGAACCAACCGCGAACCGTGAGCCCCAGCACTGCAAGAAGCAGGATCAGCGACAGTGTGGTGAAGATGATCGTCAGGATGCGTTTCATAGCCTGACATGATAACCACGATGGAGCGATTCTGAAGCGGATTGTTGAAAACGCGTTTTAGCGCAGAATCGTCCCCGCCTTCACCCGTTCTCCCGCCGCCACCTTCACGCCGCCGCCCAGAAAGCAGAACGGCTCGATCACCGCATCGGCACCGATCGTCACCCCATGCTCGATCCACGTGTTCTCCGGCGACACCAGCGTCACCCCCGCATCCATGTGCCGCTTTTGAATCCGCCGCTGCATCACCCGCGCCACATCCGCCAGTTCGCTCCGCGTGTTGATCGAAAGCACATCCTCCGGCGGAACGCTCGGCACCGCCTCCAGCCGCCGCCCCATCCCCTTCAGAATCGCCAGCGTGTCGGTCAGGTAATACTCACCCTTCTTATTGTTGGGCGTCACGTGCCCCAGCGCCTCAAACAAATCCTGCGTGCGGAACATCCAATACGTGGGATTGACCTCGCGGATTTTCCGCTGCTCTTCCGTCGCATCGTTCTGCTCGACGATCCCGATGACGTTATTTTGCGAGTCCCGCATGATCCGCCCATATCCCGTCGGATTCTCCAGCATGCTCGTCGCCAGCGTCACGGCCGCCTTGGCCGACAGATGCTTGTCCGTCAGCGCCTTGAGCGTATCGCCGCGAATCAGCGGCCCATCTCCGCCCAGCACAAACACATGGTCTTCCGCGCCCAGTCCCCCATTGGCCGCGATCTTTTCCTTGCACACCAGTACCGCATGGCCCGTCCCCTTCTGCTCTTCCTGCACCACCCACGTGATGTCCACATCATTCTTATACGTGTCGATCACCCGCTGGCGATCGTGCCCGATCACTACGTACAGATGCTTCACCCCCGCCTCCCGGCAGGCCTCCAGCACATACGACAGCATCGGCCGCCCGCAAATTTCGTGCAGCACCTTCACCCGCTCAGATTTCATGCGGGTCGCCTTGCCGGCAGCCAGAATAATGGCGGATAACGTCACGTGAATCTCCCGATTAACAGCAGTCCATGCAAAGCCGCAGCCTACTCGTCACCCGCCGAGGGGTCAACGATGCAGGACACGATGCGGGTTGTTCCTGCAACTCATTGTCATCTGTAACTCCCCTGCGTACACTTGCATGTATGGACCACGATGAGCTCGTCGAAAAATCGCTCAAGGCCGCCAAGCTCCGCCGCACCCCGGTCCGGGCCGGCGTGCTCGAAGTGCTCGCCAAGGCCTCCCGCCCTCTCGGCGCCGTTGAAATTCTCGATAAGCTCCCGCCCCACACCGATGCCGTCACCGTCTACCGCACCCTCAACACCTACACCGAAAAGGCCGTCATCCACCGCGTCCGCGGCGAAGACCGCGTGTGGCGCTACGCCCTCGGCAACGCCAGCGAACACGCCGCCCACCGCCATCCCCACTTCGTCTGCGAGTCCTGCGGCCGCGTCGAATGCCTCAAGGAAGCCGAAATCCCCCCCGATTTCGTCCGCTCCCTCGGCGTCGGCCCGCGCTACGCCGTCAGCTACCCCGAAGTCGTCCTCCACGGCACCTGCCCGAAATGCGCCAAGTGAAAGAAACACGCCGCGGCCCTTGAACCACCCAGAACACCGCGTTTCCAGACCCACAACCCCTCCAGTATCTTCCTCCGTGTTCTCCGTGATCTCAGTGGTTAAATCCCCGCCGAAGTAAAAAAAGAAACCGGCACAGGTGGAGGACCCCGCGCCGGCTTTTCTTTTTTTTACCCGATGGGCTACCCGATGAAAGGACGTTTCTCACCCCTCTATACGCTGCCGCCAGCAAAAGGTTCGATGAAATCCAAATTTCTTTCTGACCTGCTGGATTGCCGGTCCCCCAGAAGCGAGAATCAGAAACGCGAATGCCCCTTCCTCAACCGGAGCATGTCTTGACCGCTAAGCGACCGACCGTCCTCACGCTCCTCTCCCATCCCCTCACGATGGCCCTCGTCGGCTGGGCCGCCTTCGCCGCCTTCGCCGCCGATGAAACCCATCACGGCCAGCTCTGGCTCTGCAACGAGCCCCTCGAAAAATTCCTCCATCTCCACACGCAGCCGCAACTCGTCCTTCTCCTCTCTCTCGTCTCCGGCCTGGGCAATCTCATCGTTGTCCTCGGCATCGCCGCCGCGGTGGGGGGGCTCCTCGGCCTGCGCCGCCGCTGGCACGACCTGGCCGTCTGGATCACCGCACTCGTCGGCTGCGGCATCCTCAATCACCTGCTGAAGGAATTTTTCCAGATCCCCCGCCCCTCCCGCTGGACCCTCTACACCTTCGAACCCTATGAGGGATTCTCCTTCCCCTCCGGCCACACCATGGCCGCCACCGTCACCCTCGGCATGATCGTCGTCTTGCTCTGGCCATTCATCGCCTCCCCGCGTCGCCGCGCCGCCCTTCTACTCGCCGCCACCGCACTCTCCTTCACCGTCGCCTTCGGCCTCCTATACATCGGCGTCCACACGCTGACGGAAGTGCTTGCCGCACTGGCCGCGTCCGCCGGCTGGATCGGCATTCTGCGGCTAATCCCTCGGAATGACGCGATATCAGACCGGGCCGATTGATTAGAGGCAGTTTCATCACTTAGGAAAGACGCTGAAAACAACGGGTTTTCTAGGGGTAAGCGAGCTGGTGAAACAGCAAGTAATGGAAACCGATGCCGAAATGAGCCATAATTCCGTCCCGAGTTGTGCGGCATTACCGACCACCGATTGGCAATGTCTCTCCCAGAAATCGAATCCCGAGATGAGGTTTGTTATGCATTACGCGTGGTACCTGGCATCCTTGGCAACCCTGGCCGTTGGAACACTGGCGCTTTCCGATTCGGCGACGCAACCGGCCGCCTCCGCGCCCGCCACGGCGCCGGCGACACAAGCCGACGCGCCCTCGTTCGTCACCCGCCTCAAGGCCGGACAAAAGCAACACATCGTCACCTACGGCACATCCCTCACCGAAGGCGGCGCCTGGGTCGGACACCTCCGCGCCACCCTCAACAAGCAGTTTCCCGGTCTCGCCACCGTCACCAACTCCGGCGTGGGCGCGCAGTGGTCCACCTGGGGCGTCGAAAACCTGAAAGCGCGCGTTCTCGATAAGCACCCCGATGCCGTCATCATCGAGTTCGGCATCAATGACGCCTTCCTCGAATACAAGACCTCACTCGAACAGACCCGCAAAAATCTCGAATCGATGATCAACCAGATCCTCGCGCAGAATCCCCACTGCCAGATCATCCTCCAGACCATGAATCCCCCCGTCCGCGAACATCTCGAACGCCGTCCGAATGTCGAACAGTATTACCAGCTCTACCGCGACATCGCCAAGGAGCGCCACCTCCTCCTCGTCGACCACTACCCCGTCTGGAAAAAGCTCCTCGACACCGACCCCAAAAAATTCGACGAGTACGTCCCCGACGGCATCCACCCCAGCGTCACCGGCTACGAAAAAATCACTACCCCCACACTCCTCAAAGCCCTCGGCCTGTAAGCAAAGCCAAAGGCGACCACAGACGGACGCAGACTGCTCCAAAATAAAGAAGGCCGATCTCCGGTGAGATCGGCCTTCTTCTTATCGTTATTGTCTGTGAATGTCTGTGGCAGTCTTACAGCCCAATCGCCCCTGCCAACTCCCCCTTCGCCGCGATCACCGCCTGCTCGATCGCCTTCTCCCAATCCGTCCCCGCGTACTTCGCATCCTTATACGCATAGATAATCGACCGCGAAGCATTGATGATCGCCCCGGTCTTGTCCGCCTTGAACGCGTTGGCAATGTCCGCCGCCGTGCCACCCTGCGCCCCGTATCCCGGCACCAGGAAAATCGTCTGCGGCAGCGCCTCGCGCAGCTTCGCCAACTGCTCCGGATTCGTCGCGCCCACCACCGCCCCCACCGACGAATACCCCCGCGCCCCGACCAGTTCCGCTCCCCACTGCTCCACCAGTTTCCCCACATGCACATACAGCGGCGAACCATTCGCCAGCACCTGATCCTGGATCTCCGCCGCCCCTGGATTCGACGTCCGCACCAGCACGAACACGCCCTTGTTGAATTCCTTGGCCGTCTGAATGAACGGCGACAGCGAGTCCCCGCCCATATAAGGATTCACCGTCACCGCGTCCGGTCCGACCAAATCATCCATCCCCGCAAAATCCGGATCGGCCAGCGTCGCCAGCGCATACCGCTCCGACGTATTGCCGATATCCGCCCGCTTGGCATCATTGATCACCAGCAACCCGTGCGCATGAGCCTCCTGCACCACCGCCGAAAACGCCTCCACCCCATCCCAATAATACTGCTCGAAAAACGCCGAGTTGATCTTCACCCCCGCCACATGCGGCGCGACAATCTTCAGCACCTTCGTGCAGAATTCCAGAATCGCATCGACCGCAGCTTCCGCATCGTCCTCATCGCTGAACGCATCCTTCCCGATAATCTCCGGCGGCAACTGCGCATGCGAAGGATCGAGCCCCACCACCAGCGGCGACTTCTTCTCTTCCACAGCAGCCAACAGGCGATCGGCAAAATTCGTTGCAGCCACGGCGAACTCCTTCCATGAAGTTTAAAGTTGCGAAACCCACGAAACCCCGAATTGTACGCCCCTCTCGCGCTGCCCGGCAAGGCGAAACGCCTAAATTCGATCGCTACGTCCGCCCATCCCCATATCTTTGTGCCTCGGCGACACCTTCTGTTTGCAGCCCCGCCGCGCCATGTTAACCTGTCCCCCATGCGTATCATCGGACACGGTATCGATCTGGCGGAAGTCGACCGCATCGCACGGATGCACGCCGACCACGGCGCCCATTTCCTCGATCGCTGCTTCACCCCCGCCGAGCAGGAATACTGCCTCAAACACCGCTACGCCATGCAGCACTTCGCCGGACGCTTCGCCGCCAAGGAAGCCATCGTCAAAGTCTTCGGCACCGGCCTCCGCGGCGCCATGGCCTGGACCGATATGGAAATTCTCAACGACCCCCTCGGCCGCCCCGTCCTCAAACTCACCGGCGAAACCGCCCGCCTCGCCGCCGAAATGGGCATCACCCAGTGGCACCTCTCCATCACCCACACCCAATCCATGGCCCAAGCCAGCGCCATCGGCTGCGCCGACGACCCCCTCCGCGCCCCTTAAAATCTCGATACACGCGCGGCCCCCCCCTTCATCGTTCATCGTTTAGCGTTCATCGTTTTATCCCCGCCAGCGCGTGAATTGAGCGGAAAGCGCACTACTTCCCATCCCCCGCGATAAACTTATCCACCTCCGCCCGCGTCGGTATCGCCGCCACCGCGCCGCTCTTCATGCACGTCAGCGCCCCGGCCGCGTTGGCAAAACGCACCGCATCCTCCAGCGGCATCTCCTCCGCCAGGCCCACCGCCAGCGCCCCGGTAAACGCATCCCCCGCCGCCGTCGTATCCACCACGCGCACGCGAAATCCCGGCACATGCTTGCAGTAACTCATCCCCGAAGCGTCCCGCCCCACGATCACCGCCCCCTGCGAACCCATCTTGAACACCACCTTCTGCGTCCCGCGCGCCAGAATCTTTTCCCCCGCCCGCCGCGCATCTTCCACGTTGCGCACCGGAATCCCTGTGAGCAACTGCGCCTCGCTCTGGTTCGGCGAAAGGATGTCCACGTGATACAGCGACTCCGGCAACCCCTCCGGCGGCGCCGGCGCTGGGTCCAGAATCGTCAGCACCTTCGACCGCTTCGCCAACGCGATCGCACACGCCACCGTGTCGTACGGCGTCTCCAACTGCACCGCCATCACCATCGAACTCTCGATCGTCTTCCGCTGCGCCAGCAAGTCCGTGGCCGAAAGCCGCATGTTCGCCCCGCCCGACACCACGATCGCATTCTCCCCATGCCGGTCCACCACGATCAATGCCACCCCCGACGGCACGCCGCGCGTCCGCAATATGGAAGTCGCATCCACCTTTGCCAGCCGCAGCGCCTCCACCATCGCATCGCCGAAAAGATCCTCCCCGACGCGCCCGATCATCTTCGCCCCCAGCCCGCCGCCGACACCACGTTTGCTCCACAGCCGTCCCACCGCCGTCGCCTGATTGGCCCCCTTGCCCCCCGGATTCTGCATCAGATCCTGCCCCGCCACCGTCTGCCCCGGCACCGGCATCATCTCCGTCCGCGCCACCAAATCCATATTCAACGAACCGACGATCACCACCCCCGCCCGCTCCGGCAGTTCGCGCACGGCCAACTCGATCTCGTCGCCCGCCGATTCCGCCTTGGCGGGCATCTTCGCCGGCCGCGCCTCGCGCACCATCCTCGGCTTCGGCGGCGCTGCATGCCGGGCTTTCTTCGTCGCTGCTTTCTTGGCCATCTGCTACTCCTGCGTCGCCATTGTAAGGCCCTTACGCAGCAGCGTCACCCGAGCCGGCGCACGGTTCGTGGCCCGGGCGACATTGGATTCGCAGGCAATCCTCTAAAGCTCGCGGTCCCCTCACCGCAATATCCTCACATACACCACCGTATCGCTGGGCCCCTTCGCCGGATCCGGTGCATTGACCACCACCTTCGCCGCGGCCGTCTGTCCCGCGCCCGCCACCATGACATGAATCTCATGCTCGCCCGGCGCCAGTGCCGCCGGAATCACGTACGTCGTCCGCGGCAGCATTTCCCAATAACGCAGATCCGCCTGCGAGCTCGCCGCCAGCGCCGCTCCCAAGGCCATCACGCCCACCCCCGCCAGCGCCATGCCCGCATCGCCCCGGCTGGCCCCGTAACCGGCAACCCCCGCGCCCGCCGCCATCGCCCCCGTGCCGATCACCGCCTTGGTCTTGCGGATCGTATCGATATCCTGCCACTTCTGATCCTGCGCCATCGCCAGCGTATCGACCAGGTTGTACCGCTGGGTCTCCTTGGTGATCGCCTGGCCATCGGCCGTCACATTGACCGGCCCCAGCGGCCCGACTTCCGCCGGCGTCGGACCAAACGCGCTCTCCTCGTTATACCAGCCCTTCGCCGCCCGCTTCGGCCCCGAAAACGCATCGACAAAAATGAGCGTATTGACGCCCGGCTGCTGCACATCATGCACCAACGGCGCCAAACGCGGATCCAGGCTCACCGTCTGCTTGAAGCACGCCTCCGCCTGGTCCGGCTTGCCCAGCCGGAGATAACTGAATCCCAGCCCGAAATACCCCAAGGCAAAGTTGCTCTCGAAAGGCTTGTAGACGTCCTTGTCCTTGCTCTCCTTCGATTCCTTGGCGTACTCGCGCAACTTGAACAGGCTGTTCTGGAACGCCGACCGTGCGTTTTCGTAGTCCCCCTTCTGCAGGAACGCCAGCCCCAGGTAGTAATGCGCCATCGCCCGTTCAAACGGCTCGCCCTTCCACACCTTCACGCCTTCAAACACCAGCGTCGCCCCCAGCGTACGCCCGCCGTTGTTGGTGTTCACCCCATTGATCACTTCATACGCCGCCATGAAGGCGTTTTCCGCCTCCGCGTTCTGTCCCGCCGCCAGCGCCGCGCTGCCATACCGGCAGTTGTTGAGAACAAAATTCTCATCCTTCTTCTCCGTCTCCGGCTTCATCGCCGCCGCCGACTGCGGATACTCCCCGATGTTATACAAAGTCACCGCATTGGCCGCCTGCTTCGACGTCTGGTTGCACCCGCCCAGTCCCCCCAGCAACAACCCCGCCAATAGCACCAATCCCACAATTCGGCTCGTCATCATCGTTTGGTTCCTATTCCTCAGGACTCAACAATAGAAAATAGAAAATGCAAAATAGAAAAAAGAAGCCGTCGTGCTTTCGCCCTTTTTCTATTTTCTATTTTTCATTTTCTATTTTATATTTCAATCCAGCAAACTCTTTCCGATCGTCTTGCGCGTCTCGTACTTGTCATCCCACAATATCACGCCCGCATCGGCCCCGCTCAGCTTCGTGAGCTTGTATTCGCACAGATACGTGTCGCTGCGATTCTTGCTCGACGCATTCGTGTCCGCATAAAAATGACCCCACAACGCATATTCCGGCTGGATCCGCTCCTCGCTCTGACCCTTCGTCGTCGCGTCCAGCAACTCCTGGCTCTGCAACTTCAAATAATCCTGCTTGTTCAGCACGAACACAAACCGGTCCCGCAACTGCGGCTTCGTGCTCAGCAGCGTCCGCAACCGCGCCACGTATAATTCTTTCGTATTCCCCCGGATGATCTCGTTCGTCTCGTTCACGATCGGCTTGACCACAATGATCATCGACTTGGCCATCGAGATCCGCGCCACATCCGGATCGCTCAGAATCGATTGCGCCATCTTGTCGGTCATCGTCACCAGGTCATCGCTGTCAAGAAAGCTCGTCTTGGCGTCCTTATTCACGGCCTGCCCGCCGCACCCCGCGGCGGAAAGCAGAAACATAAAACATAAAACATAATAGATAAAACTGGCTCGCATGCGCGGCTCCCAATAAATCGTCAAAGTCGTCTAAAGAAACGCGCGCCGTCGCCGACGCGCGTATTTTATGTTTCGTGTTTTATGTTTTATGTCTGGAACTCAGTTGAGCGTCCTTACTTCATAGCTGCCTTCCCACACCTGCACGCCCGTACGCAGATCCGTCAACTGGAACGTGCACAGGAAGTACGAGGTACGCCCGTCATACTTGCTGTAGAACACGCCCTTCAAGGCATACTGCGGCTTCACCCGCTGGCTGACCGGCTGGCCCGTGCGGCTCGCATCTTCCATCGGATCCGGATTCCCCAACTCCTGCCCCTGCAGACGTTCCAGCGTCTGCCGCTCCTCCACAAACGCAATCTTGTCCCGCGTCTTGCTGGAGTTCAGCAGCGTCTTGAGGCGCGCCACGTAAATGTCGTAATTCCGCGTCGGCTCGTTCTCGGTCTTGTTCTCGATGCTCTTCATCACCACCACGACCTTGTACGGATTCTGCACGATTTCCGGAATCTGCAGCAGGTCCGGCGCCATCCGGTCCGTCATCTCCCGCAGGTCGCGGCTCTGCAGATTGCGATCCCCCGAGACCACTTTATCCATGTCCGGCCGCAGTTCATCGCGATTCTTCTCGCATCCGCCCAATCCCAGCGCCAAACTCGTAAGCATCAAACCTGCCGCCGCCAGCATTCCCAATTTCATGATTTTCCTCCGCGATGTGTCCTTCCTTACTCGGGCCGCCAACACGCGACCCCATACTGGGCACTAGATTACCCCCACGCGAAGACGTTAGTCAAAACTCTTTTCTTCGCTAATAGAAGAATCCCTGCTCGGATAATCATCGCTTGGATAATCATGTGCGCGAGGCCTGCTTCCGCTACAATCTGCAAATGATGAAAAAAACCACCAAAAAACGCCCCGCCACCAAGCGCCCGCCCACCAAGAAGGCTAAAGGGCGCCCTGCCCAACGAGGCAGGAGCCCCATTGGGCATGCTTCCACCTCGCCGCTATCACCTCCCATACTTCCCCCCGAAGACGATCTCCCTCCCACCGGCGATGAAGATGTTCTCGTCGTCGCCGACGCCGAAGAATCCGCCGTCGCCGAGGAAATGCCCCCTGCCCTCGCCATTCCCGCCGCCGGGGCCGAGCAAACCTTCTTCACCCAGCGCTACGAGATCAAGCACGATCTCATGAAACGCATCGACCTCTATCTCCGCGACCGCCTCCCCGACGCCTCCCGCGCCATGCTGCAAAAACTCATCAAGTCCGGCAAGGTCCTCGTCAACGGCCGCCACGCCAAATCCTCCAACATCCTCCGCGCCAATGACGTCGTCGATGTCACCCTCCCGCAATCCGCCGGCATCGATGGCGGCTTCGTCCCCGAAGACATCCCCCTCGACATCGTCTACGAGGACGACCAGTTCATCGCCATCAACAAACAGGCCGGCCTCATCGTTCACCCCGCCCGCGGACACTGGGCCGGCACGCTCATCAACGCACTCCTCTTCCATGCCGAAAAAACCAACTCCACCCTCTCCACCGGCTCCGACCCCTGGCGCCCCGGCATCATCCATCGCCTTGACCGCGACACCACCGGTATCATTCTCGTCGCCAAGACCGATGAAGCCCACTGGCGCATCGCCGGGCAGTTTGAACGCCGCACTGTGCGCAAAACCTACATGGCCCTCGTCCACGGCATCGTTGAGCTCGACTCCGACCTCATCGACGCGCCCCTGGCCGTCAACGCCAAGATCCGCGAGAAATACGCCGTGCGCACCGACATCGGCAAACCCGCCCAGACCGTCTACACCGTCAAGGAACGCTACCGCACCGGTGGCCCCGGCGGCGCCGGCTACACGCTCCTTGAACTCGCCCCCAAGACCGGCCGCACCCACCAGCTCCGCGTCCACTGCCAGCACATCGGACACCCCATCGTCGGCGATTCCATGTACGGCGGCCGCCAGATCACCGCCAATGACGTCCTGCCCACCCAGCGCTCGACACCCAGCACCCAGGAGGCCGGTGCCCCGCTCATCACCCGCCAAGCCCTGCACGCCTTCCGCCTGCAGTTCGTCCACCCCACCCTCTTCACCCGCATGGATTTACAAGCCAAGATCCCCCCCGACATCGCCCACATGCTCGACCTCCTCGCCCCCTGCCGCCTCCGCAAATCCGCCTCATAGGCGGGGGCGACACCAAAACGCCAGCGCTCTCCTATATGTGCGGTAGCAGATTGCCCTCCTGTCTGCACCTCCTGGCAATCTACTGTCCGCCCTGACGTTATACTCATGTCTCATAATGCTATTGCGTCATTGGTCATTGGTCATTGGTCATTTATACTAGTTTCGTCATTCACCGCCACCACGTCCTCGAGGTCCTGCCATGAAACGCCTGCTCCCCATCGGCCTTGCACTCGTCTCATTGCTGCTCCTCGGACAGGCACGCCCACCCCGCTCCCCCAACATCATCTCTACCGATCTCAACGATACGGAAGCGAAACTGCCCGACATGTGGAAAATGCTCCACAAGGACAAGAACGCCGACGCTGCCGCCACCGCCATCCCCATTCTCAAGAAAGCCAACCAGCTCATCGACGAACTCGTCAAAGCCGATCCCTCCGTGGCCCCGCGCCAGCAGTATCACGCCATCCATAACCTGGTCCTTCTGGCCATCCTCGGCGATGACGAATCCGCCAAACGCCTCGATACCCTCGCCAAATCCTCCGCCCCTTCCACTGCGCACTATGGAAAAGTCGCACACCTCGTCCGCGACTGGTGGACCAACGCCGGCGACGCCAACGCCCAGAAAAAAATTCTCGACAATGCCAAGTCCCTCGCCAAGGCCAATCCCAAGGATGATTTCCTCACCTTCGCACTCATCGATATGCACGAACATGGCGCCGCAGTCCCCGATCTCGCCACGGCCGTTGAAGACATCATCTACAGCGACCTGCAGTCGGACGCCGCCCTCCGCTACAAAGCCGCCCCCCACGTCGGACGCGCCCTGGCCTTCAGCGGTCCCATCCTCGGCCCAAATATGACGTTCAACTCCACCTTCAAATCCGCCGCCTGGAAAGGCAAGGTCATCCTCGTTCATATCTGGCGCTATGACAATAAGGTGTCTCGCGATCAGCTCGCCCTTCTCAAGAAAATCCTCGACGGCGCAAAAGACAAAAATTTCGAGATCGTCGGCGTCTCCTGCGAACACAACGTCACCGACATGATCACCTATCTCAAAGAACATCAGATCACCTGGCCCCAACTCGTCGACCCCAATTCTCTCGGCTGGAATCCTCTCGTCGGTCAATGGCAAACAAGTGTTTCCCAATGCTTCATCATCGACCGCGCCGGTATCGTCCGCGCCAAAGAGCCGCCCTTCGAAAAACTCGATGAGATCCTCGCCCCAATCCTGGATGAAAAAGCCCCTCCCCCGGCCACCCCGGCCAAGAAATAGCAGCGCCAACCGCGACCCCGCCGTTTTTGCTTCGCCTTTCTCCCGTTTTTCGTCGATGTATCCTATTGGAACGCAGCGTCTTGAGCCGTTCTTGAATTGACTCAGCCCGGACCCTACGATCATTCATCCGTACCGACCTCTTCGCTGGCCCCCCGATCCCGGCCCTCTTAAGGATTCGCCTATGCATCTGTGCGAACGCTGCAATAAGCCCGCGACGGTGCACCTGACCGAAATCTCTGGCGGCAAGCCGCACGAAGTCCACCTCTGCGACGCCTGCGCCCAGGAGGCCGGCTATATCCAGCAATCCCACGTCCCCATTAATGAACTCCTCAACCAGTTCCTCAAATCCCATGCCCAGATGCCCGATGTCCAAACCCAACGCTGCCCCGACTGCGGCCTCACCTGGCAGGAATTCAAAGACACCGGCCTCCTCGGCTGCGGACGCGACTACGACCTCTTCGAAAAACAACTCCAGGGCGTCATCGAACGTGCCCAGCACGGCGGCACCCACCACACAGGCAAAACCTCCGCCAGCAGCGCCCCCGGCGCCGCCCCGGCCGCCGAAGACCCCGTCAAACTCCGCCAGGCCGAAATCAAACGCCTCAAGAAAGAACTCGATATTGCCGTCAAGGAAGAGTCCTACGAAACCGCCGCCAGGATCCGCGACCAGATCAAGTCGATGGAAGGGCCTTCGTAAGGCATGACGGCTCGGTTGCCGTAGCGTACAATCGCCAGCGTTCGTGTCTCGTGGCCCGTGTTCCGTGGCCCGTCATGCACGAACGAATCGGATCACGAACCACGGAACACGGACCACGATCCCATGACCCTCGACAATCTCACCTCCCAGAACGGCGAATGGCTCTCCGGCTCAGGACCCCAGCAGGACATCGTGATCTCCTCTCGCGTCCGCCTCGCCCGCAACGTCGCCTCCTACCCCTTCATGTCCAAAGCCAATCGCCTCCAACGCACTGAACTCCACCGCCTCGTCCGCGAAAATCTCCTCCAGGCCCCCTCCACCGGCGCCGGCCGCACGGTCTTCTACGTCGACATGGAAAAGACCGATGAGATCGACCGCCAACTCCTCGTCGAACGTCATCTGATCTCCAAACAACACGCCGCCGGCGAAGGCGCCCGCGGCGTCGCCATCTCCAACGATGAAGCCCTCGCCGTCATGGTCAACGAAGAAGACCACCTTCGCATGCAGATCCTCCGCTCCGGACTTCAACTCCGCGAGGCCTGGCAGGAAGCCGACAAACTCGACGACCTCCTCCAGCAGCACCTCGACTTCGCCTTCTCCCAGCGCTTCGGCTTCCTCACCGCCTGCCCCACCAACGTCGGCACCGGCCTGCGCGTCTCCGTGATGCTCCACCTCCCCGCTCTCAAACTCACCGGCGATATCGAAAAAGTCTTCCGCGCCGCCAAAGACATGCACCTCGCCGTCCGCGGACTCTACGGCGAAGGCACCGAAGCCATCGGCGATTTCTACCAGGTCTCCAACCAGACCACCCTCGGCCGCTCCGAAGAAGAAATCCTCGCCGAGTTCAACGATGTCATCATCCCCCGCATCATCCAGGCTGAACTGGCCGCCCGCCAAATCCTCGAAAATGAACGCCCCCTCGCCCTCGACGACCGCATCGGCCGCGCCATCGGCGTTCTCAAATACGCCCGCCTCCTCTCCTCCGAAGAAACCCTCTACTTCCTCTCCCATCTGCGCCTCGGCGTGGTCATGAAACGCGTCACCGGCCTCGACCTGCCCACCATCAACTCCCTCTTCCTCCAGACCCAGCCCGCCCACCTCCAACGCCTCCTCGGCAAACAACTCGAAGGCGACGCCCGCAAATCCGCCCGCGCCGAATTCGTCCGCAACAAAGTCGGCAAGAATAATCTTTAATAGTTATGTTGGCCGCCGCCGTCACTCCGCGTGCAACCACTGATCGATCACTTCGCGATCTGTCGTCACCTTCGCCAATGCCGCCACCAACTCACGGTGCTTGGCTCGGAATTCTTCCGCCGCAATGGACTTATCCTGCAGGTCCAATACGTGCGAATCCTTCGCCCAAATCTCGTACGCAACGCAAAAATTCAAAATCGCATCCAGCACCGGCGCTGCCGTCGGATCGCCGATCTTCTTGATGGCCGCGATGCCCCGGCTTGCAGCATCCAGGGCCGTCGCTGTCGCCAACTCCGCCCGCGGCTGCTGCAATCCGCTCCGCATCACGCCCATCGCCGCGAAGCCTTCGTCCAGTGTCGTCATCAGCGAAAGCCGTGTCGGCCTCTTCCCGTCGGCCAGTTGCAGCAGGTATTTCGCCGACACATGGTTTGGCGCCAGTTCCAGCACGCGGGCCATCTTGCTTCGCGTCGCCGCCACGGCAAACGCCTGCTCCGGTTCTTTCCCCGCGCACTCGGTCCGCAACTCGTCAAAAAGCCGCAGCGCCTCGACCAGCTTGGCATCGCGATCTTTCCGCATCACGGCAATCGCATCGTCCAGCGTATCCGATGACAGCACCTGTATTTCCCACATCGCCGCCGCCCCGCGCAAAACGATCGCATCTTCCATCTGCTTGATATTGCTCGTCGGGATCGACACCAACCGGCACTTGTCCAGCGCTGCCCCATGCACCTTCGTCGGCACCGCGCCCACCGGGCGCACCTTGCCATCCACAGTGATGTCTCCCGTGATCGCCGCATCCGTCGCCAGGTCGAAATCACCCACCGCCGAGAGTATCAGCAGCGTGAACGCCGTCCCCGCCGACCCGCCATCCTTCGGCGAATATTTGTCGCTGAAACTGATTTCGATCGCTGCCCGGTCCGCTCCCTCATGACGGTTCTTCGCCAGCCTCGTCGCCTCTTCCAGCGCGATCTGCATCTCTCTGCCGATCTCCCCGATGATCTTGATCCCCGACCCGAACGACGTCGCCTTTCCGGGCGTCGCGATGATCTCCACCGCCTTGCCGTGATAGTTGCCATCCGACAGCCGCGACACCACGAGCCCGCGCACCGTGCACACATCGCGCACTTCCGGCGCCGGCAGTCCGCCCGAATTGCCACCGCGGCCGTCGGCCCAATACCAGACCGGCGCAAATCCTGCCTTCTTTAGCGCCGCCGCCTCCTTGGCACAGGCGTCGTCCGGTGCGACCATCATGATCGCCCCATACAAATATGCCGCCAGCATCTGATCCGGCTTGTTCTTCGTGTCGCGTTCCATCTCGGCCACTTTCCGCACCTGGCCCAGCCCCTCCTCCTTCGACCACTGTTTCACCGGCTTGAGTACGTGATCCTCGCGAAGCGCCGCATCCATCGCCGCCGCGTCGACATTGTCCTTGTCCAGCCGAAGCGCCAATCCGATGATCCGCCGGGCCGTCAGGTAATCCTGCTTGTGCGTGAAGAGCACCTCATTGCGCAACAGACCGGCCAGCGCCATCGCCGTCTTCTGCCGATCCGCCTTGTCCAGCGTGATCTCCCCCTTGAAAATCTGCGATTTCAGATCCGCTGTGACATACGGCTTCTCTTCCGCCGCCGCGGCCGTCGCCAGCAGGACCGACACGATTCCGACTATCCCAAACCACCGTTTGATGACGTTCATAGCCCGCCTCATCTTCTCGCGCCAGGTTATTTCATCAGCGCTGCAATCACATTCTTTTCCTTGATCGTCTGCGTCATGGCATACGAAACAGCCTTGCGTTTGGTGTCGAACTCGCCGTTAAGACTCATCGCCCACCCGATATCCTTCTCGCGGTAGGCATTGCTCATCCGGGCGTACGACCAGCAGAAATCTTCCAGCGCCACAAGGATGGACGCCGCCGCCGGATCCCCCGTCTCCTCTAGGCGGGCCAGGCTCTTTCGCGCCGCGATCAATCCCCCATCGCTTCCCAGCTCGTTGTTTGCAATCGCCTGGTTCAGACCGTCACGCATTGCACCCGTCGCTGCAAGCCCCTGCACGACGGTCGCATTCAAGCTCAGCCGCGCCGGCTTCTTCCCGGTCGCCAATTGCTGCAGATATTGTGCCGATACGTGATTCGGCGCCAGCGACAGAATCTTCCCGAGCTTCTCCGTCGTGGTCCGCGCTCCCAGCACCTGCTCCAGCGGCCGGGCCGCCAGGTCCTTCTGCAGCTCTGCAAATAACTCGATCGCCTGTGCCATCTTCGGGTCTCGATCCTTCCGCATCACCCCGATGGCTTCGTCCAGCGTGTCGAACGACAACGTCTGCACTTCCCACAGGACGCTCGGGCCGTACAGGATCATCGCGTCTTCCATCTGCCCCTGGTTCGACCCCGCAATCGCCGCCACCTTGCAGGAATCTTTGAGGTCATGCACTTTCATCGGCAGCGTCCCAACCGACCGCAGCGTTGCATCCTCCATCAGGTCATCCGCGATTGCCGCGTCAGGACTGATTTCAAGATCCCCCGCCTCCGCCAGGATCAGCAGCGTCAGCGCTGTGCCTGTCGACGCCCCTACGTGCCAGTTCAGCTTCTCGCTGAAAGAAATGACGATCGATGTTTTGTCGATGTCCTTGTGCCGCTCTTTGCACATTTTGATCGCTTCATTCAATCGCCGGAACGATTCATCCATCCGCGTCTCTTGAAAATGGATGTTCTTGAACCCGGTGTCTTCCTTGCCCGGCGTCGCGGTGATTTCCACCACCTTCCCATGCATCCCTCCCTCGGGCCCCCAGGCCGCCACCACCCATTTGATCTTCTCCGTCGCCTTCGCTTCAATCGGCCCGTCGTTCTCCCCCGCCCAGCTCCAGTCCAGCGTGATGCCGTCCTTCTTCAACATCTCCAGCGCATAGGCGTCATCATCGCTCGGCACGATCATTGTCATCGCCGCATACAGGTACGCCGCCAATGTCCGATCACCCTTCCCCTTGCCCTTCTCCGCCGCCTTCGCCAGCCTGCGAATCTCCTTGAGCGCATCGTCCTTTGACCACTTCACGCCCTTCGGCTTGGTCGGACGCCCGTTCTCCAACTCGCTGTTGACCACGACCGCATCGTGATTCTCCGGATCCAGACGCAAGGCAATTCCGAGTACCCTGGCTGCCGTCCCATACGGCTTGTGTCCGAAAAACCGCAATTCGTTCCGCACCAGTCCCGCCAGCGCCGTCGCCGTCTTCACGCGTTCCGCCTTATCGACTGTCAGTTCCCCCCCGAATATCGCGGCCTTCAGATCCGGCGCCTTGTACAACGACCGCTCCGCTCCCCACGCGCTCGTCACCAGCAGAAGCACCGGGATGCCCAGCATCCAGCCCCACCGAAAGATGCTTTTCATCGCTCGCCCCTGTCGTAAGGATTACCCACAAATCGTAAGGCTATTCCTTCGCTAATGTATGATTCAACTACACCCATCGCAAGCTCCCGCTCATCTCCCCAGATGATTATTTATTCGGTTCGCGTACAATCCCACCATGTTCAAAATCTGGACTTACTTCCGCTACGCCGTACTCCTCATGGCCTTCATCATGCTGGGCTTCTACCTCCTCGTCGCCACCCCCTGGCAGGAATGGATCTTCGGCCCGCCCACCTACGCCGAAGTGATCGCCGAGGGCCAGCCCATCGTCAGCGCCATCTACAAATTCAAAGCCGACACCGGCCTCTGGCCCCAATACCTCGAAGATCTCGTCCCCCATTACCTCCCCAAAACCCCCGACTACGCCTGGTACTACACCGTCACCGTCGACGGCCCCTCCCTGGCCAAGACCCGCAGCACCGAAAAAACCCGCACCCACGTCGGCTTCGACTTCAATCCCACCACCCCCTCGTGGCGCGTCTTCGGCGATCTCGAAAACCGCACCCTCAAAACCCTCCCCCCTCCGCCCACAACCGCCTCCGCACCCTCCGAATCCCGCACCAACGCCACCCTTGCCGAGTTCGATCGCCGTATCAAGCGCGAACCCCACGTCATCGATCATTCCCGCAACAAAGTTTCTTTCCTCCGCAACCTCCATCGCCTGGCCGACGCCCGCGCCGCCGCAGGGGATTGCCTCGACAACAACCCCACCGACTACTGGCCGCGCCTCGCCATCGCCGCCCTCGATCTCGAATCCCCCGCCACCCAATCCTCCACCCAGTCCTCAGTCCTCAGCACGCTGCCCTCTACCGAACCCTCCGCCACTTCCACCGCACCAAGCACGCAGAACGCCGATTTCATGACGCAGGATTTCCCCACCTGGGTCGCCGCCAATCCCACCTACACCCATTACTTCTATCTCTTCATCCTCCAGCGTGACGCCCACAACGATGCCGCCGCCCTCGACGCCATCTCCCACATGGCCGCCCTCACCCCCGCCCTCGATCCCGATGATGACCGCATCCTCGTCTTCTACATCTTCGACGCCGCACGCTTCGCCCTGGCCCACGAAAAGTGGGACCTCGTCATCGCCCTCTGCGACCAATGGCAAAAAATCGAAGGCGAAGGACACACCGGCGAACTCAGCTACTACGCCCTTCGCGCCGCCGCGCTCCTCGCCAAAGGTGGTGGCAGTGGGGGGGTGAGCTACGACAACGCCCTCCTCGACCTCAACAAACTCGCCGCCACCCTCTACCACACCTGGGCCCAGAACCTCCCCGCCCTTCGCGCCGCCGTCAAAGCCAAAGATTCCTCCTACCGCTACGATCCCGGCCAGCCGCCCCTGACCCCTGCCCCCTACGAAATCTTCGCCACCCCCCAATGATGCCTCGCACAAGGATTCCACGATGGCCTTCTTCGACCTCTTCAAGACAACACCGCAGATCCCCTTCCAGAAGGAAGCCCATCAATTCACCACCATGTTCGTCAAATACCGCCGCAGATATCCCGACCGACCCGTCCGCGACTCCATCAAACCCGCCCTCCCCTTCCTCCGCATGATGATCCCGGCCAATTCACCCGATCGCCCCATTTTCGATCTCATCTCTTCCGAAGAGTATCAGGTCAACAGCGTTCAGGACCTCTCCTGTGCCGTCGTCGCCTTGATCACCAGCACCCCCGTCGATGGCTCCGATCGCTACCAGCAAATCGTCACGGCCGTCAAAGCCGAACTCGAAAAACTCAACTACGCCGATCCCGCCTGACTCCTTCGTTCCACATACGCATATTTGCCGATGGCCCGTCTCGACCCCCGCAAACACGTAAATATCCCATCCCACCCGTCATCCTCTTCCCAAAATGCCCCGGAAACATTTCCGCCTCCGGTGCGTGATACCCCTAGCGATGCAGGTTTCCCAGCCTGCTCGCACTACCTGCCACGCAATTGACGTTTTTGTCTCGCGTTTTGGGTATATTTGACGATCTCGATTTGGAACATCACTTTTTCCACACGGAGTTCCCCTCAATGAAGTGTCTGATCATCGGCGGCGGCGGCCCCGTTGGCATTGCCTTGCTCTACTTCATCAAACAACTCGGATGGACCTGCACCGTCGTCGATCCCGCTCTCCCCGCCCAGATCGAAACCCACCGCAAAACCCTCGGTGCCTCCCTCGAGCACTGGATCGCCCAGCCCTACACCCTCGCCGACCTCGAATCCCACCTCACCGGCGAAAAATTCGATGCCGTCATCGACCTCGCCCCCACCTTCGACAAACGCCAGTCCATCACCCTCTGCGACCGCCTCGGCGTCTCCCACATCAACTCCACCATGGTCGATTACAAAGACGACATCCACATCGCTGCCTACAACTTCCTCGACGCCCGGCCCACCGCCACCCGCTGCCCTCACATCGTCGCCTCCGGCATGAACCCCGGCGCCGTCAACGCCATGGCCGAGGAAATCATCGCCGAACACGAAGTCCCCGACGCCATCGTCGTCTGGGAATACGACAACTCCACTCCCCACGATGGCATCTTCCGCAACTCCGCCACCACCTGGTGCAAGGGCGAATCCCACGATGAAATCACCTGCGACTGGAATTTCGAAGTCATCGAGGAAGGCACCATCGAACTCCACGAAGACGCCCTCGATTGGGATATGGAATCCTTCAGCACCGCCGGCATCCCCCTCGACACGCTCCCCATCCCCCCCGAAGGCGAAGCCTTCCTCATCGGCCACGAAGAATGCGTCTACATGGGCTGGCGCCACGATACCTCCGCCAAATTCATCTACGGCCTGCACCCCGAAAACATGGAATGGATCCGCCGCAACAGCTACGACGGCAAGCCCGACCTGCTCGTCTGCCAACCCGGCAAAATGATCCTCGGCCGCGATATCGTCGGCGTCTCCTGCCACTACGAAGAAGACGGCATCTGGCAGGGCCAATACTGCATGCTCGAAAATACCCCCGCCACGCCCTCCGACACCAACGCCACCTGCATCCTCGTCGCCGCCGGCATCGCCGCCTCCGCCATCGTCATTGCCCAGGGCAAGCTTTCCCCCGGCGTCTACCTCACCCACGAAGCCGAGGGCTTCATGACTGCCTTCCGCTCCCTCGTCACCGTCCACCAATGCACCGTTCACGATGTCCCCCCGGTCGAACCCGGCCAAGTGGCCCGCAAGGCCTTGGTCAGCCCGGCCGTCAGAAAAATTTAAGGAGTGCGCCACATGAGCGCCACCAGCCCAGCATCTCAAACCACACGCGTCACGCTGAAACATATTCGTTTCATCTCCGAACCTGCATCTCTTGCCGCCGCCTCCGCGCTATCTGAAGCGCCCGGCAAGGTGCTCATGACATTCGTTGACCCTTTCGCCTGCACCGCCGTCGTCACCGAGGCCTCTCCCGCCGAGATCGAAACCTCTGATGGCGCCGCCTCCGCACCGGACCTCGCCGTCCTCCTCGTCCCCGAAGGCACGCCCGACCAGGCCCAATGGCAGCGCAAGGCCCGCCAGTGGGTCGAAGCCGGCGACGGCCCCGCTCCCATCCGCATCGTCGTCGATGAAGATGCCTCCATCCTCTGGCGTCCCGGCCGCGCCGTCATCATCGCACCCGCCGGCGCCGTCGAAGGCCTCTGCACCGCCGTCGTCGATTTCGCTCACTATGAACGCCAGCTTCGCGCCCTCGAATCCGAAATTGCCGCCGACTGGCCCCTGGCCGAAAAACACATGCCCCTTGTCCACGCAGCCGACAAAGCCACCCTCAAAAAATCCGGCGACCTCGGCATCGCCACCCTTCGCGCCGTGACCCGCCGCATGCGCTACGCCCGCCTCGAACCCCACCTTTTCCAGGCCCCCGAAGCCTTCCGCAACCTCACCCGCACCGCCGCCCGCCGCCTCCGCACCCGCACCGGCGTCGAATCACGCCTCGAAGCCGCCGACGCCCACATCGAAGTCTTCGAAGATCTCTACGACATGGCCAACCAGCGCACCGGCGAGCATTTCAATTTCATCCGCGAATACCGCCTCGAATTCGCCATCCTCGCCGTCCTCGGCGCCGAACTCATCCTCATGGTCATCGACGTCTACCTCAACTACATGGCGTACTTCCACCAAGAGTAAGTGGCCCTGAATGACTTCCTCCCAGAGCCGTTCCCCGGTACGCTGATATCGGTTTACTTCCATGTTTTCCGCTCGCCGGTCAGGTGCCTCATGTCCACGCCCCCCATCGCTACCGACACCCCCACTCTCCTCCCGCCTCCTCCCCGCACAACCGATGGCGATTCCGGATTCGGTCTCTGGTTACGACGCTTCTTCGCGCTGGCGGCGTCGTGCGCCATCACTGGATGCTTATTCTACTTTTCCCTGACTGTCGCTTGGGCGTACAGCGGCACCGACACCCCCGGTCAAGTCGTCCGTGCCTACATCTCCCGTGGCAAACACACCTCCTACTACCTCGTGTTCACTTACACCCTCCCCCAGGGCAGTTACCGCGACGAGGAAAATGTCTCTTCCAGCAACTACTTCACTGCACAGCGCCAGGTCCCGTTCGCCACGACCGTCCGCTACCTGCACGTTTGGCCATTCCAAATCGCGGGCCTGCCTCGATACAAAGACGTCTGGTCGAAACTCCTGGAAACCGGCATCATCATTCTGGTCGTTTGTACCTTGGCAACCTTTTACCTTTGGGCAATTTGCATCCGCCCCGCCCGCGAACGCCATCTCGTCCGCGTCGGCATCCCCGTCCTCGGAGTCATCACCGACAAAATCGTTCGAAGGAGCAAGTACACCACCTACTCCGTGAAATACACCTACAAAGATTCCTCCGGCACACAGCGCCAACGCCGCATGACCGTCAACAGCAAAAGCAAATGGGACGCCGTGAACGTCTCCGAAGTCGTCACCGTCCTCGTCCACCCCGCCAACCCCAAACGCAGCCTCGTCTACGAACTGAGCAACTACAAGGTCATCTAACAACACAGCGCTGGACGGCGAAAAGAATGAGCCACAAATCAACACAAACAGACGCAAAGGCCGAACCAAAACAGTTTGAAGATCACACCCCTTCGTCTTCTCTTCTCACACATTTGTGTTCATTCGTGTTCATTTGTGGCTAATTTATCGTCGTCGTCCAACGCGACGGTGCTGGCCACCGCCTCACCCCGCCGCCTCCTCCCCCGCCTCCCCCCGTTTCTGCTACAATCCTTCGCATTCACCAACGTCCCGGAGCCGTCCCATGACCGCCCAAACCTCTCAATCCGTCACCGACCTGATCCATGCCATGGCCAAAAACTCGCGCGTCGCCGCGCGCCAGCTCGCCACCCTTTCCGGCGCGCAGAAAAACCTCGCACTCAATAAAATCGCCGACGCCCTCCTGGCCAACCAGCCTCGCCTCATCGCTGAGAACCAGAAGGATCTCGACCAAGCCCAGAAAGACGGTCTCGCTCCTCCGCTGATCGCAAGGCTTGCGCTGCCCGAAAAGAAGATCGCAGCCATGGCCCAAGGCCTGCGTGAAATCGCCCTGCAAGTCGACCCCGTCGGCCAGACCATTGAAGCCTACGACCGCCCCAATGGCCTGCGCATCGAAAAACGCCGGGTGCCCCTGGGCGTCGTGGCCATCATTTTCGAAAGCCGGCCCAACGTCACCGCCGATGCCGCGGGCATCTGTCTTAAGAGCGGCAACGCCTGCATTCTCCGCGGCGGAAAAGAGGCCATTCATTCCAACCTCGCCATCGCCGCGATCATCAAGGAAGGCCTCAAGGCCGCCGCCATCGACGAACACGCCGTCCAACTCGTCGAAACCACCGACCGCGCCGCCGTCGTCGCCATGGCCACCGCTGAAGGACTCATCGATCTGATCATTCCCCGCGGCGGCGAGGGCCTGATCCGCGCCGTCGTCGAGGCCGCCACCATTCCCGTCATCAAACACTACAACGGTATCTGCCACGTCTATCTCGACAAATCCGCCGATCCCGACATGGCTGTGAAAATCGCCGTCTCCGCCAAAGTCGACGGCGTCGCGCTGTGCAACACCGAAGAATGCCTGCTCGTCCACAAAGATCTCGCCCCCAAGGTGCTTCCCCGCATTGCCGCCGCGTTTCGCGAAAAGAAAGTCGAGATGCGCGCCGATCCCCGCATCATCGGCCTGCTGCAGGATGCCAAACTCGCCAAGGAAGAAGACTACGGCAAGGAATTCCTCGACTTCATCATCGCCATCAAATCCGTGAATTCGATCGATGAGGCGATCGAACACATCACCCGGTATGGCAGTCAGCACACTGACGCGATTGTGACCAGCGACCTCGCCGCCGCACGCAAATTCACCACAGAAGTGGATTCCGCCTCCGTCATGGTCAATTGCTCCACCCGCTTCGCCGACGGCGGCGAATATGGCCTCGGCGCGGAGATCGGCATCAGCACCGACAAACTTCACGCCCGCGGACCAATGGGTGCGGCTGACCTGTGTACCTACAAGTACGTTGTCCTGGGCAACGGCCATATTCGCACGTAGGCGCCGTTACTTCCGGCAACGAAAAAATCACGCGAAATTCCGTCAACTTTCGACTTGCTTTGCCCCCCAACGCGGGAACAATGAAGTGGAAGAAGTAAAGGGCAAAACGCAGAGCATTGGTTGAGAAGCCTGTCGTAGGCTGGGCATAGAAACTGATCGAGCGTGCATTGGCGTACCTTGATCGGCAGCCCAGAAGCAACGACAGGCTTCCTTGTTTATGGGGGTGGGCGGGGG
>Ga0114951_10000554_pt1 | contig 50400 bp, 86 predicted proteins | sample AM7aDNAmetaG_FD_88677 | JGI IMG/M metagenome (GOLD analysis project Ga0114951, IMG submission 88677) | Freshwater microbial communities from Finland to study Microbial Dark Matter (Phase II) - AM7a DNA metaG | ecosystem: Environmental > Aquatic > Freshwater > Lake | place: Finland: Lake Alinen...
CATGACTCCATCGCTGTGAAGGACTACCCTGACGGTGTTACTGATGACCGTAAGTGCCCTCACTGTAATTCCATCACGACTGTCAAGTGGAGCGTATGATTCACTTCCATCGAAACTCTGGTAGACCCAACAAAGACCTATACAATCAACTTCACCCCTACGTCCTTCAACTTCGGCAGGCTTGGGAAACCTCTGAGGAAGAGTACTTGAGGGTCTGGACCGAGATTGCTGTACTGTTCTATCACTGGGACTACAACTTCGAAGACCGGACCAAGACCGAAAGATGGTTTCTCAGGGCTTTCCGCAAAGTTCTTTGGCTCACAACCCCGGCACAATACTTAAAGGGTGTTCATCTCCTAGCCGAAGAAGCAGCCTTCATGGGTGAAGATATCTATGTGGTGGACCATTACATCACACATACCTGTCACGGTAGGCACAAGGAATGTGGCAAGGCCAATATGGTCGTTCGAAACGATGGGACCCGGAACATCTTCTGTGTCACTTGCAACAAGATAGTCCCTAGGGATGAGAAAGAGTCTTGGTAACCATGACCGAAGGACAAGAACAAGAAGCAATTCTTGAACTGGATTTTATGATCTATGATGCCATTCAGGCATCTGTACCCGTGGGTACTACCTATAGATATGAAGAACAGGGCAACCACTATTACGATCACAACGGGGTCATCACCAACAGTTACAGTATGCTTCGGTTCCGGGAAACACTTCACATAGCCGAAGTTACCAAGGGTCCTGGACATTACCTGTCCCCAGATGGTTTTACCCTTCAATCCAGAGAACCTGTCCCTAACCAGATTCTAAGTTGGGAAATCACCTTCAAGGGTCCAGCCTCTTTCAAGGACGGTATCCGTACCTGTGTAGAACTCTCGGATGGTTTTGATGTTGATGACGGCACCAGAGTCCAGATCCCTGATACCTTTGAGTTCAAGGAGTTCCTTTGGCCGAACGTGTACACACCCCTGAAAGCCTTGGGGATCACTTCGGTTGAGAAGTTAGGGAGCCTCTACACTCAACGGTTCTTCCTGGAATTCTTCGGGATTGAGGTTTGTCTGGACCACAGTATCCTCCCTGACTCCAACCAGGAGTTCTTCCTCCTGGAAGTGGAACATGACAGTGCCGAAACGATCAAGGCTGTAGTCAGAAAACTACAAGAGAAGTGGCCTTCGGCTACCCCCACAACCAAGTCCAAGTACAAGAGATTCCTGGAAAGTCTCAAGGCATAGGTAATATCAATGATTGACAATACTGGCATTGGTGAGAAGGGGGACAGCACCCGAGTAGGTGACTGGTGCTGGACCCACACCAACAAGCAGTTCTATCCCTTGGACCCCAGACCTGAAGACGTTGATGTTAGAGACATCTTCTGGGCACTGTCTCAGCAATGCCGGTTTGCTGGACACTGTGATTGGATGTACAGCGTACTTCAACACAGCCTGTTGGTCATGGACATCATCCGGCAACCAGAAGTTATCCAGTCCCTCCCAGGATGGGAAAGCTTCCCCCATGTAGAGGAACTCCAGTTCCAGGGACTCTTTCACGATGCCACTGAAACCTACATGAGTGACTTGGTTCGGCCCCTGAAGAGGCACATGCCTGCCTACAAGGAAGCTGAACTCAAGGTGGCTGATGCCATTGGTGTCCGGTTGGGACTGGGTGACAAGCTCAGGAACCTTCACCCGATTGTCCATCATGCAGACAACCTTGCTCTAGCCCTGGAGGCTAGGGACCTGTGTGGTAACCCGAAGAACTGGCACCTTCCTGACCTTGAAGCCTACCCTACGGTCAAGAACTTTCGGCTCAGGGCGATGGACCCCTATGAAGTCAGGTGTAGTGCCTATTACCACTATCTGAGACTAGCTCGCAAGCTCTATGAGCTTACTGAACCCAAACTCTTCCATGATTTGTTGCAGATGGTAGAGGGTAACACCCCATCGTATGAACCCTACCCTGTCTACAACAATGACCCTTCCTCCATGGAAGATAACATTCCCTTCTAATAGGTCTGCTATACCCGAGTCCATTGGAGGTAACGATGCCCTACGGTGTTCAGGAAGCTCTTGACGAGCATCATCGCTGGCTAGACCGGATGAACCATTGGAATCGTATCAGCCGAGTGTATGATGCGGGTAAAATTCCTGGGGATGGGAGTAAGATGTTAGGTGTGAGAGAGATTGAAGGAGCCGAGAGGACGTTCCAAGGAACGCCCGAGGATCACGTCCAAGGATGAAATACGTCCTACCTATCCCCCTTGGGTATGACGAACATTAGTCCACGGTTCGATCACAGAGGGTCTGCCTCTCGGTTCCTTCAATCTCTTTCACTCAAGGCTCTCAAAGGAGCTCATGGGGCGGTTGATTAGTAGTTCTAACGGGCTACGATTGCTGCAACTGGACGGGACAGAGGGAATCTGGGATTCATACCCCAGAGGATCTTTGGAGTGCAAGAGGCCCACGGGAGATCAGCAAATCTTCACAGCTTCTTCCCCTAACCGTTTACCTCGTGAGTTCCTTTGAGAGTCTTGACAGGAGAAGGACAATGGTAGGTGATTGCAGTCGTTGTAGACACAGCTTCATGTATCACTTTCCTTTGCACGGGTGCATCACTTTCCTTTGCACGGGTGCATCAAGTGTGACTGTGATGAGTTCACGGCATGGTGTACTCGATCCTTGAGAAGAGTTTTGAGGTTGATGTTCTGATAGGGGATTCAATCAAGTACATGGGGCGGTTGTTACAGACTGGTTATCCCAGTTCATGGAAGCCGCAACCGGACGGGACAGGGTTAAGGTGGGTGCGCTGCTCGCTACGGCAACCCATCTCTTGGTGTGGGTCGGATTAGGCGGGTTCGGCATTCCCGTACCCCTTCTCACCCTCACCGTTTACCCCGTGTACTTGATTGAGTCCCCCACATGGAGATTCAAAGGAGAGCACAGGCAATCGAGAAACGGTGTTGAAAGATGCCCTCGAAAGCCACGATTGGGTGGTTAGGAGTTTATCTACAACGGGTCGCTCCCTTAGTGGATACCCTCGTCAGACCGGAAGGTTCCGATAGGCATGGGGAGGTTTGGCTTAGACTCCCTACTCCCTCTGACAGACCATCTACCTGTGCTCTCCTTTGAGTTCCCATGCAAAGTTACCTAGATCCGGGTGAAGTACTCCCCCCTGTTTGGCAAGGGTTGTCTTCACCTGTCATCAGCCTTGATGACATCAGTAAACGTCGGTACAGTCTCATTGACCACTACAGAGAGGACCCCATGGAAGGCATTCACATCGAGCACATGTTCGGCCAGTTGAAGTTCACCAAGCTTGGTTCTGAGATCAAGGCCAAGGCAGAGGCCAAGGCAGTTCAGGTTTCAGCCAAGATCAAGGAACGTCAGGTACGAATCTCTACAGTCTGTGAGAAGTACAACATCACCCCAGCGGACCTGTTCGCTCTGGCCCAGATGTATGCTGGAAACCGTGGCAGGATCGAATACAAGAGCACGGTACTGAGTGATGGGAGCGAGGATGAAGGCCCCAAGTTCCGTGCTGACATCCCGGCTGGCAAGATTGCTGAGATTGGACAGGAGTCCAGCCTGATCGAATCCGAGAAGAATCAGCTTGAGAAGCTGAACCTGATCGCTCGGAATATCGACCCAGGTGTCCAGCATCAGCTTTCCTACGATGAACTCAAGTACCTGGGGTTCTAGGTATTGATTGCCTATCCTAAGCCGAAGGTATGAGCCCGAAGTACCCACCATTTTATCTGGAAGAGCTTCAGAAAGCTGAAGATGAGAGGTTCCTTGCGGAACTGGACAAGATTCTTCTGCCTCCAGCACGGGAGCCTCTCCAGGTGGTCTTGGACCGTATGTACAAGCAACCCCTAAGAAGGGATGTCATGTACCTCACCAAAGAACTCTGGGATGACATCGTGAAGCTGGACAAATGAAGATAGGGGTCATCGGTTCCAGGGACTACCAGTATTGGGAATTGGTCCTTGAGTTCATGGACCGTCTCCCGACAGACACCATCCTTGTCTCTGGGGGTGCTAGGGGTGTAGATACCCTAGCCGAAGTCAGAGCCAACGAGAATGGTCTCCAGAAGCTTATCTACAGAGCAAATTGGCAGAAGCAAGGTCGGGCTGCGGGCTTTGTCCGTAATGAATACATCATTGAAAACAGTGAATGGGTAGTGGCATTTTGGGATGGCCGAAGTAAAGGGACCGAGTATTCTATCAGACTTGCTGACAAGTCGGGAAAGCCACTGACGGTTGTGTTTGATAGAGATGAAGTTCACCACTACAACGGTGGTGAACAGCTATGGGCGACGGTTCCCCAAAGTTCTCCTGCCAACCTGAAATAAGACCCTCTGAAGAGCTTCTCGGACACAGCTTTGTGTTAGCCCGTGTTCATTGCACCCTTCCAGCACTGACCGATAGTAACCCATGTCAGGGATGTTGTACTCTGCCGGTAAATGCCGGTAGGTCCAGCATCGAACCATGCCCTTTGGTGTCTTGGCATCCAAGAAGTGTATGGTATAAGCCGTAGGGACACCCTCCTTGGTGTCCAGTGCCCTATGGTCATGTACCTTCCAAAGAACACCTGGGACTAGCCCACGGTTGACTTCAATCGTACAAACCCCATGCCCTGTATGGTGCCTGGAATGACCTTTGAACTCCAGGATGTAGCCCAGCAAGCTTCCTGTACCTATCAATTCTGCATCAGGCACAGCAGCTAGCATCAACTCTGTGTCCATGTTGGACCCGTAAGCAAAGTACGGGTGCCGAGTAAATTCATCGGTTCGGCCGTTGGGAGTAAGGTTAGGCACGTTCTACGGGGGTAATAGAGGGACTATGGTTGAACTCCTCACCGGACCTGAAGCAAAGACCCCTGTCACGTTCTATTTGGAGCTCACGGGCAATGCTGAGAGTGTCCGTCATTGCGTGAAGTGTAATAACTGTCATAATCTCATTTCCTTTCTCTATACTGTGGACACCTTCATCCTCAGTCAAGATGATCCCCGAAAGTTTGTTCGGTGCCCCAAGTGTGGTACAGCCACCATGGTAGGACCCTCTGCAATGGTCGTGACTACCTACAAGGCCAAGGATGGGACAAACATCCTGGTAGTGCAGGGTAAACCATGAAGTACATCGCTACCTTTGAGGATGGCACCGAAGCTACCTTCGATTGGAACGGTAAGCTTCTGGCACCTAAAACATGGCACCTAGCCGAGATGCCTGAGAAAGTCCTCATTGAAATACGTCAGGCTTCCATGCCTTCACGCACAGAGTTGAATAAGCATTTGGAAGTCGCACTGGAAGCCCTCAAACGCCTAGGCATAGAGGTAGCATGATAAAGGTAGTAGGAACCAACCTCAGACGAGTCCTGAGAACCTGTTGCTGCAACTCTATTTTGGAATATCACCGGGAAGACGTGTTGACAGGGGTTGTAGAATATCAGGGGAGAGACTACTCCTATACCTTTATTACCTGTCCGCTATGTAGCATGGAAGTCAAAGTGGATATCTTCAAAGATATTATCACACTCTGGGATGAGGTTAAGTCCAATGTCAGACCCAATGATGGTTCCTCTGATGGATGAGTTTCCGGGTGTTCCTGCCTGGATTTTCTACAACATAGGGGAGCACAGCTTGGCCTGTATGAAATGCAGGGCTTCGGAGAAGATCAAGTCAGGACCCCTGGTACAAGGAAACCAATCAGGAGTGGACTACTTCGAAGCCAGAGTCCTGGAGTTCATGGAGAAGCACAAGCATGACAACGTATGATATCGACTCCAGGCTCTACACCCGTATTCTCTACATCAACCTGACTGGAGACTTGGACGGGAATACCCGTAACTTAGCTACGGTGGTAATTGTCCCTCTCAGCATGGGAGCACAAAAGGCTGGGGGGTTTGTCTTCACACTAGGAGACCACCTACTGATGCTCACCGTTGTCTCCAGGGAATATAGAGTTTACCCCACCGTAGTTCTCTACGATAGAGTAATCCACACTGACAACCTTCCTCTGTCTCTAGCACCCTTGCAGTTCAACCTTGCGGCTCAAGAGGCACTGATCAAAGCATTGAGGGAAGCTTTTCCTTCTACCAAAAGAGAGTAGCATGGACATCAGAAACGGTATGTATGTTTCCTTTAGCCATGAGCCCCCTCTGCTAGTGGTGGAAGGTGAGGTAAAGAATACCCCAACGGTGAAGTGGAGATATATCTTGGATTCATGTAGGGCTCCCGACATGAACCGAGATGACTTCTGTAAGTTCCTGGAACAAGGCAACTACACCAGGGTTGTAGGTACACCATGAGCGACGGCATCAGTGATGGATATGCTATGGTAGAGGAAACCAGGGAGAAGGAGCACAAGCAGCCCTATGCCCTGGTGCGAGAATACCTGAGTAGCCTTCAGCAGGAGCTTGAACGACCTATCCAGCACAGGATGGATAGTATCAGACTCGTGGTAAGCTCTCTTGTCCAGCAACGGGATGCCCTGTACTTCCTGGCTTCAACTGCTTCGGTATTCACTATCCAGGGTGTTGAACTCCAATGGATGGGTAGGGATAAGTTCCGTCAACCCTCCAAGTGGCGGTTGGTCACCTATGAGACCGACCTTCGAGAGAAGGTTGCGGGAGAAGTCACTTTTGATTCCCTTACACAAGCCCTTCTGGCCCTTCCAAGGATTCTCTACGGGGGTCACGAAGTTCCAATGAGAGGGGTAGCCAGAGTCCTGTCTTACCTGAAGACCGTGACCCTGTGCTTCCCACCTGACAGGTAAGAATGAAGCTCTTCACACATTCCATTTTCCTCGGAGACCCCATTGGAACCATGTCCGATAGGGCACGACTCCAGCTACAGGTCACTGAAGCCTGCAACATTGCTGGGGGACTCCATCAGCCCCCCAGGAACACCAGGGACACCGACCCGGCAATGGAGACCTACCTCCAGGACCGAGAGAGACTCTTGGCCTACGCCCGAAGCATCGTGATTGCTCTGGGGGCCGAAGAGATTCTCAGGTATTAGTCACACCTACACCAATTCCAGGTTAAGTTTCGGCCAGTCCAAGGTAAGAGGGACATGGACACTGGCACTGAACTCCTGAAAATGACTCTGGAGGTTGCGGTCCCTCTCAGGATCGCAGATCTCCAACGAATCCCCTGGGATGAGATCGCCCGTAAACTCCCGGAGTGGGCAGATGTACTTGTCTCACAGGGAGACATCATCATGTACAAGAGCCCCAAGAAGGGCGAGACTGCCAAGGCTTTCAATGTCCTGGCAAGTGCCCTAGCTGCCATGTCTTTTGTCCCTGGGGGAGTAACCTTCAGTGGGCTCCATTGGGAAGCCAAACACCCAAAGAATGCCTGATGGAAACCCCGGAAGAACATAGGAACAGAGTCACGGCACTGGTGGAAGCCAAGTGGCCTAACCCCTTGGAACCCAACGTGTTCGTGAATACCATCCTGGACATCATCCGGGGAGAGTGGTTTGCCCGAGAAGATGTGATTGAAGCCATTGATGCCCTGGCCTGGAAGAACCTACCCGGTGCAAGAACGTGGGGAAAGCCTACGAATCCAGGTTAAGAATCCCCCATCCCACGGTAAGAGGGGTGTAAGAGGATAATATGACTGGTTTTGCTACACTCAAGCTCCGAGACAAGACCGAGCTTCCCCCGTTCACAATGGCTGAACTGGAGGTAGGGCAGATCAACTTCGTCATGCTCTGCCGGTCCTGGCAAGGCATCGAGCCTGCCATCACCCCCAAGTTCGATGGCAAGGTGGCTGTCTTCCATACCGTCACTGGGGGCTGTGGGTCGGGAACCACTGAGGTTCGGCCCCGGTTCAAGACGGGCTCCAAGCTCTTCATCCAGGAAGCATGGTCCCACGATCAGGGTGGGAAGGTCATCTACAAGTCTGACTATGACACAACGGCTGTGAGGGCCCAGGGCTGGAACCGGGCCAACACCCTCAAGGCTCAGGATGCTCGGCACTTCATCGAGATCACCAGCATCCGGCTCACCAAGATCCTGGACTTGACCAAGGATGAGGTCAACGGGATGGGCTGGTTGAGCCGAGAACACTACTACAAGTACTGGGACGGAGAACTCAAGACCTGGATGAAGGGCACCTGCGAAGCCGGGAACAACCCCTGGGTGTGGGTCTACACAGCCAAGGTCATCGAGAAGCCCTGATGGCTCACAACGGTCCCAATCCTGTTCGAAACATCCAGACTAACGCCTATGGGGAAACCCTATTCGTTAAGGTGGAGTTCAATGGGTCTAACTTCGATGTCCAGGTGTCTCTGGACCCGAAGGGATGGGACCCTCCTGAGATTATGACGGGGTACTGGTACCCAGACAAGGGTTTGCAGCGAAGCGAGTGGGCACCTAGCTTTGCGTCCGGGATGATGGATAAGAATGAGCTTCTCCGTGTAATTTCGGAGTCCATTGTAATTGCTTACAGTAACGGCTATCTGGGCCTCAAGGAGTTCCACGATTACGAGTGGAACGAGGTCTTTGCCTTCTGTGACTCCAACGTCAACCCCATCCCTGGCTATACAGGGGACACCAAGGGCTTCTCCATGTTCGATGTGGCAGAGGTCTTTGCCAAGGATGATGGTGAGAGGGATGAAGCCAACTGGCTTGCAGCCGTGAAGCTCCGGGACGGGAGATTTGCCTTCGTTTCGGCTGGGTGCGATTATACTGGGTTCGATTGACAAGCTTCAGGGCACGCCAGTTTGGCGGGCACATACGAAGAGATGGTCATTCTCGGAATGGGCAACGAGGAAGCCGAAAGGCTTGGGTTGATGTCTGACGCATGACCTACAGAACTCTCAGTACACCAAAGTCTCCGTCCTGGTGGGTACGTCACCGTTGCCAGTTCGGCTTCCATCTATGGCAAGTCAAGACGGTTCTCGTCAAGGTTGAAGATGGGGAAGTAGACATGCCAGATGGCTTCTACTGCCTGTACTGTGATAAGAAACGGGTAGGAGAGGGACATAGAATCAGGGACTACAAAGTCTGTGATTGTGAGACTTGCTGTGAAGCCCGTAAGATTGAAGACCCAGCCCTGAAGGTGTACCAGCACCTACGGGTTTATGGACCCATTCTTGGACCCGCAAAGCTAGTTGCCATCCATATCGAGACCATTGAGAACCATCCTCTCTACAAGGAACATGGACAATGAGTGACCTGTCAGAGTTTCTCTATGAGCTAAGAAAAGTTGAACTCCCAACTTGCTTGCACTGTCATAGCAAAGCTCATCGTTCCTTGTTCGATTACCTTGTGTGCAAGGAGCATGATCATGCCCAAGAACACACAGGAAAGGGCTTCCTGGAGATTCTCTGGCAGCTTGTCTTTGCCTTCAGTTGCTCTACCTGTGGAGCCTACTTCCGTATCTCAGACAAGGAAGTAACGACCTATGGGCATCCCGGGCCCTGTGAGAATTGCAAGCCGGTCCATACCATTGCTCTAGCCCTCCTGAAACTCACACAGAAGAATCCAGGTTAAGTCTCCCCCTGGATGTGGTAAGTATGAGTACCCACATGACCAGACTGGATGACATCGGTTTCTACACCCTGTCCGACGCAAGGGCCCTCCAAACCAGTGCTTGCTCTCCCCTGTGGCGATGCGAGATGATCCTCACGGATGCCTGCAACTTCAAATGTGGCTACTGCCGAGGGGTCAAGCCTGAGTACCGAGGAAGCCTCCCCTTGGCAAAAGCCGTCAGAACCCTGAGTGAGTGGCAAAGCCACGGATTGAAGCACATTCGCTTCTCTGGTGGTGAACCGACCCTCCACAAGTCGCTCCCACTACTGGTAGGACTCGCAAGTCTCACTTGTGACCGAGTGGCTGTGTCTACCAACGGGTCCGCTCCGAGAGAAATCTATGAGGAACTCATCCAGGCTGGGGTGGATGACTTCAGTGTCTCCCTGGATGCTTGCTGTGCAAGTACCGGGAACACTATGGCCGGTGTGAAGGGTCAGTGGGAGAAGGTCATCGAGAACATTCGGTGGTTGAGTCACAGAGTCTACACAACCGTAGGTGTGGTCCTGACTGACAAAAATCTCCCGGAAGCAACCGGGATCGTTCAGTTTGCCCATGATCTTGGGGTGGCTGACATCCGGCTCATTCCCGCTGCCCAGAGTGGCCGAACGATGGAAGCCGTGGGCATCCCGGAGGGTATCCTCAATGCTCATCCAATCCTCAAGTACAGGATCAAGAACCTCCAGGCTAAGGTTGAGGTTCGGGGATTAAGGGATACTGACAACCATTGCTGTCCCCTGGTCCTGGACGAAGTGACCTACATTGGTGGGAACCACTACCCGTGCCCCATCTACATGAGGGAACAGGGCAAGCCCATCGGTGAGATGACTACCATGAAGGAAGTAAGGTTGGAGAGATTCAATTGGTTCCAGACACATGACACACACCAGGACCCCATCTGTTCCGGTTCGTGCCTGGACTTCTGTAGGCAGTTCAACAATACCGTGGGTAATGTAGGGGCCGTAGAAAGAAGCCTTCACGCATGACTAAGCCCAAAGACCAAGAAGAAACACTCCTTGGACTAGACCCTTCACTCCGGGGACTGGGATTGAGTGTCCAAGAAACCCCGCCTTCATTCTGGGATAGGCACAAGTACCTGAAGGTCTTTGCCAAGATCCTTTGGCTCTTGTTCATCTTCCTGTTGTGTTCCTTCTTGTTCAGGCTCACCTTCAGGATGGGAGTGGCTCAGGGACAGTTCGAATGCAGGTTGGAATGCTGTAGATGCACCGGACTCGATGCTGGACTTCACCACTATGTAGCACCCGAGCGGCAGACTCCCAGCCTGCAAGGTCTGTAGCTTGTTCTACTATTATGGTCGAAAGAAGAAGTTCGTGGAGTGGTACCCTCCACCAGCACATCCAACAATCATAGAACCGTTTGCTGGTAGTGCCTCCTATGCCATGCGGTATTGGAAGCGGGCTGTTCTACTGATCGAGAAAGACCCCAGGATCATTGCTCTCTGGAAGTGGCTGATCGAAGAGGCTACCCGAGAGTCGATCCTAGCCATGCCTGATCTAGTAGTAGGAGAACAGACAGATAACTTCTTGCATATCCTTTACATGGCTAGCAAGATGGGATTCACTTACCATAAAGCCACCGTAACACCCCTGATGGCTAAGGGATGGTGGTACGGCAAACGGCAGATGGCTAAGAACGTCCACAAAGTCAAGCACTGGAAGATCATCGAGGGAGACTACACACAGGCACCGGACATCCCCGCCACTTGGTTCATTGATCCCCCTACCAGGGTGAACCCGGTACAGGCTACCACTTTGGAAGCTCCCAGATTGACTACCCTGCCTTGGCACAATGGAGCCTTGCTCGGCAAGGCCAACTGATTGTCTGTGAGGGAGTAGGAGCCCAATGGCTACCCTTCGAACATCTCATGGACGGACATGGTGTACGGGGTAAGACTCACGAAGAGGTTGTGTTCCTACGGGGTGGTTGTTCCTCCAAGGACGGACCTGAGAATGAAGATGACAAAGGTTGGTTGCTGAGGGCCCTCACATGAATTTCCCCGTCCCGTGGCACAAGGTCATTCAAACCAGGAAGTCTCGGTATGCCAAGCCCTGGCTTCGGGACATGAAGAAGTCCTACATCTTCCAAAGGCTCTTGTGGGGGTTGACCCTGAAGCCTGGGGAGGTTGTCTATTCATACCTCGGCTACAATGAGAAGATCGAAGACCTCATCCCCTGTTGGGAGCCTATCCGCCGCACGGGTAGAATCCTGATGGACATTGACATTGTGATCGAAGGTCAGTTGGGGCATTTTGCTCTAGGCTATGACAAGCCCAAGACCAAGGCTGAAATCATCGAGACTATGAAGGATGCTGTCTCTCATATCGGCCTGGACTGCATGAGGCCCCTCACAAGAGCGATCCTCACGGGAGAAGCTCTGAATGAGGATGGCACCCTGAACTCCTTGGGACGGGAACTGAGACGGCATGTTGCACTGTGAAGATTTCCGACCAAGGGATCGCTTCGGCAAGGTGATGCTAGGGCTCCTTGTCTCCCTGATCCTTGTTGACATCTGCATCTTCCTGGGGTCACCCTACCTGATCCCTCACGCTAACCCCAAGAATTACCATGGGCGTACCCAACTACAAAGTTCAGGCACTACTTCGTGGGGAGACCATCATCTCCCGTGAACCCGGGAACTCGATGACTCCCATCCTCAAGTCTCGGCAACCAGTGAGACTGGCTCCGACGACTTGGGATAAGGTAGTAGTAGGGGACATTGTGTACAGCAAGGTACACGGGAACTACTACACACACCTAGTCCATGCCACCAACCCGGACAAGGGAGTCCTGATTGGTAATAACCATGGTCACAACAACGGTTGGACCAAGAATGTCTACGGGAAGGTGGTAGAGATTCTACCGTTTGATTGAACTATACAATGGGATGTTCGCTGGAGTCCATCAGGGTATGGACATTATCCATAGTATCCAAGTCGAGGGATAGAAGATCACCAAGGGCAGACTGAATAGACTGATTCCTGACAATCTCCTGTGTCAACATACCCTTCAATTTGTTCCTACCCAGGAACCTGAGAATGAACCCCAGTTGCTCATAGATAACCACAAGTCTTACTGCAATCTCATTGTAAGGGAGAGTCTCACGAGTCCCATGAAGATTCTCAACCAAGCCCTTTACAGCTTGTACAAGAACCATAGCATTGTATGTCCCAGCCTTCTTCTTGGTCAATACCGGGAGAAGAGCACTACGAAACTCAGGGTGAGCATGTGCAAGCTTGATGATTGCGGCACGAAGGTTGGGCATGGGAGTCTCCTAAAGTTCAGATAGCAGATCCGTCAGTCACTTCACCGGGCATGAACATCTCACCCCAAATTTCATAAAGGTTGTCACTGATGACCCTGTTTCTCAAGATCAACTGAGTGAGCTTCCCTTTCAACTTGCCCTGGTTCAGGATGTACATGAGGGAACCCATCACTTCAAACATACGGGAAAGTGCCTCTACGTCTTCAGAGCTTGCTGCCGTATGAAGGTTCAAGGCCGCAACTGCTTTTGCTACCCTAAGAAGTTCAGTAGGGTTGTAGGCTGCGGTCTTCTCAGTCAAGATCGGAAGAAGTTCCTTCCGAAGCTCAGGGTGTGTATGGGCAAGCTTGATGATCTTGGATCGTAGGGTAGGCATATTTTGCTCCTGTTCTATCTAGGAATAGGCTAAGTACCCATGAAGGAAACCACCATGAAAACCATCAATAGCCGAAAGATCAGATATGCCAAGTCGTTCATTCGGCGACAGAAGAGAGACAACAGTGACAAGGGCATCCTTTGGGGTTTGACCCTGAAGCCTGGGGATGTGATCCAAACCTGTACGGGCTACAACGAAGTCATTGCCTCCATCACCCCCGAGTGGATGCACTACCACCGTTCGGCCATGCAAGCCCTGGTGGACTTTTTTGTAGTGTCCAAGGGAGGAGGGGGCTACTCCCTCATGAACTGTTGTGATCCTTCAGTGACACGGGAATACATCATGGAATGGATGAAGAAGTTCATCGAGTCCAAGAACCAAGCAGTCACTATTACAGCCTTTGAGGAAGCTGTGGCATCAGGTGAAGCTCTGGCCGAGAATGGCACTCTGAACATGGTTGGGGAAGAGAAACTCAAGGAAAAGTTCAGGCTGGCAGGAATCATCCCCAAGTAAGCCCATGGAACTGAACTCCCTAGCTTTCATCAAGAGCCTTGTAGACCGGCAGAGGCATCTACATGGGGGCATCCCTGCCTCTAGGGACTTCAACTGTGCTAGGTGTGGCAGGGACAGGACTACACTTGGAGTAACCCTGGATGGTTACTTCTTCTGCGGGGACTGCTATCACGAAGCCACCCAAACTACAAACAAAATGGTTGACCCTATGATGCACATTCCTGACCCCTATGAATACAATAAACCCGATTGGGGCTGGGTTTACGGCACCAAGGAACAGGGTGCCTACCTGTCTGCAATGTTCAATCCTACCGTGGCACTCCTGATGATACTAGGGGAATGGGTCTTCGGGGGCCACCACCACCACATCCAATGGATGTTATTAGTGTATGTGGTCTGGGCTTTCCTGATGTTCCTACTGGCTTTCCGAAGACCCGTAGAGGCACCAACAGAGGAGACACCCAACCTAGATATCCAGGTAACCCCAGGTAGTGGCTACCGAGACTCCAGCTTCCAGGTGACCGCTACCAAGAAGGTCTGGAAATTGGCACCTAGAGCCAAGAGAATGATACCTCTCCTGGTGTTTGCACACCTTCTAGGGATCGTAGGGGTTGTCTGGGCTTACCAAGTGGGTGCCTCGATGATTCATGCCATGACACTCTTCATCGCCTTCTTCGGCACGGGCATCCTCTGTCTCCTACGGGATGGGTACTGGATGACGGTTCCAGTTGGGCCAGAGACATCTAAGGGGTCCTGGTACCTGGACCCCTGGGCTTACAAGTTCCTGGCATTCTTCATTGTTATTCCCATCGGAAGCCATATCCGTACCCTTATCCTCGGCCTCCCTCATACCTGGAAGGGTACTTTACTGTATTTCGGGATTTTCTGGGGTGCTACCCTCCCCCTCACCCTTTGGAACGGACTCCATCGAAAACCCCTTGACAGAGCTCCAACTCGTGGGTAACATGGACCTATGATGCACTTTTGGTGAATTCGGGCCCCTCCTGAGCGACCTTTCCACCCAAACACCCCCCGACTAAAAAGCACAGGCACCTGAAGTTTTCAGGTTAAGAAGTGCGACTGTCGGGGTAAGACAACGGAAAGGCACAGTTTAGGAGTTACAGACCATGACCATCGAACAAACCGCTCAGTCCAGCAACCAGTCCACCCTCAACGAAACCATCAAGCCCCTTAAGGCTGCTCTCAAGGCAGGGGGTCCCACCTTTGGAAGCTACCTGTTTAGCCTCCAGGGTGTGCCCAGGTACTTCTCTGGAAGGGACCGTGCGGCCCTGCTCACCCTGGGCTTCATCCGGGGCATCCCCTACCGTGTGATGGAGCCCAAGTCCCACGATCTCTTCAAGTACTACGGGCACTCCTACACCGAGTTCGTGAAGGCCATCGCTGGCCTTTCCACGATCCACGGGAAGCCTGCCACGGCAGAGACCATCAATGCCTGGATGGCAGAACCCGAGCCCGAGACCCACAGGGTCAAGCGGGAGACGGCAGAGGCCAAGGCCAAGGAGCTCCGTGCCGCTCGCAGAGTCGAGTACGTGGCACGGATTCAGGCGGAACGGGCTGCACAGGTGGCCTAATGGCTGAGAAGCTCTTCGTCCTGGTCAGGGCAGACCTCACTCCGGGAGCACAGATTTCTCAATCCATCCATGCAGTGCATGAGTTTGAGTACTGGCACCCTGCGGAGTTCTCCAAGTGGAGGAAGGAGTCCAACACCCTGGCAATCCTCCACGTCCGGGACGAAGAGCACCTTCTTTTCCTTCGGGAGAGGGCCGAAGGTCGGGACATCCCCTGTTCGATCTTCCGAGAGCCTGACATGGAAGCCCATGCTACGGCCCTTGTCCTGGCACCCTGCCCTTCCGCAAAGAATCTGGTCCAGAAGCTTCACCTTGTCCAGTGATTCAAACTTGGACAATAATTCAGGTTAGGGGTAATATCCCTCACATGACCAAGAAGCTTCCGGCCCGTAAATCCAAGGTTCAGCCCAAGGTTAAAGTTCGGCCAAAGGCTAAGACCAAGGTTCAGCCCAAGGCTAAGGTTCATCCAAAGCCCCAGAATCAGCCCCAGGTGCGGGGTCCCAAGTTCGGGAATGACCGCTCCAAGGTGAGTCCTAACCCGACGAAGCCTGTATTCATTCCCCCGCCACCCCACCCTAGGGATGGCTCACCCCCTTACCAGCTTCAGATCCCTGGAAAGTCCCCAGTCCCGTTCCGAGACCTCATCAAGTGTCTCCAATCCATGAGGTATCTGGGTTCCCTGGACAAGAGGAATGCGGTTGTCCGTCGAGTGGTGGACGGAGTGATCTTGGCTTTCCTTTCTCCAGCGGCAGGGTCCGTCAAGGGAACCGTCAGTGCTCATGCCGAAACCCAACACATGCACCGTGCCCCAAAAAATCAACGGGTAACCAAGAAAGCGAGTTAAAACCACCCTCAATACCGTAACTAGGGTGAGGATTGTTCCCATAGCTCAATTGGCAGAGCAGCGGATTTCAAATCCGTAAGTTTGGGGTCCGATTCCCCATGGGAACGCAACCGGCCATAGTCCGGGTAACAGCCATCAAAAGGTACATCTCATGTATAACAACACAATGTTTCAAATGGATAACCAGTTCGAAACGTACCCTGTCCGAGACGTGTCCGAAGTGAGGGCACCGGATGGAGAGCACCCCTACCCGTCCTGTTGTGTCACGACTGAGGCTGGTAGTCTCTTCGTAGAAGATCAGGAAGGTGTGGGACACTTCCCCAAGGTCAATGACATTGTCAGGTTCTACGGCAAGGGCTTCGGCTACACCGTCCGGGGTATTGCTCTCGTGGATGGCTTCAATGTTCTGGTCTACCGCTACCAGACAGCAGCCGAAGAAGAAGCTGCATTCAAGGCATACCAGGAGAAGGAGAGAGCAAATCGGGAATCCAAGTTCCAGGAGGGCTTCACTGAATTCCGAGCCAAGGTGGATGCCCTCCCGGAACCGTTCAAAGCCCGGATTGACAGGTTCCTTCTGAAGCCCGGCTGGGGACCCGAGTTTGGGGGGTATGAGCTTTTCTCTTGCCTGGAAGCACTCAAGATCGTGGCAAGGGTCAAGAACCCGGCAGACCTGAAGAGGTTCTATGACATGAAGTATGAGGACCAGCGGTTGATGGTCCCAGACCTCGATGAAGGCCACTCCGGGAATACCTTCGGCATGGCCTGTCTCCTGGCACGCATCTACATGGAGAAGCCTAAGATGCTTCCCAATGCCCATGGAGCTCTGTGTGCATTGGTGGGTTGCAGTCACTACGGCTGCTATGCTGCCAGCCTCAAGAAGAACCAAGACCCAGATCAGAACTAGGGTATTGTCATGGGTGAATCCCCTAGACATTCTCGTCAGGTCCGTCCTACTCCCTCTGGACTACCGTTGTGACATCATTCTCATCGTAGCTCACGATGATGAAGTCCCCTTCTATGACATCTGTGTGAGTGACCTTGCTTCTAAAGCTGAAGCAGACAAGTTACTCTATGATGTGAATTCCAGGTCTACTCACCCCTTCACCTGGAAAGTGATTGTAAGTGGCACCAAAGAACCTATGCGTCCCGGTGGACGGTGCATTGACGTACTAGGTTGAAAGGTTGGTGTCCATGTCTACAGTGTTGAATTACCTCCATGCTCACCCCACACTGTTTGTCACCCTCAAGGGGATAGTGTGGCCTATTCTTGCCGGTATTCTCCTGAGTATTGTCAGGAAACACACCGCTCAGGAATGGAAGGTTCTCATTGGGACAACCATCGGGAAGAAGTACCCTCGTCTCCAGGGGCTTCTGATGATCGTGGAATCATTCGCTTGGGTGTGGGAAGAAGCTTGGGCAGGGATTGTTCAGGTACTCACAGGCAAGTTCCCTATCCCTGACCCGCCAGTAGCAACGGGTAGTTACGGTCCTGACAAAGCTGATGGTTCTACAATTCAGCCCGTCGAGACGAAACCCGAGCCCGTGGTGGAACCTGTAGTGGACTTGGTGAAGCCGGTTGACCCTGTGAAGCCCGAAGTTCCAGTTGACGGGAAAGTGTAATTGCCCGTCTCCCGTAGTTCGTCCCTGTCAAACCACAACTCCCTGAACGAAAGAAGTTAGCTGCCCCTTCCCAGGTGTGGCAATGCCTATGTCCATTCCATAGGACATAAGCTGCCCCATCCAGTTGGTCCAGGTTCCTGTTATCGTGGTGGACAATCACTCCCTCATGCCATAGAGCCCTGAGTGTCCTTGGCTGTACTCCACACAGGTACAGAGCTCTTTGGTTAGACCCAGCACCGGATTCAAACATACAGACAGCGAGCACCAGGGAGTTAGGTACATTCCTAGATGCTGTGTACTGATCCATCTGGTTGAACTCAGTAGCTACCTTTCCCCGTAGAGAGGGCCACATGAACGTGAGGGCTGCTATGAGCCGAAGTGTAGCGGGGTTCATTTTTGCACCCCGAAGTTCTTCCACATCTGTGATGGCTGGGGCAAAGCTTCCTGTTGACGGTACTTCGCATTGGCCTTGTTGCCATACGGTACAAGGACTACTCCCTTGACATCACTGTAGGAAAGCTGCCCGATTACCATTCCAGGGTACAGAATGATGGAGTGAGCCACGATGATCTCCAGGGTCCAGTACCCACAGAAACCAACGTCACCCTGTCCAGCCGTTACATGGATGAAGATGCCGAGCCTACCTGTACTGGATTTACCATTCAGGTTAGGGATGTACCCATGAGTCTCGGTGTATTCCACCGTGGACCCAAGGTACAAGGTCCCAGGCCGAAGGACCATACCACTAGCTGGAATCTTGAACCTCCGAATCTCTGGTGGAACCTTGGGATCAATGATCCCCTCACCCCAGAGCTCCGGGTCGGCATTCGAGTTGTAGATGGCTAGGTGTTCACTGAGATGAACGTCATAACTGTTTGACCCGAGACACTTCTCGTCAAACGGTGTAATGACAATCTGGCTTGCAGACCTAGCAGCGAGTATTGCGGAATCACTAAGAATCACTTTCTACCTCCTAGCATAGAAGAGCCCTAGGGCTCCGTGTTGGGGGGTCCGGGGGGCTCCTCTTGTTAAGAGGAGAAAGGAAGTGTGAACCGACAGACGAAGAATCAGGATGCCTTGGAGAGAGTCATCTCCTTGCAGACATTGTCCACATGATTGGACAGCACGCTCATGAGGTCAGACGTGAACCTCTGAACGAGTGCCTGAAGGGGAGACTGGGCCTTGGGGGCACTCTTCTTGGAAGCACCCACCTTGACCACCTTGGAAGTCAGCTTCGGATCGTTCTTGGGCAGGGGCCTGCCCAGGTTGCCCTCGTGAACAGCCAGCCGGGCCAAGTCCCGAGTGCTGTAGGGATGGTTCGTGCCGTTGCGATCCAGGACTACCCACTGACCGCCGAACTTGCCTCTGAGAGTGTATCGAACAGACTTGCTCATGGAACTACCTCTTCGCTAGTTACTCTACCCAAGGAAGACACGCACAAGAATTCTAACCACAGTGTAATATAATGTCCCACACTACCCCCGGACCTGACGTTGAATAGTGAGGGCATAGAGTAATGTTGATTGAACGATGACCGAAAATTCAACCGTACTGGACCTTCTCGGCATGACAGATGGCTGGGATGCCGGTGCCGAAATTGTGGATTGCTACAGATACCGTCTCTGGAGGATCTGGGATAAGAACCTTCCCTTGCTATGCTGGGTGATGCTGAATCCCAGTACAGCCGATGCTTTTGAGGATGACCCTACCATCGAGAAGTGCATGGCCTATGCTCGTTCCTGGGGTTTCGGCGGAATCAAGGTCGTCAATCTGTTCGCCTACAGGGCTACAGATCCGAAGAACATGATTGAGGCTTCCCAACGTGGGGTTGATGTTGTAGGCCCCATGAATGACTCTATGATCCTTCAGACCATCCAGGAATGCAGCAAAACAGTTTTCGCATGGGGGACTCATGGAGAACTTGCGGGACGGGGTAAGTACGTGGTAGGGTTGGTGTCCCCTCTTACAGAAACCTGTTGTCTAGGACTCAATACCGGAGGAACACCCAAACATCCCTTGTATCTCCGAGGATCATTGAAACCTGTACCTATGGGTGGTTAGCTCAGTTCAGTAGATACATGGGCCGTTATATCAGCGGCAGATTGCCTCTCTTACACGGAGGAGGTCGCAAGTTCAAATCTTGCACGGCCCACCAAGAAGGAACCATGAAGTCCCCTATGGAAATGACATTGGAACTCTTTGAGATTCGATCCAAGCATCATGGACCGGATGCCTTCTGGAGATTCGAGGCTCTACTTACTGAATGGCGAGATGCCATTGAGAAGGGAACCATGGTTTCTTTAGCAGAACAGTTGACTGCCACCCTCAATGAAGGTTTTCGGCAGGAACTAAAGAAGTGTAAAGAGCAAGGTCGAATACCTGAGTCCCTAGTGATGAAATTCACTGTAGAGTAGGTGGTTACTGTTTAGGCCCTTAGCTCAATGGTCAGAGCCTTCGACTTTTTCATTAGAGCCTCACAAGGGAATAGGAACTTTGTGAGTGGATACTGGGATATCGGTGAAAACCTGAACGGGTCATGCCGAAGACAACACCGAGGGAACCTGCCGAAAGGTGGGGCACCGTAGAGACTAGATACCAGTACACCTGAGATGGTGAAGATATAGTCCAGCCCACAACGGGAAACCGGCCTTGGAAACAAGGAGTGGGACGATAATCGAAAGGTTCCGGGTTCAAGTCCCGGAGGGCCTACTAGAGGAATATGAATACCGGAAGAATGTCTGATTGGCTGGTAGGTTCCCTCTACCACCTTCGTCGGCATCTGGAAGAAGGCACCCTAGTAAGTCATGGGTCCCCTCTCAGAGGGGGTACCTGGGACAAGCTCATGGGTACATTTCCAGATGGTACTGAGGTATGGCTTGGACCCCCCATCCCAAGCAACCTGGGTAGGGTGATCTCTTACGAGTTTCACTTCACAAAGGGGCATATCGTTGAAGCCCAATGAGCCCAGGGTTATAGTCCACAAACGAAATCTCATGGGAGAGATTCGTGATGGGAACGAGTTCACGATTATCCTAGCTCTAGGGGATGAGGATGAAGCTAAGATCCTCAAGGAACATAAGTGGCTTCTCAAGGACATCACCCGGTTGTCGAGAGCTACACACCTGACCCTTACGTTTGAAACAAGCATCTCTGGAGAAGGCTGATGGAGAACCGTAGCCCAAGGGTGCTGATCTACACTGACACGGTTGAGACCGAATCAGGACCCGTGACGGAGCACAAGATTACCGTAGTTGATAGTGACGAAGATGAATGCTGTATTGTCAACAAGGAGGGTTGGGACTGGAAGAAACTCACCAGGGTTTATAGTCTCGATCCCTACTTTGTTGTGAGAGTGAAATGACAGATACCCCCAAAGAACGGCACCTGAAGGTCGTGAAGGACATTCAGGATAAGGAAGATAAGACGGCATTCAAACTCATTGACGGTGGGAAGTCTTTACCGACTACCACTGTCACCAAGCTCTTGAAGAAGTATGTGGTTTACCGTATTCGTGGGAACTCCATCACTGTAAGAGAGATTGTTGGCACCATCAATGAGATTGGCACATTCAAGGTCTTCGTCTTCAAATCAGACTTGGGTTCCGCATGGTGCAAGCTTTCGGATCTCCGAGCGACTCCTGAAGCTGCCGTGAAGTACATGCAGAGGTACCTCACATCCCAGCTTAGAAAGCTTGAACGGGAAACCGTTACAGTCAAGAGAGCTATCCGCAGACTCAAGGTTTGCAAGTCAGTGAAGGTTGCCCCCTTCAAGTAGTTCGTTGTATCGTCTATAGCTTCACTGGAATAGGTGAAGCACATGGACATTCTACGGTCTAAGATCATCCGTCTAGCATCTACTCTCCCCAAGGGTTCGAAGGAACGTATCCTTCTACTTGCAACCCTGAAAACTAGCAAAGGCAAGAGTTTTGAGGATGCAGCAAGTGACGCAAGTAGTGAAGCAGAAAGTAGCATTCAAGATATCAAGAATGAGAATGATGAGCTTTCAACAAAGATCAGCGGCATCAATCAGAAGAAAGAAAAACTCCAGGAGCAGATTACTGAACTAGAGGATCAGATCCTCTCCCTCACTGGAGAAGAAGAAGAAGTACAAGAGGAATATAAGAAAAATGAGAGCATCATGGAAGAAATGCAGGATGCTCTGGATAACGTAGATTGGGCAAAACTTGCCAAACTGGGTGCTATCGAACGAAAGACTTTGCGGATCATTGAACAGGGGGAATAAACCCCACCCTACACAACTTACCCACATACAACTACTACACACCACATCGAAGATTTCAGTTAAGATTCTCCCCTCTCGGAGTAAGAGAGGGTGGAGAATCCAAATGAAAATCCTTGCTCGACAGGTCACGTTCATCCTGGACCAACACCCCAACGCTGACACCCTGAGCCTTGCCAAAATTCAGGGCATGGGCTGGCAGTGTGTGGTGCGTACTTCCGACTGGGTGGGCTCTCCCCATCAGTCTGTAGTGGATGGGGAACTGGAGTACCTTCTGGAAGAGGGCTACCCTCCCGTCTACAAGGGCATCTACATCCACCTGGACGCTCTCCTGGACCCTGCGGTCCCGGAGTTCGCATTCCTCAAGGCAACCAAGAAGTTCCCGGACGGAAGGCCCGGTCACAGGGTCAAGACCGTTCGGCTCCGGGGCCAGATCAGCCAGGGATTGGTGATCTCTGCCCCCAAGGGTCTTCTGGACTGCCTTGCAGATACCTCAGTGAATGCCAAGACGGTTCTGGCCGAAGTCTACAAGGATAACCCATTTGCCCAGGAGATCCTCCTGGCCGAAACCAAGGTGGACCTGGAGAGCCTTCTCATCTGCCATGCTCTGCACATCGAGCGGTATGAGCCCCCTGTCCCCGTGGACATGAGGGGTGAGATGGTCAGGTCTCCTGGAAGCTTCGTCCACTACACGGACATCGAAAACTCCAAGAACCATCCGTCTTGGTTCACGGAGGGTGAGGCAATTCGTCTCACCGAGAAGATCCATGGGACAAATTTCAGGGTGGGCATGGTCTTCGATGGCAAGGACACCCCGGAGTACATCGTAGGCTCCCACACTACGGCCAAGAAGCCGGATGGGACTACCTTGTACGCTTTGATGGGCCAGAAGTACTTCCCGGAGGCCAAGGTCCGAGAGGTCTTCCAGAATGACAACGGGAAGTGGCCCTTCACTGAGCACTTCATCATTCATGGTGAAATCTACGGGTCCAAGGTCCAGGACTTGACCTACGGGTGTGCCAATGGTGAACGGAAGGTTCGCATCTTCGACGTGGAGATTGACCACGTTTTCCAACCGTGGGATGTCATCCAGAAGATTGCAGAACTCTTCGGTGTGGAAACGGTCCCTGTGCTCTACCGGGGCCCCTTCAATGCCCAGGTAGTCATGGGACTTCGAGACGGCAAGACTACGGTTCCTGGGGGTACCCACGTCCGAGAGGGTGTGGTTGTGACCTCCGAGCCCGAAGCCCGAGTGGTGGATGATGACGGCTCCACCTACCGAAAGATCCTCAAGTACGTCAGTGATGAGTACCTCTGCCGTGCCGGTGAGAAGGACGGTCACTAAAATGCTGAAAATCGAGATCAACCAAACCAACTCCCCCACGTTCTCGGATGAGATCAACCATGCGCTACTTCACCTGAATGACCTACTGGTAGCAGAAGAGCGGGACAGGCACCATGAGTTTGTCCTGATCTTGGTTCCACCCGTGGATTCCCAGGAGTGCATTCACGTCTCCGTAGGGGGCAAACCCCTCAACGTCATGCACGGCACCCTGTACGGTATCATCCTGTCCATCAAGGACTATGTGAACGAAGTACTTCACCGATAAGCAAGACACATGAAATTCTATGGACTCTCCAGGAGAGGTTGTCCCCATGACTGATTGGTGTGAGAACCCCACGCATAGCCCTGAAGTCAACGAGAAACTCAGGGCCCTCAACCGGATGCTTCAGGCAGAGAGTGGCACTGGCAGAACCTACACCCTCATCTTGGTTCCGGGGAAGGACCAGGGAGAGTGCATCCACGTCTCCAAGGATGGGAAACCCATCATGGACCTGTTCGAAATGGTCAGGGTAATCGGGGAAGCAACCAATTTTTGAAGTTAAGATTCCCGTCCTCTAGGGTAAGGGAAGCAAAGAGGGGCAACGCCCCCAAACAAAGGAACATCTATGAAGCGTCAGAATGGTTTCACTCTGGTTGAGTTGATGATCGTGGTTGTGATCATCGGCATCCTTGCGTCGGTTGTCCTGGGTGGTTTCGTCAAGGGATGTAACACTTCGGATACCGTTCGGCAACATGCCGTAACTCAGGCACGAGAATACGTCCAGACGATGCACCCCACCTGGACCAACGTGCGAGTTCTCTGTCAGGGAGTGGACAGTGACCAGAACGGGTACGTCAGATGTACCATTGGAGCTAGTGAGACTCTTCCAAGCGGAACCGTCCGTGAAGTCTCTCCCGATGCCATCGAGTGCTCGGCATGGGTGTACATGGACCGAAACCATGGATGCCAGACCCCCAGCCCCCAGGTGCGTTACCGCAACCAGGAGTAACATGTACCCCATCAACTCCTGCATGGTTCAGGGCTGGGCCAAAAAGCTCACGAACCTGGACCCTGCCATCCAGGTTCAAACCCTGGACAACCTCATATCCGTTACCTACCCTGATACCAACAGGGTTGTAAGGGTGATGTGGGAAGTGAGCGGCTTCAAGATTGCCTTTGAGGATGAGGTTTGGGACATCCTCAATGAAGACGGGGCTGCATGGATTGTAACCTGTCTTGCCCGTGGGGAGATGCTCAATCCCCCGTATGCAGCGGAACACCAGATTGCCATTGATCTAGGGGAAACCGTCTGCATCCATAGTAAGTATGGAGAGATGGGAGAGATGGGGTGCCTCTATGGGACTCTGACTCAAGTCCAGGACGGGTATCGGTGTGGAATTCACTCCAATAACTGCATGAAGTACTGGTATGACCTTCTAAGTGCCCGTCGAGAATACGAGGAGAGCCAGAGGCTCCTGCTTGAAGGGTGCTGGCTCCTGGATGAACTTGAAATCCCGCAGGACAAGAGAGACCGACTGGCTTACATCGTTAGACGGTTGAGGTTCTTCCCTGACCCCAACGTGAAGCTCCACTTCCAGCCCCCACATACTGAACTGGATAAGAGGTACCCGGATGAGTCTGAATGGGATGATACTTTCTGACCCCAGAGACTAGGTACCTCCCGAAGACTAGTGCCCTTCAAGAGTAATGGTACTTGGAGTCAGTACCATGAATCCTGCCGAATTCTACCAATCCATCAAACTTCTATCTGGGCATGACCGGGAAACAGCGATCCTGGATGCCTTAGACACGGAAGACTACCAGAACATTCCCGAGTGGATGCAACCCAAGGAACTAACCTTCCATGGCAAGGACGCACAGGGCCAAGACCACACGGTCACCCTACAGGTGTCCCCAGATTACCTGGGCTTCGGCAGTGGTACTGACTACTTCCGAGTCCCCATGTGGCCTTCCACGGCTCAGAAGCTAGCTCAGGACCATGGTTTCTACCTCCCCACCAAGAAGATCGTTGACCTGATCTATCAGGGGGCCGGAATCAAGCTTCCCCCGAAACCCATTCGGCAGAGCTATTTCCTGGCGAATCACTTCTCCATGACCAGCCCTAGAGCCTTCTGGGAACACAACCAGATGGTAGAGGCCCAGCTACAGGCTCTAGGCAATGACAGAACCAAGATCATTGCGGGTCACAAGAAGGACATCGTCCTCACCCCGAAGCTCAAGAACCACCCAGGACACGTTGCGATCTATGGGTGGCACGTCAGGATCAAGGGCAAGACTGATGCTACTAGACTCCCTGAGTTTTGGTATTCCAAGCCCATCCAGGGACTCAACTACACTGATCACTCCAACACCTACGTGGATTACAGCCATGGTGTTCGGCTGATCGGGGAAACTGTTGTAATTGATGGTGTGGACTACCCTATCGGAGATGTGCTTCGTCACCCCATCCTGCACGTTCTCCTGAGTGATGAAGGGGCCTTTGACTTCCGAGAGGTCGAGATGGTCTACTATAATGACTCAGGAATCAAGTTGTGATCCCCAAGGATCAACTCACAATTCCTCTGGGCATCTTAGAGGTTATCAAGGCTAGTCCTGACCGAGAGGCAAAGGTTCTACGCTTACTGGGGGAAGTCGTCCAGGAGCCCTATCCCTGGGGGAAGGGTGCCTTCTGGTGTGAGTTCATCGAGCCGAAGAAAGTGTGGCCGGTAGAGACCGTCTACACAAAGATGAATGCCAAGGGTGAGAACTCCAAACATACCGAGACTATCTGGAGTAGGATCTACCGTTGCGTTCTGAGGCTAGAGTTCACTACCCACGATGAAATTCATGCTTTCCTGGAAGCTCTTCGGGAAAGCCCCTAGGAGTCTCCATGAAACCCGTACTCTGGGTACTACAGTCCAACCTCACCAGTGAAACTTCTGAGGACAAGCTCAAACGCTTCCTGGAGGCACAGGGCACTACCTTCCAGGAGATTCTACTGATCCCTGTCTTCGATGATATCACCCTGGAGGTTCAACCCTGGGACGGGCCCGTGATCTTCTACGGGTCTACATCCATGATTCGTAGGGTTCAGGCCGAAGGGAAGTGGAAACCTGGGGTGTTCCAAGACCTGGAGGCTTCTTCGTTCCCTGCACTTTTCAAGCATTATGGAGAGAATCTACTCAACCATGACAGCCGTGTGGTGACCATGGAGGACTTCCTGACATGGGAGTCCCTAGGGGATGAACTCTTCTTCGTTCGGCCTATCCATGACACCAAGAGTGTCATAGGTGCCGTTCGTGAGTACCAGGAATGGAAGCTCCGTCTGGGAAGCTCTGTAGGTGTCAAGGGTGGGCCAACACCGGACACTCTCATCCAGGTAGCCGAACCGAAGATGATCCTGGGTGAATGGAGGGTTTGCATCCTTCAGGGCAAAGCCATCACGGCTAGTACCTACCGAGTGGAAGGGAAGTTCAATCAGGGCGGGGATGTACCCGAAACTGTCATCCAGTTTGCCGAAAAGATGGCTGGACTTTATTCCCCACAGCCCCTATTCATGTTGGACGTGGCAGACACCCCTGATGGTTTGAAGGTGATTGAAACCAATTGTTTTTGTTGTGCCGGTTTCTATTGGATGGACGTGTATGAGATTGCCCGTCAGGTGACTGACTTTGTCCAGAAAGTGTACGGTTGACCATGAGAATCCTACGTTTGGCCTCTCGCCCTCTGGTCTGGACCCGAGACTTCATTGATGATCTCTTGAGTCTCATTGAATACTGTGATAACTGTGAAGGTCTGTTCAATGACCTGAACGATGACTTCTTGAAGTTTGAGAACACTATGCTTTAATCACAACCCATGAAGTTCAAGGGTAGTGTGTGTTGTGGCACGGCTGGGGCGTCCACATCACACACCACCCCAGAACACAGAGGTTCCCATGAGTTCGATCAACGGTTACGAGATTCGTCAGTCTATTCTTATTGCTGCCAAGGACATGCTCTTCGAAAGTTGGCACGCAAAGAGGGTAGTCCTGGAAGATAATGCTAAGAGAGCAAATAACCCTCTCCCTATGCCTACCCCGCCTACGGCAGAAGAAGTCATCGAACTGTCTGAGAAACTGTACGAGTTTGTACAGCGCAAGGGCTAGACACCCATCGTTGGATTACCTATCCCCCCTCTGAGAACAGAGGGACAATGAATACTCTCCGTGGCAAGATCATCCGGCTCGCAGCCGAACACCCCGAGTTCCGTTCCGACCTACTACCGATCCTGACTGTAGATCGAGTAGCCTCCGTTGACCGGATGGCTTCCCTTCAGGTCAAGTTGGCTCACAAGCCGATCATGGAGAAGGAAGGGTTGAACCTCCAGGCTGTCAAGGAAGGTAGAGGTTCCATGCTCTACTTCATTGATGCCGAGAAGAACCATTCCAAGTTCTATGAGATGCTGATTGTTCAGGAATCAAACACAGTAGTCCTGAAGCGTCGGTGGGGAGCCTTGACGGACTCTGGTGAGAGTGGCCGTGTAGACAGCAAGGATGAATTCTTTGAGTCTATGCCCCAGGCTCAGATGCAGATGGCAAAGATTTACCGGGAGAAGGTAGGCAAGGGCTACCTGGACTCCTACAACCCCAAGATGCACGTTTCCCCTACAACGGGTGAACGTCTTCCAATGGGACAGTACCCTGTGGGCCTTACCAGGAAGCCTGGGTTCGGCTGGGGCACTCAGTCTGCTACCATGTGTATCCCTGGCCTCCGTAGCCTTCAGGAGAAGGTGGACGGGGCTATCCGAGAGCTCGATGAAGGCAAAGACCTCCCTGAGATTCTGGCTGACATGGAGAATGCAGACAGGATCATCTCTGCCCTCATGCGGAACCCTGATGCGATGGACAAGGAACTGAACCGTAGCATGGGTGACGTGATCGCAAAGATCATGCAGCCTGCCATGCGTCGGATCAAGGCTATCCAGGGCCAGCCCGTCTCTCGTATCCTGCCTGACTTGACCAAGCTCCGGTCAGAACTGGTATGGATCAAGAACTACATCCGTAAGCAGTTGGCTTACTGTAGCTAGAAGTTTCAATCACAGGTTGACAGTCCCCCAAAGAGTAACTACTTGGGTATCGTTTCAGTGGTAATCCCACAACGAAGGACTGTCCTATGCTCAAGCCTCTCAATGACCGTGTTCTCATTCAGCGAAATGACAACGAGACCAAGACCCCCAGTGGTCTGATCATCCCCCCTACAGCCCAGGAGAAGCAGACTCTCGGAACCGTGATTGCCGTAGGGCCCGGTACCAAGGATGTCGAGATGGCTGTTACCGTGGGTCAGGTGGTTCTAATCGGCAAGTACTGTGGGAATGATGTCAAGATCGACGGCAAGGACTACATCCTTGTTCGGCAGGAAGACATCCTCGGTATCTACTGCTAGTCTCTGTGCTTTCTGAGCACTTCTTCCAGGTCTAAAATCAGGTGAATTAAGAGCATTCTGTAGTGCTCCTCATTTGCTGATTTCAATTCCTGATCTAGCCCCATGATACAATCTAGTACGTTCTGTTCCCATTCAGGGGGATGTTCCATATTTCCAGGCATGACAAGGGTTCCTGATAAGTGTAAGCCATAGGGCACCTATGAACCTACACCCAGGACACTTTTAGTTTTGCTGGAGACTAGGTACAGGCAAGGGCTAGTATCAAAGCATCGCTCATAGTACCTGTTACTGGCATCCCCTTCATCCTCTGGAATGCCTTGATGGCATTGATGGATTGAGGGCCAATGTCCCCATCTACCATCAATCTATTTGTCACCTTGAGCTTTTGCTCAATCTGGTAATCAGTGATGGCACTCTGTACTTGAAAGGTCAATCTGGACTGTGCCCACATGGCTAGCACTGTATGAACAATTGACTTGTGTTCGGCTATGGAAGCATCTGGCTTGGCCTTGGTGATCGGGCCCTTGTACCCTGCCTTGCAGAGCAAGGGGAACCAGTCACCCCCACTCCAGAATGCTTCTCCAGTCTGCCGATAGATGTAGGAATCCTTGGCAGGAGGGGTAGGGACTATGGGTAGCTCCGAAGGCTTGGGGGTGAAGGCACTGAGCCATTCAGGCAACCCCTCAGTGTAACTTTCAAACGCCCGGTAGAAGCACCACTCAGGGTCTCCACTGGCAACGTGACCGGGTGCCTTCCACCATGGGGCAGGCTTCCCGTTCTTGATACGATAGTGGTCTGCATAGTTCTGGGTAATCTTCCACCCGAAGGCATTACCACAAACTACAGCACTTCCCCAAGCGGCTTCATTACAGGTATTAGCTGTCACACCCGCTGACTGGAAAGGGTCACATCCTATATGAAGGAGACAGGTCATGCACCCAAGAACGAACTGTTCCTTGGTGAGACCCTCCTTGTGGAAGGGACGCTCTACATTGGGGTTGAGCCAGGAAGGAATGATTACAGGAGTATCTGCCATACCCCTACCATACCCATAGGATATCTAGGAGATATGGTCCTGGGCGAAGAGCTTCTCAATACCCTCAGACTTATCACCGAAGAGTTCCTGTGAGAGAACCTTGGTGGGTACATCCTGGAGGTTGGTGTACTGCTGACGGGCAATCTCCTGTGTGAACCTCTGCTGATCTGCCAACTGCTTGGTGAGATTGACCTTGAGGATTGCCTTCCGGTTGGATGCGAGCCATGCCGTCACCACATCCCGAAGGATATCCAGGGCAGGACCCCCAAAGTGGTTCACGTCACTACCGGACTTGTTGACAGCCCTCAGAATGTAACGGAACAGGAGCTTGCTCTTGATGGACTTCAGTGCCACACGGGAGATTCCCCTCTGGTGACCTGACGTGATGAATTCTTCGGGCACCCCCATGTCTCGCATGATCTCTTCCACACAGAGGTATACCGTGCCATCCTTGATGACTCCCTTGTGGGTAACTTCAACAAGAGGCTCAAGGTCTGCCAGTGCCTTCTGGACTTCCTGGTCCACTATAGACTCAGGGGGAGGGGCTGGGGCATCTTCCAGGGGAAGGCTAGCGAACGGGGAGGGGTACTCAGGGGGTGTTCCCAACGTGGGCTGATCCTCAAGAGGCTGTCCTGGAACTGCCTCTACCAGCTTACCATCCTTCAATACCAGCTTCGGAACGAGGGTAGGAGTTCCAGGCTCAGGATCGGAGATACCCTTCTCCTGGACCTTGGCTACAATCCCATCCCTGATGGGCTGCTTGGGTTCCAGGTCTTGAAAGCCCTTCGGAACGGTCCCTTCCTTCCCCTGGGACATAATTACCAGTTTCTCTTCAGGAAACACAGGGTTAGTGCCAGAGATGACTTGGAAGGAATTGTCTTCCGTCTTCGGCACAGTGAGGGGAGCCTTGGTCGGTACAAACCCGTGCAGGGGTTCGGAGGTATCACCCAGGCACTCCCGCATAGCTTGGGTGAGCCAGGGTTGGACAACCTCTTCGGGCACTCCAGAGCCCCGGAGGTCATCTGCAATTTGTAGGATCTGGAGGGTGGTAGAGACGAGATGTGGTGCCATCCCATCTATTACCCCATTTTGGGGCCGAGTGACTACTTCAAGGTGACGTAGAAGGACCAGTAGCCCTTCTCATTGTTTTCCACACCCACTGATTTTATCTTGTCCATGTAAGATGCTAGTGCCTTCTTGAGAGGCTGCGTGTACTCTCTACTTACTATTTCCTGCCATTCATCATCATATTCCCCGTAATTTTCAGTACGGAGATTGGTGCGGAAGGTTACACTAAGATTCCGGTTGTTATCCAGAACTTCACTCTCATCCCTACGAATCTCCCCAAGCCTGCGACCCATGCTTTCCATGATGCCGAGTACAGTCTTGGCTAGTTCAGCCCTACCGGCTCCCTCTTCAGCCTTGCCCTTGATGCCGTTCCATTCACCAAGATACTTGACTATTAGGTCTGTTACTATCTTGGGGTCGGTTGCGGGAGTTGACGTATTACTATAGATAAGTTCAACACCAATGTTGGATATAGTACTCTCTACCAGGGTAGGACGATTTGCCTTTTCCACACCGGGGAATGAGAATACCAGGAGGTAGCCAACCCCTATTTTTGGGGACATGCTACCTCCTGTGTAAAAATGTGTCTTAGGGTCTACCCATGGAATCATTGTCACAGATTCAGGGTCAACCAACCTTGTCTTGAGTATCTTCAAGACGGCATCTCCCATCTTCTTCAAGGCAGGGGGGGTCTTCTTCTTTGCTATATCCCGAATCATTGCACGGGCTTCTTCCTCGTGCTTCTTGAACCTCTTGACCATCGTAGCAGCGTCGGTCGCTGTTCGCTGGGCAGTTTTGTTCTCCGGGTCCATTACCAGGATTTGCTTGACCGAAGCTTCAATCTGGAGGGCTGCTTTCAACCCTTCCTGAGATTTAGTCAGGGATTCTAGCTGGGACGTAACATAAGGTCCTACATCTGGGATATCTACCGATGCCACCTTCCCGGTCATGTGGTCATTGTAGGTATCCTCGATAGCCGTCAGGGTCATGTCAAGGTTCTCCAGGTTCAGGAGAGCCTTCTCCAGAGTTGGGAGGTCTTCCTCAATAGATACTGCCTTGAGGTATCTATTAGCTACCTTTGCCCCTGGGGTCTCAGTAAATTCCCTGGAAGTGAGGTAGTGCTGATAGGCCACTTTGATTGCATCAGGTCTCATGGTTCAGTCCAATCCGCTAGCTGCGAAGAGTTCCTTTTCGGACCTCTCCATGAAGTCAATGTACTTCTGAAGTTCCCCACTTGGGTCACCAGCATCATCCCCATCCTTGAGGATTGATGTAGCTTCCAGAGGGTCTCCAGCTTTCTGCATCCCAGGGAATTTGAACTTATCTAGTTCTTCCCTGTAGTCCTTGTCAACTCTATTCAGTTCGGCAAGTATCTTGAGGAGCTTCTGACGGGCCTGCTGTGTGACTAAGTGGAGGCGATACTCCCCAGAAGCCTGCTTCATGTATTCAGATGCTATCTTCGATGCTAGGTCAACCATACTTGCCTCTTTAGATTTGGACTTCTCAGCTTTGAACTCTTTGTAGGGTACTTTCACTGGCTTAGAAGAGTCGCCTTTGAACTCAAACACCTGAACTTTGATCTTAGGTTCCCTACCACCAGGGAGTCGGTTTTCGATGCCCTTCCACTGGCAGTTCTTATCAACACAATAGAAGAGAATCTCACGGTCGGTCAGGTTCAGGACCATCTGAGACGTGGTAGCCATGTTATCCGTATCACGGACCATGTTATTCGGATCATCCAGGTCTTCGTGACGGTGCTGCATCAACTCAGGGACAATATCTTCAGGTTCAGTTACCTCGTCCCGAAGAACCTCCATAGCCTGATCCCTACGTGCCACTGAGGATACATAGTTAGGACCCTCAGTGTATCCTGCATTGGGGTAAGCAAAACCGTGGTTGGTCCTGACATGGACCACCCCTCCCTTGAGGGTCTTCACCACAGCCTCATGCTTGGAAGTCATCTCAATAGATTTAGTTGAATCCCTGTCAGCAACAAAGGTATGACCTTTCACACCGCTGTTGTATTCAACCACACTCTTGACAGCTTCTTCCAGATTCTTGGAGGATAGAGCCTTGAGGATGCGTTCCCCATCCTTAGACTTCTTCCCTACCGTGTTGACAATCTTCTTTTCTGCTTCGTCTCGACCCACCATCAGGGCTGCATTCACGATCCCGATGGAATGCTCATTCATTCCTTCGCACCAATCGGTGCCAAGGTCATTCATATAAGCGATTTCAACACCGTCTACAAGATCATGGACAATCTTAACTTCGGGCGTGTAGTTACGGTCACGATTTTTCAATAAACACTTCTTGTTTGCCCAAACACCAACCGCAACGATACAAGCTGTCTTTTCCATGTGAGTTCTGGGGGTTGACTGTTGGTGTCAACTATTCCGAATGATAATCCCTCTAGCGGAGACACCAGAGGGCAGCTACCTGACTGGCACTAGCCAGCCTGGACCCAAAATCTTTTCTGCACGTTTCTTAGCCTGTCTACGAATCTGAGCTTCCCGCATTTTTTCCTTAGTTTCGGGGGTACGTTTTTTCCCTGTATTAGCCAACCCTATTTTTGCTTTGGTTTCAGGTGTCAACATCTTTCCCTCATGACCATTGGACTTACCTTTCTTTCCAATACTGATATTCAGACATCCCTCTTGGGACCGTTTCAAACCCCTCATAGCTGCACTCATTCGTACCCTAACCTCTGGGGAAACTGTTTTTCCCAAGTTAGCTGTACGGAGTTGATGTAATTGCTTTTCTGTTTTGGGGCGATGAATACCTTGTGATCTCTCCCATTCATATCTGGCTTTTAACCCTGCTGCTACTTTCAGACGATGTCCCTCTGACAGAGGTTTACCTTTCCTACTAGCACTCATCTTGTCCTTAGACTCCTGAGAGTGCTTCCCTCCCCGACCCCCCTCAGTTAAGTTATACCCCTGGGGAACTAAAGTTCCCTTGACCTTAATCCAATGGATCTCTTTTTGGTCCAGATCATTTTGATCCGAAGCCGTGTCCAAGGTGCATAAGGTGAAGTTCTCAGATCCATGTTTCAGTAGTGCCTTCCCGAAAAGAAACTTCCCCTTATGGTCCTCAAGATGCCTTTGCCATCTTTCCTCTACAGTAAAGGTAGTTTGGCCCACATAGGCTTTCCCGTTTATTTTACAGATGGCAATGTAGATGGAACCGTAAGGTTTGTCCACACCACTGGTATGATATTAACTTAGTATCAGTGCCTATATACCCCAATCTCCTGAAACATTGCAACCACTCGTGAAACCCGAGGGGCTTGTTTACCCAGAAACGCTTTGAATCTCTCAATTTGATCCCGTGTAAGGTCCCTCCCCATGATAAAACTACTGAATACCTCTGCAAAATCCTCGCTAGGTGTGGTATCTCCGTACTTTGAAGTAGCTGGGACTTTCCCAAAGTAACTATTGAATTGGGAACGATCCTTCAGGTCGAGAAATTTGTAATACATCCTGTGACCTAGCTCATGAATAACTAGAGGTACGATTGCCCTCTGTGGGTCCATGTAGATGAAGATGTAGTCACGGTTATGGAAGTAGTGGGCACCCACCCCAAAACTAGCACCTAAAGGATTCTTCCCCCCACACTCTTCACACTGGATGAAGATAGGACCATACCACAGGTCATCAAAGCCCTTGCTAGACAGGCGTTGCTTGGCTTCTATGAGGTAGGGCAGGTAGGCATCCAAGTCCCTAGGGTCCCTCCGGGTGAGCCCCTTGGAAAGCAAAGCTTTCTGTCCCCCTTCGAAGACAACCTTGACCTTACCTATGTTTGCTTCAATGGGTAAACTCAGTTTCTTGAGCCCCTCACCTGTAGGATCATGTTCATTCAAGAAAGCAGTCATCATCCTGAAGAGTTTGCCGGATATCTCCTTGTCAGCCAGAGCTACTTTTCCTTGAGCAGCGGCTTTTGCACCATCCAGGAACTTCGCAGGGTTTTCTTCATGCTTCTTCTGAACGTCCCGGTATGTACCCCTGCCCTCTGTGTACGCATAGGTGCCTGGGGTAACTATCTCCAGGAGCCAGTTGTTGTAGTCAATACCTTCTCCCAAGTAGCTCTTGGCTTGCTCAATGAGCTTGGGAATGCGTGCCCTGAACTCATCTAAATAGCTGGGCTTTACCCCTAGTTTCTCATCCAGGTCTGCCCAGGAGGGTAGTGCTAGACCGTGGCCGAACAGGAGATGTTCCTCTAAAAGACCTACATTCTTCTGTAATTTCTCAAGTACAGAGGTAACCCCTGCCATATCCTTGGCATTATGGATAAAAGAAGGATCTGATACCTTCTTCCACCACACCCGAAGACCCTTGATGGTCTTCAGATACAGGGTCACATCTTCTGCTGATCGGAGCATGGGTTATTCAATGGTCAGGATACGTCTGAAGTCAACGTAACAGCCGTTAGCCCTACCCGGTGGCTCCAACCCTCTCTTCTGGAATTCCTGTGCAAACAATACAAGAACCCCATGGATTTGCTGTGGGTTCTTGCCCTCTTCCCGTAGTAGGTCTGCAAAGGTAGTAGTTCCTGCGGTCTCTGCCTGATCGAAGAGTTCCTCGGCAGAGAGGTCAGTGATGTACTTGGCCCATTCCTGGGTTGTCTCTGGGTTGATCATAGAGTCGGACCCCACATGGTTTCAAGGTCATCTGGCCTTCCCTGTCCCATCAGAAAGTTCATATCAGGCATACCCCTAGCACCGCTCTGAATAGCATCCTCTTTCATCTGGTAGGTCAAGGCATCCTGATTGCGCTCATCCATGAAACTATGGAAACCTGGGTCGTGTTTGAGGATGTCATCCTCTGCAATCTTGGCAACCTTGGAAGGTGTCGGTGACAGAGCTAGTTCTGTCAAATTACGGTTGACAGCAAAGAAGTCAGCCGAAGCAACCCCCATCTCACCCCATTCGGTTCCGATAGCCGCTGCTTGGGACCCCCCCACCACTTCCTCAAAGAACCTCTCCTCCATCTCCTGCATGACCCTACGAATCTCATCCATCGTAGCATCTTTGTCATCCTTGGTGCTGGAGTAGGTCACATCCAAGGTAACTTCTTCTACAGGAGTGCCCTGCCCAGTTCTCCAGGCACGGGCTGTCCGTTGCTTCATTGTTTCAGAGTTGAAGTTGTCACGGTCCAGGTGAATGACCGTACTGAATGCTTGCATGTTCTGTCCAAGGACATAACTCTTGGTCAAGATACAGGTTTTAACATTGCTGTCCTTGTTGACGTACTCCTGGAGAACGAAGACTTTCCACTCCTTCGGCTTGGTAGCTTTCCCTGTAGAATCCGTGTAGGACTTCTGTGTATAGCTCCTGATCTTCTGACCCTTGGACCATATCTCAATGGCATTGGCTAGAGCTACCGCATGGGTGACTCCTGGGAAAGCCGAAGAGACTTTCTGTATGGTCAACCTAGCCATCTCAAGAGAGTCAGTGAAGAGTAGCACCCTCCCCTGACTCCCAATCTTCTCTCCAATGATGTCAAGAGAAGCACTAACCTTGGGGCTCCTGGAACCAGGAATGGACTCTTCAGGGAAGTTTGCCAGAGCATTGAGTTTGGCAAGTTCCGGTGCCAGTTTGAACCGGAAAGAAGTCACCAACTTCTTCAGGTCTGCCCCAGGCACATCCTTCAGGTCACGGTACCGAGTGATAAGTCCAGCTAGAACCTTGGAGATACCCTCTGTGACCTTCCGGTATTCTGCCTCAACCGCAGGTTCCATCGTGAGTGCCCGCACATCCCGATTGAGCTCAGGGAGAGGCATCTCCACTACATCTGTCTTCTTGGCATGGTAGAGATTGGACTTCACCCAGGTCTTGAAGTCCTCTTGAACCGTGGGGTCCTCATCAGTAGGCTTCTTGAGCCCCATAGACCGTCCCCCGATTCGAAGCATGAACCGAGTACGGAATCTCTCCAGTTCCCGGACTTCTTCCGGGTCCTCCATGTCACGACCCTGTGCAACCGCAACTAACGTATACATCTCGTCAGGGTTGGTCTCCATTGGGCTAGCCGTCAGGAGAATTTTCCGAGGATGCTTCAGACTTGTAACTGCCTTAGCTGAACTCGACGTGTGCTTCTTGAGTGCCTGTGCCTCATCAAAGAAAACCGCTGCATACGGAGGGTTCTCACCGAAAGAAGCATCCTCTGAACGTCTTCTGGAGAATTCGGTATAGGAAATTACATCTACCCTATCCAGGAGGTCTTGTGCTGGATGTGTAGTGACAGTATTGCCCTCATCGTTTAAGATATCTTCCTTCTCCAATAACCACAACTTGGCTTCCTTGGAGAAGTTACCCTTCAAAGCAGCCGGGCATACATACAGGAACCTAGACCCTGGCTCTGCCAAACCATCTCGGGTCATCTTCTGTGCTGTAGCAATAGCCACGCTTGTTTTGCCTACTCCAGTATCAAGGGCACAGACTCCTGAATACCCACGGGACTCAAGCCATGCAAGACCCTGACGTTGCTTGGCAAACAACTCTGGGTGATACCTGGGGGGATCATAAGGTTGACCCTTATCATCCAGGACTTCTTCAATCTTGAACCCCCCGATTCTAGTCTTGGTATAATGCTTGAGATTCTCCTGATCCTGTGCTCTCTCCTGACGTGAAAGTTTATCGAAGAAAGCCTTGATCATGTCTGAAGCAGCCCCAGAGAGACACATCCCCCCTAGGGCAGATCGGACAGCCGGGAAGTCCTTCGGCTCAAAGGTATAGGTCGTCTTGTTGGTGCCCTCTTCGTACTGAATGGTAGGTATGGCCCTAGAGAGTCTAGCCAGATGGTTCCGGGGCCCTGTGAAGGGGTCAACTCCTCGACCACCCTTGTAGGGACACTTCACCATCAAGCGTCCTCTGCTATCAATGGTGACGTAAGGCTCTTTCCTTACTGTTATGTTGATTTCCCCAGTTTCCCCACGGGTCTCAAAGGGAATACGCTTACCCATTGCATCGAAGTCAAATGCAGCCCCTTCGATGAGCCTACCTGTACGGTTCACAAGGTCATCCATATAGATGCCCTTGAACCGACCCTCCGTTACAATGTCCTTGCCATTCTTGTCTCTCTTGACGGCATAGATACGGGTACCAGGGTCTTGAACCTGGGAGTCAGTCAAAGCCACCCAACGTGAGGTCTGCCCCGCTGGAATGAATTCTTCGATCTTGTTGGGGTCAACGGATCGGATACCCTCCAGGGAAAGGCCCGGATCTTTCTCAGTTGGAAGCCCTCCAGGAAAAATCCTGGTGGACTTCTTACGGGATTCTTCCTTTGCCTGGAGTTCCTTTTCTCTAGTTTCAATAGACAGAATCCTACCATCTAAGGTGTGAACCCATTTCTCCCCAGTCCTAGGGTCCGAAGCAATAATCTCAGGTGAGCCCAGCACCCTCTGACGGGAAACGGTCCAACCATTCCCTTCCAGGTGTCCAATGATCCCGTTCCGAGTCTTCTCAATCTCGGTTTTGCGGTCTACGATGGATTGATATAGCCCAGGGTTTGTTGCCTTGAGCTTCTCCAGGTCTTTCTCCTTCGAACTCAACTTACGAAGGATGGGCCACCCAATAGGAGGTCTGCCAGGGAATCTTCCCAGTGAATACCCTAGAAAAGACCCCAACTGTTCATACATCTTGGAGAGGGTCAAACCAACCCTGCGAGCTATGGTAGGGTTGGTTGCAATTCTCTCGATGTAGGGCCGAACGTCTGTGATAGCATCCTGAATGATGTTATTTACGTCACTGATCTGAATTCCAAGTCGCTTGTTCAGGATAGGTTGAATCTTACGGGTTACGAACTTGAACTCAAAGAGTAGTCCCTTCTCGGGAATTGAGGATACACCTTCTGCTACCCTCCAAGCGGTATTATAGAACTCAAAGAAGGGGATAGCATAGGGCCCTAGAGTTCTCTTGGTCTGGATAAGGAACCTTTCAGAAAGCCCACCAATGAGCTTCTTTTCCTCTTCCTGGTCATCAGCATCTTCCAGGAGTTCCGCAGCAAGGACGGTAAAGTCTTGGTCGTTCATAGGGTTCACAACAGATTGCTTATAGGGAATGAACCATCACAGGAGTTTCCCAGCCATGAACCTTTTGAGGCTCATTTGGAGGCCAGATGGACAACACCGCCACGGGTAGGCATCTACTCGTCACTGGGTTCTTTCACCCTGATTTCAGGGAGAAAGCCAATGATGAAGTATACCTCTCTACGCTACTTAACCGCTTGATCAAAGAGGTTAAGATGGAAATTCTCAAACCTGCACAGATGGTGACAGTAGACCTGAGTCCAGAAGACGCTAGTAGTCCGAAGGATTGTGGTGGTGTGACTGGTTTCACAGTAGGACATGCTATTCTCAGTACTAGTCATGTTTCAATCCACACATGGCCCCTCCATGACCGTCTCAGTTTTGACCTCTATTCTTGCAAAGATTTTGACCCTCACAAAGTAGTATCTGTTCTGCAAGATCAACTAGGGCTGACAGGTGGGGTGATCCATGATGTTGACCGCACCCCCCATCCTGAGTTGAAGAACGAACTCAGGTACATCAAAGTCAAATCCTGAAATTCCCTATGAAAGAGTAAGTATCGGGTACGGTAAACACCTACCTGGAGGCGTAATGTTATCTCAATGGCCCATGATGCTATCCCTCATCATTTCAGTAGCTTCTCTGGAGGCTACTGAGACGGTAAGGGGTTCTGTTCAAGAGATACAGGTCCAACAGACACAGGCACAGAGGTCACTTACGGCTCTTGTGAGTCTCATCCCAAGGTTACCTGCCAGAGTACGGGGATGCTTCGAACGGACCCGTGAAAGGATCGCTGAACGGGCCGAAGAAGGCTCTAGGCTCTACAATGTGCCGGTGTCCCTTCTCCTGACCATAGCCCTACTGGAAACGCACTGGGGTTGTGATCACGGGGAGGGCGGGAACTGGGGAGCACCCATCAGCCGAACCAGAAGGCACACGGCAGGGACTCCCAACCATGCTGCCAGTGCTCTTGCGACTAGTTACCGGGTCTGTGGGACTTGGCTAGGTGCGACCAGACGGTTTCGCTATGGATTGTGCTTCCATCGCAGAACCCGTGGCTATAGCCCTGAGTTTGCCATGCACCTGTCTGAACGGGTAGACAAAAGGGTACTTCTAACGGAACAGGAACAGGAAGAGCAAACTGAGCAAAATGAAGCCCCGTCTGAGGGTGGTATTGAAGCACCTGTAGATCCCTAGGGCTTCTTCTCTAGTTCAGCTACCTGATCCTGATTGAATTTTCGCACCCTAGCCTCACCCTCTCGGACCATCTGTAGAAGGTTCTTCTTATGGTTAGAGAGACTCATGTTGCCGGTGAGAGTCTCATCTCCCGTGTCTTTGTCAATGAGTCGAGAGGTAAGACCTGTAGCACCGGGCTTGATAAGCTTCACCAATCCGGGGTCCAGCTTTCTGATCCCGATGTCCCAGATCATCTCTACAGTCACACCCTCACAGACCTGGAGAGGTTGTCCACCAGTCATCGTGGACTGCTTCTCTCGGAAGAGAGTGATGCCACTCCTGGTACGAAGTTCCAGGTCAAAGAAGGGCACAGCTATTGGTGTCTCTGGGGCATGGAAAGTAAGCTTGATCGGAATACTGATCCGAGCATCTCCGAATACGATGGCAAGGTTTTCCATGAAACCCCACCCATGGAGAATCACTACAAGCTCCCCAGATTCAACCAGCCGAGAGACAACTTCTTGTTCTACCTCCGTCATGGGGGTGTAGACGAAGTTGGGATTCCTCCCTCCGAACTCATTTTCATCCATTGAGAATCTCCACGTAACAGGCTCTTAGCTTCCCATCCCTGGAACCACTATAGAACCTTACCCTTTGTTGAGGTCTAGGGAGCCTGCCATCCACGATTTCGCTACGATGCAAGAAGAACAGTAGGTTGTCTTCCGACCGTAGAAAACCGAAGCCCATCTTTTGATCGAAGGTAACCACAACCCCTTCAAGGGGTAGAGGCAAACCTGTCCTATGTATTTCTTTGACCTTACCCTCTGGAGTGAGGGTTACATCTACAGTTTCCCCCGCAATAGGAGGAACTGTCTCAGCATGGTAAGGTTTGAAGGAGCTTAGGTGAAAGAACAGGGATTGCCCGTTCCCATCAAGAAATCCGTAAAGGCTCTGAGGGATGTACTTAGCAACCTTGTAGGTCACTCAGTACTCTACTCTACTGTGTCAGAAGCTTTGAGGAGAAGGATGAGATCGCCCTTGGTTGCACCCTCTGGGATAACCAAGTTCTTACTCTTGGCAATCATCAGGAGTTCATCCTTTTTCATTACCGAAGACCACTTCTTCTCTGTTGTTTCTACGGGTTCCACGGGTTCCACGGGTTCCACGGGTTCCACGGGTTCAACAGTTTTCAGAGCTTCAGTCACGCTCACTGGGGGTGCCGGGATCGTGGGAAGGGGTGCATGGGTAACACCCTCAATTGGGAGAGCCTTGTAAGTATCGCCAGAGAAAGCAGACCGGATATCCTTCGGCGGCTGTAGCTCTCTGATTGAAGGCTTCGATGGTGCCTGAATAGGCATTACTAATGCCTTGGTCGTTTCCTCTGCCTTTAACTCCTCGGGGATATTCTCGGGTAGGGGCCTAGGCTTTGTGAGAGTTGGATTGAACCACATCTCACGAGGTTTCGGGAGTGGTGCGGGAGGAATAGGCTTGGGGGCATCAGCCGAGAAGATGTCCATGGGGGCAACTGTGAGGGAACGGTCAACCATTGAAGTCTCTCCTAGTAGGCTACTTAGATAGCCTTGATAGCAAGACCCAGTATGGTAAGGAGAATGTTCACTAGAATCTCCCCCAGGGTCTTGAGCGTTCCGTTCAAGAACGCATTGATCTGAGCTTGCTTGTCTACTTCGGCCCGCTCCATTGCAGCCAGAATATCACTGGCTGTCCTGAGCGAGAGACCTTCCAGCTTGGGGGGTTTGTTACTGAAAATGTCCGTCACGATGCCAGAGAGAATGTCCAGACCAGCCGGTCCATTCTTCTCAACGAGCTCCGTTGCAGCTTGGACCAATACCTTCTGCCACGGTTCCGTCAAGGAACTGGTAAGTGCCTTGATCTGTGCATCGAGGAAAGCGATGATTTCCTCGGAAGTTCCGCTCTTCTCACTCATTGAGCCACCGCACAGGTTACAGCCGGGATTGCTGGGGTTGCACCAGGAGCGTTCCCAAGGCTAGCATTGTACAGCATCATCGCCTTGTGCCATTGCCACCGGGCATTCACCGTAGCAAGGTTGTCCGCTGCCGTAGCACAACTAGCTGGTACCCAAGTATCATTGGCACAGGTACAAACCGGGCTACGGAGGTATTCCCTAGCCGTAGCTGCCTGCTGAGTGATGGTCATGTCAACAAACGTGACTTCAGTCTGATACACGGTTGTATCACGGAGATGTGCTCCGCAGCCAATCACCAAAAACATCAACACACAGAGAGCTCTCATTGTCTACATCCTTCTGTACTATCCAGTTGCCCCAGGCGTAGTTGCCGGGGGTGTAGGGGGATCAGGAGTCACTACAGGAACTTCAGGTGCCACGGGGGCAGTAGGAGCTTCAGGAGCCACAGGAGCTTCAGGAGCATCCCCTGTAGCCACTTCACTATCCTGTTGCTCTGGGGTTACACCGTTCTTCCGTAGAAGAGCAGTTACCCTGACATATCTATCCAGAGCAGCCTGCCCTAGAATGTATCCACACTCGATGAAGCCAGCCATGATGATCACAGCAATCATCACGGAAGCTCTCTTATCTACCCAACGGTACACCATCAAACCAAGAATGATCTTCCAGGTAAACTCCGCTAGGAGGTACGCATGGAATTTCTTGGATTGGAGTGACGACCGTTCCATATCAGACAACTTCAGGTCTGCCATCTGTCATCTCCAACGATTAGGGTCAACAATACCCATCGTATTCGACCTGTGTTGAAACTTGTCTGACTCAATACCAGGATCAGGGTCTTGAATCATTGCATTAGGACAAGCTATCAACAGAGCATCGACCCTAGCCTTACCATCTGGAGTCATAGTAGGGTAAAGGTCTGTCAAACTTGTCCTGGCATCTGGGATTGTCTCCAGGAAACCAATGATTACATCATCTGGTAAGATGGGGATAAGATCAGGGCCCTCAACCTCCAGGTTGTTCCTGCCCTGCCCATCAATCCACCAAAGGTTGATACTCACACCTTTGGTGTCGTATAGACGCCCTAGTCAGAGGAACGGGTATCAAAATCATTCTTGAAGGCACTCAGTATCTTAATGGCACTGGCTTCCCATTTCTTGATTGCCGTGTCCTCTACTGGTGTGGAAACCCCCCAACCTACCCGGATACTGTAGTACCCTTCTGGGATATCTATGGAGGTATCAGGAGTGATTACCGAAATCTTGCCTCCACCACTCAAGAGGGCTGTCCTGCCTTGGCATTTCCCAGCCACAATCCCAATCAGAATTCCCCTAACAGAAACCAAGTTCTTTGGTGGCACCAGAACCACAACCCATACTTTGTGGTTCTGTGCATATTTGACAGCATATTGAATAGGTTGAATAAGGGCTACTTCCATGTCACCCTCCCATCTTGATCTTAGCCCCAGGCGCTACAACCCTCTCTTTAGGTTTGGGTGCCCAAGGATCAGCTATAGGGGTAGGTCTAGGGGATGTTGAGGTTGCTGAAGGAGGTTGAGGTTTGGGTGCCCCACCTAGCATCACCCCTTCTTCCGGGAAATCAGTATTCTCGACTGAATGTGTTGGAGGATTCGTAACGGGGAGAGGAACATGGGCAGGGAGGGGGACAGGAACAGGGACAGGAACAGGAACAGGAGTCTGAACCGTGGGCTCTGACTTAGGTACTGGAACGATAATCACAGGAAGTTCTGGTTGGACTTGCAGGGTTTCTTGAACTTCAGGCATAAGGTCCCAATCATCATTACCCCGTCTACTCTCCAACCTGATAGCTTCCTGCAATATCAAGGGGAAGTCAACTTCCCGAACAGGTTGAAACCTAGGATCTTCGGGGTCTGCAAAGCTCGGCTTATACAGGAGTCTTTCCTCCTGAGTCATCATTCGAGCTTCCCACTTGGAGTTAGCCCAACCTGCGTTGGAACACCCATGGTTCCTACATCGTAGGCAGAAGACCGACATGAAATCCCGAGGAGCAAGTCCTTGGGTATTGCACTCTCCTAGAAGGTCTTGCTTGTTGGTAGGTTCATCTCCCGTGGGAACATTCTCCATCCAACCGGAAGGTAGCCTACGGGGTCCTCGATGCTTCATGTTTCCCAGGCTCTCTTCAAGAAGACCGTGAAGTCCTCACCGTCTGGTCCTAACACCTTCTCCGGGAGTCCCTTTTCTGCGATGTAAGCTGCCATCCTCTCCATCTCTCCAGGACCCCACTTCTCTACCTTATAGGTTTTCTCGTCTTTCGTCTCAGTAGACTTTGAGCCCTGTACATCTTCCCTAGGCTTCGCTGTTTGAGCTTGCCTCTTCGGGAACAGACCTTTGAGTTCTTCCGGCCACTCCCCTGACTTGGCAATCTTCTGCAAATCCCATTTGACTGTGTAGTCCTTACCGAGTTCCACGTCAGATGTAAAGGGTACGGGCCAATTCTGCCGTATGATAGCCTGATTGGAAGTCATAATTGGGATGAAGGTATCAATAGCTTCCTCGATGATATCATAGTCAATCTCAAATACAAGTTCATCGTGCATGGTGAGAAGCATGTGAACCTTCTCCAACCAACTACGGGCCTTACACTCCTTGTACACCAAGAACATAGCCAATTTGATCATGTCGGCCCCAAGTGCCTGCACAGGACCATTCACCGCATTCCGTTCAGCTTTGGCTCTGAAACCTCCAAGCTCATGGTCTATATCCGGTAATGGGTATCTTCTACCAAAAGATGTGACAATGCACTTATACCTCTTGGCAAAAGCCACCATCGTATCCCACCAAGTTCGAAGACCCGTGTAGGTCTTATCGAACTGGTCCTTGATCCGATAGCCCTCTTCTCGATGGCAACCCGTAGCTGCACAGACAGCGTGCCCAGAACCTCCGTAAGCTAGGGCAAAGTTACAAGTTTTCCCGTTTTGTCGAAGATCCTTCCAATTTGGCTGCTTTATCGAATCTGGACCGTAGACATTCAGTGCCGTCAGGGTGTGGAGATCACCTATCTTGTCTGACCCACACTTGGGACAGAAATGTGGGGGTGCTTTCGGAGTAGTTTTCCCATCCCCACGGTCAAAGACAAGACTGCAACTACTACACCTGAAGAACTCGTTTAGCCAGAGAGGTTCACAAGAAAGATTTGTGACAATACGAAGTTCCTCACCCGCAAAGTCAAGAGCAACAATGAACTTCCCAGGACGTGGGATAATACACTCCCGAATACGCCCCAGGCACTCCGGTCGCTTAGGGTCGTAAGTAGAGGGTGTCCCATGGAAGGGGAAGGATGTACCCCCATCAATCTCTGGATGCTTGGAAGCCGGGGCTGTGAACCTGCCGGTATCTGCACTCAGGGATTCAAAGTTGGGCTTCAGAGTATGATACTTGTCACTGTCCTCCAAGATAGGGAGCAAATATGTCCCTAATGCCTTGGCAGTCTCACGAAATCGCTTGACCTTGGCAGCAAACGGGAACTTGTCTCCTACTTCTTCCAGTACCCTGTCAAGCTCTTCGGCAGAGGTAGCTACCTGCCCAGATTTCTCAGTAGCAACCAGTCCTGGAACCTGTAGCTCCCGAAGGAGCAACCCGAGTTTCTCTGCTACCAGAACATCGTAGACTACAGGGAACTCCACAGGCTCCATCTCCTTAGATGGCTTCTGCCTTTCCTCATTCTTATGAGGCCCCTTCTCTGGAGGCTTGGCAAGCTTCAGGACTTGCTTTGTGACCGTCTGTATCTTGTCATTAGGACCCAAAGGGTCTAGGTAATTCTTGGCCGAAGCCCCCCGAGCACGGTTCACCTGATCCATGTATTTAGGGGATACTTCATTTGGATCAAACTTACAGGTAGGGTAGGCTGGGGGCTGTGTGTCTACATCCCCACGCATCAAACGGTAGTATCCAGGTCTGAGATCCCTACCTAAAATCTCACTGGCAGTTTTGTAGACTTCCTCCAGCGAATCAAACCATTCCTTCTGACCTAAACGGATAAGATCCTTGGTCTTCTCATGGTCCATCAGAACCCGAGTACGTTCTATCCATCGGATTGCTGCAATACAACCCTTCTCGATATTGTAGATACCACTCTGGGAAGTAGTCCCATCCCCTCTGTCCATGACTTCTGGATAGAACCGATCCTTCAACCTGAAGGTACAGATGGCATCCGAACAGGCATACCAGATGACATATTCCTGAGAGGGGTCCAGTGTGGAGAAGTCCAGACGGCCAATCTTCCGTTGATCCTCTGGGAATAGTTCCTCAAGCTCAATCATCTCCATTTGCAGGTACTCACCTGACAGGAGCTTGAGGCCCTTCCTCTTCATCCTTGAATCCCACAGATACGCAAGGATCATGGAATCTTCCCACTTCTTGGGCTGATCCCACTCTCCCATTGGCTCTCCCCCACAGAACTGTAGGAATTCCTGATCAAACTTGCCGTTGTGGAAGATGGCAATTGAGTTTGAGTTGATGAGTCTCAGCATCTCACTCTTGACAAGTGTATAGCTGATGTTGTGCTTTTCCCCTTCTCCCTTGTGTCGGATAGGTATGTAGTACCCTGCCTTGCCATCCGGGGAAAGACAGATACCTACAATTTTACAGACCGTTTCACCATCGTAGACCCGGTTATCGAGCCCAGTGGTTTCAAGGTCCAAGGAGTATTGCTTGCTAGCAATACAGAGATCAATGATGTAGGGGAGGGTATTGGTTGTGACAAGTTCGAACTTAAACTCACCAGAAGTCATCCACGGCTTTGGAGTAACCTTGACCTTGTGGGCATCCTCAAGAAAAGCAAAGACATCCTGCTCGGCCATGTTTTCTCCCTAGCCCCCTGACTGATCTATTACGCCCTATGACCCTTCAGCACACCCGCAGCCTTGAGTTTCCTGTGCTTCATTGCAAGGGACCAACAAGCAAAGCACTTTGGCACATAGAACTCCCCAGCACCGACAAGTACCTGTCCGGTCTTCGGTACAATAGCTAGAGTCCTGTCTGCCTCTGCCCCACAGGAACATATTGCTGTACACTTGACAATCTTCTGTGCTCTACAGAGAAGAGTAGGAACGGGTCCAATGGGATTCCCTTCAGAGTCCATATCTAAACCGGCACAGACTACACCTTTCCCAAGAGCCAGAAGTTTCTCAACATATATGGGAAGCTCATCGTCCCAGAGATGGACTTCATCCAGGATATGGAGTTCTGCATCCTTCTTGCGATGGACCCACATATCCTTGGAACTATTTACTATCTTAGGGGTAATCCCAATCGTGGAGAGATCAACTCCAGTATGAGTCCTTACCTGCCCCTTACTGCGGGTATCAGTGGCAGGTACAAAGACATCAATCTTACATTGAGCTCGCTTCGCCCTGGAGGCTTCCCGTACTAGATTGGTACTCTTCTCTCCCCACATGGGGCCAACGTACATGATCAGTACCGATTCCCAGGTTCTCGTCTTCATATTCCCTCTATCAGTCAGGTGATTTGTGGTTCACTATTTCTGGCCCAGTATCTACATGGTTGGTCGGCCAAGGATTGTCTACAAGGAATCCTCTCTATGGCTGAACAACTTCGCTGTAGGACTCCCGGACGCTCGTTTTGCCAACGGTGCGGTATGGGTAGGCCCCTACATGGTGGGGCTCCCCGTCGCTAGATACGATACCGGGGAAATCTGGATTGGACCTAGGATTGTAGGGATGCCCAAAGCTGTCTGGGGGGATGGCAGGGTTTGGAAGGGCAAGTTCAAAGTAGGTCTCCCCAAGGGACGCTACTCAGGCCCCGACGATACTGGTGGCCCCGCAGCGGCTTTCTACATGATGTTCTACAGTCCTACTACGATCACATAGATACCATCTCTCCAAAGACGGGCTAGGGAAGAAGCCGCATTGGACGTGTAGAAGTCCGTGAGGGGTGCTTCCCAACAATCGGGCATCTTTGGCCCAGGATGGCAGTCCTCACAAGCATTGATACACTTCTTCCTGATCTTACAAAAGGAGGCTTCCCCTGCAACCTTCTTGGCACAATCTTTCGGGGCATACCCAATGACCTTCATCAGAGGGGTGACATACCCCCGAACAGCTTGATCATAGATATCCTCAGAAATCACCGGGATCAGGTCACCCCACGGCTCCAAACCCTTCAGGGGTGCCAGAATACCCCAAGGGTCCTCTCCTTTGGGTATGACTCTGGCTACCTTGGGGTGTCCCCAGGCTGGGTCTGGGAGGGTGCCTATAGCGAACCCTTGCACCTAGGATATCCGATCCAGGAGAGAAACAATCCTCTCCAGGGAAGAGTTGACTCTCTCCAAAGAACCAGCAACCCTCTCCAGTTGAGCTTCGATCCTGTCCCCATTCCCAGGTTTCTCACCTAGAAGAGCTAGTCGGTTCAAAACTACTACCAGCTTGTCCAAACCCTCAATCCTGTACTGAAGGAAAGGGTTAGGGACTGGTGCAGCATTCTCTGGGATAGTGCCAGGAGGATATTGGTGTATCAACTCATTGGGGCAGATGTGGAAGGTACTATCGTAGTTTTGACCACACTTAGGACAACAAATCATAATCCCTCACTGTTCCTGTAGAGCTTTCAGAGCCCTATGACGGATCTTAGTCATACTCACCAAGAGTTGCCTCTCATCCCCGTCTTTCTCTCGTTGATACAGTACCAAGTCAAAAGCTTCCCATAGACCCAAAAGAGTCTTCATCGGAAGTTCTTGCTCATCCGTTAGATTGATCAATAGTCTCTCTGCCCTATGTGCTTCCTCTTCATAGGTATGGGCAGGCTGGTCCTTGAAGAAAACCTCCTGTGTGGGCCTATCCTCTTCCTCCCACGGTAGAGGGCTCAACCCGAACCGAGTCTCCAGGAGTTTGAGGGCATCCGTGAAAGGAATGCCCTCTTTCTCTCGAATCAGTTGAATTGCATCCCTGGATTTACCACAAGCAAAACAGAAGAACTGGTTGCTCTCTGGGTAGATGCGAGCCGACGGCTTGGAGTCATGCCCGTCACCATGAAGGTCACAAGGAAACTGTTCTTCTCTGGCACCCTCCCCATGGACTAGGTAACCATAAGTGGAGAGAACCTGTGTAATAGGTATCTCCTGATGGATACGGTCTACTCTGCGTTGACTACGGGGTGAGAGTGCCATCAGGAATCTAGGAGTTCGTTGATCTTGTTAATGTTTGCGATGGAGTCAATCTTGTCTCCCATTTTCTTCTTATCCGAAGGAATCATGGGGACATCATAGGACGTAAGAAGTCTCCTACACTTCCATTCCACCCTGACGTAGAACCTTTCAAAAGGTGGCCGGTCTCTGGTCTTGAGCCACTGGAAGGCACCCCTGTTCTGCTTCCGAAGGTTGTCATCTACCCAGGATGCCGTAACTACGTCCGAAGACCTCTCGCACTCATTACAGTAGGACAGGTGCGTTAAATTGTATTTGCCTTCATTCTTTTCCGCAGATTTGAAGCCTTCCCGGCTGATCTGGAAAAGGTTGAGAATAGCCATACCCTCTCCACGATTGAAAGACATGGAGAGTCTCTTCAAATCTCGGATAACTTCATTGAGACGTTCAGTGGTACTGGGCACCCACTTGCGAGGAGCCATCAGACCTGTATGGTCTACAATGAGAAGTTGGAAGGGGCTCTTTGCATAGATAATCTCAGACTTCGATTGAAGGTCTGCAATGGTGAAGTCACTCTTGTTTGGGTCCGCTACCTCAATGTGAATCTTCCCGTACTTCCCTGAGTCAAGATCAGGGACAACCCATTCGAAGAGGAACCTTTCCTCTATCGGGCTCAGTGTCCCATCTCGGATCTTTTCGTAATCTAGTCCGACATCAGTGTCCCCAACCTGAATCTTCAGTTGCTTACGAATCTCCCGGAAGTTCCCGTGCATGGTATGGATGGCAAACAGGAGCCTCCGAACCTGTTCATAGGGCATCTCCAGGGAGAAGATACAGGAGTCATACTTGAAGTACACAGCCTGATTGTAGGCAAAGTTGATGGCAAATGTGCTCTTCAAGTGCCCTGTAAAGGCAGCATGAGTCCACAGTTCCTTCTTCCAGGCACCATTCAAAGAATCATCTAGTTGCTGAATTCCTGTATGCTGTCCGGTCCTTTTCCCGGATGCTTTGGCAGCATCAAACTCATCCTTGAAACCCTTGGTATCTGACAGTGCCTCCCCTGAAATCTTGCCCCCAAGGGTAGGTGCTACAATATCATGGGCCTTGTCTGAAATGTAATAGATGGCAGACATAGGCCCCTTGAGGAGCTTGACATTCTTGCCATCTCGGATTTCCAATCCTGTCTGAAGAATCTGTACTGACTCACGAAGGAGGTCAGATACCATCCTGATCCTGCGGTCCTCAGACTTCTCTTCCAA
>Ga0114951_10000555_pt1 | contig 50380 bp, 46 predicted proteins | sample AM7aDNAmetaG_FD_88677 | JGI IMG/M metagenome (GOLD analysis project Ga0114951, IMG submission 88677) | Freshwater microbial communities from Finland to study Microbial Dark Matter (Phase II) - AM7a DNA metaG | ecosystem: Environmental > Aquatic > Freshwater > Lake | place: Finland: Lake Alinen...
ACTTGAATTATAGTAACGCATGACAAGTTCAACCTTCACTACGGTGCAAAAATCAACCTGGTGCAGTTGGAACTAGCCCGCTTTGTTGTCCCCTTCCGGGGTTGAAAACAGGGTAAAAACAAAAAAAACCGCAAGGCAAACATTCGACCTTGCGGTACAAATCATGTTCTACCTCTTGCTTACTACATGGAGAATATGCCCTATCTCGATTCAGTTGTCAAATTTTATTTTATTTATTCCGCGCCCTCACTAAGAAAAAGGCGGCGACTTACTCCGCCGCGCCGGCGTTTACTTCAACCTAAATCAAATATCTCAAACCTTATCTGCGCCTGCCACTGCTCCCGCCTTGGCTTCTACCTCCGCAAGCTTATCCTGTTGCGCAAGCACTTCCGAGGCTTTCGCAACTTCAGATGCCTTTTCCTGAGAAGCCTTTTTGGCTTCATCCACGGCTTGAGTAATGCGGTCCGTCAAAGACGGACGGACATCCACGTTTGACTGCTCCTCCGGCATAGGTTGCTGCTCCGCCTTTGAACAGCCCGCCAGTCCCACGGCCATTAACCCTGACATCAAGCAAACGATCAACAACATCTTCATAGATATCTCCTTTACAGGAAAAACCAAAAGCAGATTTTTTCTTTAAAAATCAAGCTGATTTCAATATCCCTGTTTCCTCTAATTCCATTTCCCGAAACGCTTGTCCGAAATCAGGCTAGAAGCAATCCAATCCTCGCCGCCGTAGGCTAGCTGGATTCTTTGCGACAATCAAAGGTTTTTATAAAAATGTCCAAAACGAGGATAGTCCCAATACCTTTCAATTCCTTCAAAAAGGAACTTGGGGCAATCCTCGTCACACTTAAAGAAAAGAATCCAAGACGAGGATAGACCGGTATATAATCTTTTGTGACTTTTTAATTATTAAAATCGTCGTTCCTCTGAAAGGAAATGCTTGTGACCCTTCGCCGAGAAAAATTGCGCCTGAGATTCGCGACATTCCGCACAAAATTCGCGGGAACGATCTGCAAGATCAGCCCCCGCGTCGCAATACGCATTCTTTTGGGCATCATTGTTTTCTTTCCCGGCATGGCAGGCGCCATCCTCATCAGTTTCTTCAAGATCGCCCATTGGCGCAAGATCTCGACTTGCCTTAATTTTCTCAAACGCCATGCCCTCGCATTCGAGGGAGTGGATCTCAATAGCCTGGCCGTTGATTCCGTCTCCGGAGGCCTCAGTAATTCCAATCAGATTTGGCGTTGCCGGAAAACAACGGGCGAAGAAGTACGCTTCTTCGTGAAGATCTTCCTTGATGCCGGTAGTTTCTGGGCCAAGCACCTCGCTTTTGTCAGCCCCTTCCCCACCATCTACGGTGGAAAAACTCACGAGCGTTTCACTGTCGACATGGTCAGCCGCGTCCAGTTGACCGAACTCGGCGTCCCTGTGCCTCGACTCATCGCCTATGATGCGGTCGAGAAGGTCATGGTCACAGAGCACATTGAAGGCGAGACCGTCGACGCTCTCCTGGAACGTATCGGCGAGCGAGGGACCATGGGGCCTGGGGACGAAGCTGTGATACGACAATCTGCGATCGGTCTGGCAAGAATACACCGGGCAGGTTATTCACTCATTGACACTCAACCGGTCAATTGCATCTGGGTACCGGCAGAGCAAAAGGTCTATTTCACCGACCTGGAGTTCTGCGGACGACAGGACAAACGTGTGTGGGATATCGGATTTTTTCTTTGCTTTATCGCGGTAAGACTTTCAGGAACCGTCAGACATGAAGCCCGTAATCTCTTCTTCGATAGTTACAGGAACGAACACAAGATCGATCTCGCCAAGGTCTCAGAGACCGGCGCCCAATTGCAGGAATACATGCCCGTCTTTCAGGCCATCCTCGATATCCGCCGTTTTACTCCCGAGGAACTTTTCGAAGGCCTGATTTCCACATAAGCGGCATCCCGGGTCCGCAAATCGGCCTTCGGATCCACCCTAAAAATCAACACCGAGCCAACTTGCCCATTCCTGCTTTCGGGGATAGGCTCGGCTGAACCCCGCAAGCGATATGATCGCAAACGGAATATAGTCATAGGGTTGATGCCCGAAAAAAACAAGGATGATGCCGAAAAGCACGGGCAACTCAGCCCCCGCGCTCATCAAAACCGTTCTCACAAATAGTTTTTGAGGAAGTCTTTCCGCTTCAGGAATCCGGACTAAAAAAGGACTGAACATCCGTCGACTCAACCGGCCCATCGCAAAAATCCCAAAAACCGAAACAGCCATTGCCCCGTACTTAACAAGCGGATATGTTTGGGCATTCAGGATTGAAGGACCGACCTTCCCCATATGGATCAAATAAAATCCGATCGCTCCATAAGCCACAACGGAGCCGGCCATCCCGATCGTCATCCTCCGAGCCTGAGCGTAAAACCTTTTTATCATTTCCATCCTGTTCATGATTCACCTCTTTGTTATTGAGAGTCCGCAATTCAAGATTCGGCAGCAAGCAACGGCTTTTCAAGAGCGGCATCCTCAAGGAAGCTTCCATAATGAAAAGCAGCGCAAAGCGCCGCGCCCGATTTCTCACAAGACCGCCACTCGTTCTGAAAAACCTCCGGCGTCTTCACAAGCTTGTACGCCGGAACACCTAAATACAACTTCCGGATATCCTTGACCTTGGTGATCGCCGAGGCATTCCCCAGAGTGTATTCCCCGGGATCCGCGGAATAATTCATGACCGTTACAAAATCCACAAGACCGGTATTAACCCAGGAGGGCCAATCCTGAAACGCCTCATGAAGCGCCCTGACATAGGACATACAACCCGTTGCCGATACTTGTATGTTCGGACGGATCGAATGGACCTTTTGGATAAGGCTCATCAGAAGTTCCGTCACCTGTGCACGCTTCCAGTCATTCCAGACCCGGCTTCCCTCTACGATCACTTTGAGTCCGGTTTTCTTTTTGAAACGCTCCATATTGTTCTCCGTGTAACCGTACCGGGGATGGCTGTCCGGATAGCGAATGTAATCAAATTGAACACCGTCCAGATGAGGATAAGCCCTAACGATTTCCTCCACCATGGCGACAAGTTCTTTGCGCACCCTCGGATCACCCGGTTCGAGAAAATACTGGTTATCGATCTTGTAATCCTCGAGATTTGTTTTTTTATCCTGATTTCTCGTCAGGATCGAAGGCCCGTATTTTTTAAGAAGCGGCGCCTTATCATTAGTGCTCAAAGTCAGCATGTTGAGCCAGGCATGGACCTCGATCCCCGCAAGATGAGCTTCTTTTATCAGAAATGCGAACGGATCTTCTCCCAGAGATTTCAAAGACACTTTGTAGGGAGCCGTATCGCCTACTTTCGATGGAAACCATGCCTGGTTGGCGCGATAGACTTGAACAAAGAGTATCTTGACCCCGGATTTTTTTGCGAAAAGGACTAGCTGTTCCATATCCGCACGGCTCGACAACGTCGGCGGATTCTGGATCAAAGAAACAAAAAGGCCGCGCCGGCGAATTACCTTGCTCCGAACAGCCTCAGGGATTTCCTGAGCGGAACCCGATTTCCGTTGTGTGAGAGAAGCGCCTCTTGCAGAAAATTGAAATATAAAAAGCGCGGAAAGGAGGAATATCAGGAGCCTTTTGTTCATCAGGAAGAGTCCGTCCGTCTATATCGCCCGGCCCGCTTGAGGATCTGAGCGGCCGATCACAAGGAGAAAGGCATTCACGACATCCTCGCGGAATTGGGTTCCGCTGGCGCGTTTGATCTCTTTGATCGCATCTTCCGGGGGTAGTGACTTACGATAAGGCCTGGCCGAGGTCATGGCATCGTAGGCATCCGCGACCGATACGATCTGAGACGGCAGATCGATCTCGTCACCCTTGAGCCCATCCGGATATCCTTCCCCGTCTACACGCTCATGATGGGACCGGATCACGCGCAACAGGTCCTCATCCAATACCGGGGCAAGGATCTTTTCGCCCGTTACGGGATGATCTTTCATCTCGTTCCACTCCACAGAATCCAGCTTTGTGTTTTTTTTCAGAATATTTCCATTCACCAAAAGTTTTCCGATGTCATGGAGTTCCGCGACACATGCGATCAAATCCGCTCTTTCGCCGTTCATTTTCATCTCAAGAGCGATCTTGCGCGTCAAATTCGCGACGCGCTCGGAGTGGCCCTGGGTGTAAGGATCCTTGGCCTCAAGAGCCCGCACCAGCGACTGTGTCACTTTGAAAAAATAATTCTCAAGCCGTTTCCGGGATTCGCAAAGACTTCCGGCCATTTTATTAAAGGAATCGGCCAATTCTCCGATCTCATCCCGGGACCGAACCTTGACCCGGTAATCGAGATTATCCCTCGCAAGCTGCCGCGTTCCCTCAACAAGCTTCCGTATCGGATAGGAGACACTCCCCGAGATCAATACCCCAAGGAGACTACAGGCCAGGATCCCCGCAAAAAGAACTATCCAGGTGCGTCTTTTGATTTCATTCTGCATCTTCGCTATATCATCAGCCAGAATATCCACGCCAAGGATCGCAACCGTCTTTCCATCATCCATATCGATGATCGGAGAATAACCCGAAAGTGTCACCCCCCACGGATCTCTTTGGATTTCACGATCCGCCGTTGAGGCCACAAATCCAGCCAGCATATCCTGAAATTTACGCGCGTCATAGAAATCCCCTGGGCGAGCGGTTCCTTTATTCTTATGAAGTTCCGGCCTCCTGGGCTCGGTATCGACAATAAATTGTAATTTTCCAAGGGTTCCTGTCTTCGAAAGAATATAGATATACTGGATCGGAGTGTTCAAATCCCGGACTCGCCCGAGAGTTTCGCTCACTTTCCGGTAAGCCGCGGTAAAAACACCTTCTCTGGTTAACGGGATCTGCTGAAGCGTATTGACATCCACGGCCAGAGCCGCCGTCTGGGCGATCACTTTCAGGGAATTACGAAGCTGCTCGAAGTGCGAGTTCAGATTGTAGCGAAGAACAAAATAATTGTTCAGCCCCACCACGAAGACCATGGCGAGGATCAAGACCATGGTTACCTTGGTCTTGAAGCTATAAAAAAAAGCCCGATTTTTCACGAAGCACCTCTTTCGGCAAAACAGCGTGGAAAAACTCCCGACTTCGCTCCTACAAAAACCGTCTCCTAATCCTGCTGCCAGCCGCCGCCAAGCGACCGGTAAAGCTGAGACAGAGCGACATATTGACTGCCCCGCGTCCGGGCTAAAGAATTCTCGGAAGTAAAACGCCGGCGCTCCGCATCCAAAACCTCGAGATAATCCGAAAAACCTCCCTCGTAACGGATCCTCGAAAGCTTGGCCGCTTCGCGATCAGCCTTAACCTCTTTTTCCTGTGCAGCCCGGATATCCGCATAATAACGGATATCCGTAAGCGCATTTCCCACATCCGTAAAAGCGCTCACCACAGTCTGTTTATACCGCTCAACAGCCTGCAGCCACTGGGCCTTGGCCACCTTATATTGATAGACATTCCGTCCACCGTGAAAAAGCGGCAGGGATGTATCGCCTCCGAGGGTCCAAACGTAGCCTTTATCGCCACCCCAGAAGTCCGTGGGCCGGCGCCCCTGCCCGCCGAGGAAATTCGCAAGGTTGAATTTCGGGAAAAACTCCCCCACCTGGGCTCCGACCATCGCGTTCGCCGACTTCACAAGATATTCGTCCTTGATCACATCCGGCCTTCTTTTCAGAAGCTCCGAAGGCAATCCTGTCGCTGGAATCTCGGGAACGGTCTTCTGGCCCTCAAGGGATTCGCCGCGCTCCACGGGACCGGGATTGCGTCCCAAAAGGGCGCAAAGCGTATTCTCCTGGATCGTGATGAGCCTTTTGAAATCAGGAATGGTCGCTTCTGTTTCGCGCATGTCGCCTTCCGCCTGAGCGACTTCAAGCCCCGAAGCCACCCCGCCCTTTTGACGCTGAGTAAAAAGATCCAGGGTCTTTTGGCGTGTCTCCAAAGTATCCTGGGCGATCTTCAGCTGAAGATCGTATTGCCGCAGCAGGAAATAATTTTTTGCGACATCCGCCACAAGCGTGATCATAACACCCCGGCGCAGTTCCCCTGTCGCCTCCGCCTCGGCTTTCGCGGCGTTTATCTTCTGGCGCAAACGGCCCCACAAGTCCACTTCCCATGTGGTATTAAAACCTCCGGAATAAGTCGACGTCAACCGCTCCGCCCCCGGGTAAAGATCGTGAGAATTCCTGTCACGTTCGGCGCTCGCGATCAGATCAGACTGCGGCAGAATATCCGCTCGAGCAACGCCCACCGAAGCACGGGCTTCTTCCACCCGGGCGGCGGCAAGAAGCAGATCATGGTTATTGTGGACCGCCTCCCGGATCAATCCCTGCAAGGCTTTATCCTGAAAAATATCCCACCAAGGAACATCGGCCATGGACGAACCTACCGCCGTTTCCATTTCCCTGAATTTTTCAGGAGCCGCCATCTCGGGTGTATGAAACCGTGGCCCGATCGCGCAACCGGAAAAAAGGAAAAAAACTGCCAAAAAAAGAGCCGTGGTCTTCATTTAGTTCGTGCCCCCTTGAGCGGACGAAGATATTGTTTTTTGATTTTTTTCACTTTTACTGATTTTATTCACAAGAACGAAAAGAGCCGGCACGAGCAACACTCCAAGTATCGTGGCAACGAGCATCCCGCTAAAAACCGAAGTCCCCATAACCTTCCGTGCTTCCGCGCCGGCGCCAGAAGCCGAAACCAGCGGCATGACACCCAAAATAAATGCGAACGCTGTCATCAGGATCGGCCGGAACCTGAGCTTCGCCGCCTCCATCGCGGAATCGAATAAGGATCGGCCTTCCGAGAACTTCATACGCGCAAATTCCACGATTAGAATGGCGTTCTTTGCCGCAAGTCCGATCAGAAGGATAATACCGATCTGCGCGAAGACATTGTTCACGTTCCGGGAGAGGAAAAGTCCGAGAAGCGCTCCGAAAACCGCGAACGGTGTTCCCAAAAGCACGCTCATCGGAAGCGACCAGCTTTCATATTGCGCCGCAAGGATCAGAAATACGAACAAAATGGAAAGCGCAAAGACAAGGCCTGCAGTTCCTTCCGATTTTTTTTCCTGATAAGTCATGCCGTACCAGTCATATCCCATTTCCGGCGGAAGCGTTGCCTTGGCGACCTCCTCAAGGGCTTTTGTCGCCTGAGCCGAGCTATACCCCGGTGCGGGAATACCGTTAACTTCAACAGACCGGAAAAGATTGAAGCGCACCGTAGATTGCGGGCCGCTCATACTCTCCACTTTCACGAGCGTGGAAAGCGGCGACATGATCCCGTCAGCCGATCGGACATTCATGAGCCCGAGAGTATCCGGCTTGGCGCGATAATTGGCGTCGGCCTGAATATAGACCTTATAAATACGTCCAAACCGGTTAAAATCGTTGACGTAAGCGCTTCCGAGAAAAGCACCGATCGAAGTGTTCACGTCCGCAAGCGATAGCTTTTGCTTGAGCACTTTTTCCTTGTCCACGTTCAAACGGATCTGCGGGGTATTCGCTCGGAAGGTCGTGAAGAGGTTCGCTAGTTCGGGTCGCTTTGAAGCCGCAGCCATAAATTTCATCGTGTTCTCCTCAAGAAATTCCGGTGTTTTCCCTGCAAGATCCTGGAGCATGATGCTAAAACCTGAAGCGTTCCCGAGTCCTAGAATGGCCGGAGGACCAAAGGCCATGACCTGCGCTTCGGCGATCTTGGAAAACTCCCGGTTAAGTTCGGCGATCACCTCAAAGGATCTTTCCTTTTTGGAGCGCTCTTCCCAGGGCTTGAACCCCACGAAAATGAATGCCGTGTTGGGAGCGTAGGAAGAGGTCATCAAACTGAACCCCGTAGCCGTGCTGTAGTTGGCGATCGCCGGATTTTTGCCGAGAATCTCCTCCACTTTCCGGCAAACCTTGTCGGTGCGCCCGAGTGAAGCGGCATCCGGAAGCATGACATTGACCGTGGCGTAGCCCTGGTCCTCTTCCGGAACAAATCCTCCGGGAACTACTTTCCCGAGAGCTCCGGAGGCCACCACTAAAATAGCGATCATGGTAATGCTCAAGAGAAGTTTCCGGGACAACAAGCCTGCGACTCCCACATAACCCGTCGTCAGCTTATCAAAGCCGGTATTGAATCCGCGGAAGATCCGGCTCAAGAAACTGTTTTTGTCCGTCGGCTTGAGCAACATGGCGCTGAGCGCCGGACTAAGAGTCAGCGCATTGAAGGCTGAGAAGAGAACTGAAATAGCGATCGTAATGGCAAACTGCTGATAAAGACGTCCCGTGATCCCGCCCATAAAACCGACCGGAATAAAAACCGCGCAAAGTATCAGCGCGATCGCGATCACGGGACCCGATACTTCCTCCATCGCCTTCACGGTCGCTTCCTTGGGAGCCATCCCTTGTTCGATATGATGCATCACGGCCTCCACCACCACGATGGCGTCGTCGACCACGATACCGATCGCGAGAACAAGTCCGAGAAGCGAAAGGGTGTTGACCGAAAAACCGAGAAGCGGAAAAATGGCAAAGGTCCCTATAAGGGATACCGGGATCGTCAAGAGCGGGATCAACGTCGCACGACCGTTCTGGAGAAAAACAAAAACCACCAGGATGACAAGAAGGATCGCTTCAAAAAGCGTTTTGATGATCTCATCGATCCCCGCCTTGATCGGCGCCGTGGTATCCAGAGAGATCGTATATTCAAGATCCTGAGGAAAACGTTCGGACATTTTTCGGAGCGTTTTCTTGATCTCGTTGGCCACCTGAATAGCATTTGTCCCCGGTGTCTGATAGACAGCGATCAGCCCGGAAGGTTTTCCGTTCAAGCGCCCGACAGAACTGTACAAGGATGCCCCGAGTTCGATACGGGCAATATCCTTCAAGCGGATTTGGGAGCCGTCGGTTTTGGATCGAACAATGATATTCCCGAATTCCTCCGCGACCTCCAACCGCTCCTGCGTTCTGACCGTGTAAGTCAGCTCCTGATTGGAAGGCGCCGGCGGTCCGCCGAATTGCCCCGCGGGATAAAGGGCATTCTGTTCGCTAATCGCTTTCTTGATATCCGAAACCGCCACCCCAAGTTCCCCCATCCGGTCGGGCTTCAGCCAGATCCTCATAGCATAATCACTGCCCCCTAACATATTGATCTGGCCAACCCCGCGAATGCGTCCCAAGGTGTCATTGATATTGATCGTGGCGTAATTGGTGAGAAAGTTATTGTCATAGGTTCCGTTCGGCGAAGAAAGCGCCAGGATCAGAAGGGGAAAAGCGAGCGATTTCTTGACCGTCACGCCGTATTGCTTAACGTCCGAGGGAAGGTTCGCTTCCGCCTGGGAAAGACGGTTTTGAACCAGCACGTTCGACATATCCAAATCAGAACCTACTTCAAACGCCACGCGAAGCTGCATCGTGCCATCGCTGGCATTGACCGAACGCATGTAGATCATGTTATCCACACCGTTCATTTGCTGCTCGATCGGCGTCGCAACGGATTGTTCCACCGCGACCGCATGCGCGCCAAGATAAGTCGTGTTCAGCAGGATCTCAGGAGGCGTGATCTCGGGATACTGGCTGGTCGGAAGGCCCTTAAGGCTCACGAGACCGACGATGACGATGACAATGGAAATCACCATCGCGACGATCGGTCTGTTGATGAAGAATTTCGCCATACTTGTTATGACGCCGAGGGAGAATTATCGTCTGAAGGAGCGGCCCGCATAGGCGCCGGCGTAACAAGGACGCCATCGCGGACCTTCTGGAGACCTTCCACGACCACCGTCTCGCCCGCGTTGAGGCCGGAAGTGATCTGCCAGAGATCATCGAAGCGGATCCCGGGCGTCACAGTCTTCATAAGGATCTTGTTATCCGCGCCCACTACGGCGACCCTGAATATCCCCTGAAGTTCGGACACCGCACGCTGTGGCACTAGGATCGCGTCTTTTTTTACTTCTCTCACACCGCGAACTTTGCCGTATTGTCCGGGCCTGAGGATCTTTTCCGAATTCGGGAACGAGATTCTCAGAGAAAGTGTCCCGGTCGTCGGATCCACGGACCTTTCTATAAAATTCACAACTCCGGGATGATCATACAGAAAACCATCCGCCAAGATCAGCAGAATGGGGTAATCGAGTTTTGCCTCCCCCTTTACGTCGCGTTCGGCCTTCGCCCGGGCGAAAATCAGATATTCGGACTCAGAGAGGCTGATCCGGATATCCATGGGATCGACCTGAGACAGGATCGTCAGGAGCGTATTTTCACCGCGCCCCACGAGGTTGCCTGGCTTGACCCGGCTCGTATCGATCAGACCATCGATGGGTGCGACAATGCGCGTATACCCGAGATTCAAATTTGCTTCGTCGACCGCGGCTTGAGCGGATTCAAGAGAGGCTTTGGCCGCCATAAAAGCGGACTCCGCGTTGTCCAATTCCTGCTGACTGATCGCCTTTTCCGCCGCAAGAGGCCTGTAGCGATTGACATCGTTCTGGTTCTTCTGGAAAGAAGCCTGCGCTTCCCCTAATTTTCCTTTAGCCTGATCGAGAGTGGTTTGAAAATTTTTAGGATCGATCTGATAAAGAAGATCCCCTTTTTTGACAAAGGATCCTTCCTTATAGTCAACCGACAGAAGAAAACCTTCGACGCGCGCGCGGATCTCAACATCCTGGGAACCCATCGTCTGGCCGACAAATTCGCTATAGACCGGCATGTCTTTTTGCGCTGCCTGCGTCACGATCACATCCACAGGAGCTACCGGCGCCGCTTCTTTCTTCCCGCAGCCCACAGAAGCGATCAGAAATGAAGAAAAGATCGAAAGGATAATGAACGCGGAAAAACATCGGTTCGATTTAGGCATTGGGCATTTTCCCTTTTTAAAGCTGCTTGGGATGGAAAAACTTGGCGCTATACTAGTCCCAATTCCTGTTAATTTCAACAAGGTTGACGGGAGGAAGAACGAACATTAAGCGTGATAAACAAGATGGCAGGTGATCCAAAATCAAACTGCAGGTTTTTTCACAAGAGCTTCTACTTTACGCAGCAACTCGCTGCCTTCCTTGTAGGAGAGGATCTGACTCCCTTTGAAATGCTTTGTGGCTTCCGTAATCAGGGACTCGTTGCAATAAACATAAAAAGGAATCTGCTCGATCGCTGGACTCTGAAGAACTCCCTGTGCGATCTTTATCGTGTCGAGGATGTTCGAATCTTCCCAAAACTGGCAAAAGACCATTTCCGGTCGAATATTCTGGATCAAACGGATAAGATCATCCTCATGAAATGCAGTAAGAACCTGAAATCCGAGTTTATGCAGACGCTCCCGGAGTTTATTCACGAGAAGATCCTCCACTCCGACAAGAACCACCCTTTTAGCAGCCACCTCGGCAGATTGCGCGCCTCCGATAAAGTCCTCGATCAGGCGAAGGAGTACCTTGCTGTCAAGCGGCTTCGGCAAGAACTCGATCTTGTCGATGCCTTCGAAAAACTCCTTCATGCCGCCTCTTGCAGAAATGATGATCGCGGGGATATCCCGGATCTCCGGCTCTCGCCGGATGATTTGCATGACTTCAAATCCACTCATCAGGGGCATCAGAACATCCATGATGATCAGGTGAGGCTTCTCTCGGCGAGCTGCAGCAAGGGCCTCTTCGCCATTCAATGAGGCGCAGACTTCAAATCCCACAGACGTGAGCCTTGTCGCAAGCAGCTGCACGATCAATGGATCATCATCCACCACCAGGATTTTCTTCAAGACAGGGCTTCCCTTACGATTGCCATCTTTTAAAAGTCTACTTGGTCTTATCGCGCAAACTCTTAAGGAACAAGAAAAGGATATCGGTGATGGTTGTGATCCCGACCACCTTTTTATCGGCATCCACGATCGGCATGCAACCAAGTTTGTACTGCGCCATGAGCTCCACAGCTTTTTCGAGGCTGTCTTCGGGTGTCAGGGAATAAACCTTCTGGATAACATGCTGCTTCAGGATATATTTAGTCAGCTCCACAGGATCGTAGAGGTATGCCCCGTCCGGTTCTTTTTTGGGAGAAGTGATGCGGTTCAAATCTCTCTGGGAAATGATCCCCAGGATCTGCCCTTGAGCATTCACAATAGGCAGATGCCGGATGTCCCTTTCCTGAAAGATCTGAGCGACCCTGCAAAACGATTCGTCGATGTTCAAGGTGACCGGGTCTTTGGTCATAATATCCTTCAAAAGAACGTCTTTCATAATTTCCTTTCATGCCCCGATCCGGGATGGGGACGTAACAGCGGTTAATTTCGATCAGAATTAGAATACTTAAAAATTGTCCCAAAATAACGTCTTTGCAAACCTTTCCTTATACGAAAGGTTATCGTCTTTTTGCTCGGCTAGTTTAGAAAAACTTGAACCTCAGAAGCATCCCCTTTAAAAACACGCCCAACCTCAGAGAGGAATTCCCTCGGAGTCCTGTGTTACTTCTTCACGTCAGCAGGACGAAGCCTCATTCCCCCGGCTTGGCGCACTTCGAGATTTTTCCGGAACAGATCAGGACCGAGAAGCTTTAAAGCTTGCTCATCCGCATTCACGCCGCTGTAAAAGTCATATTCCTGGATGGCCAAAACCCGCATCACCGTCATCAGATTTCCGTTCAGGAAGGAAGGATCTTTCTGAAAAAAACGGTCCGCGAGAACCACATAATGCCCGGGAGACTGAAGGATCGCGCAATTCTTTTCATTCCGGAAATACGCGATCGCCAAAGCCACGCTCTTTTCTTTTTCTTCCCAGCTCAATGAGCGCCAGTCCTGAAGTCCTCTCAGAACAGTTCCGTTTGGGCTTCCTGCCGCTCCGATCAGATCAGCCGGACGGCCTTTGGCATGGAACAGGACAAAAAGACAAAGAACGAGGACAGGGAAAATCGCGGCCGCCGGGATAAGGATCTTTTCAGGATCAAAATCGCTAAGGATGTTTTTTCGGCTCATTTCTTCCGATCTTTCTGTGGTAAAATGCCGCCATGAAAATTCAGCAACCATCTTCCCTGTCGCGGGAACCTTTCCGGTTCTGCTTCGCCGGTCTCGCTCTCCTGCTCGGTCTTTTGATGCCGATCTTAAGCCGCCATTACGCCGTGACCTGGGACGAGTGGATGGACACGAACTACGGCTTCCTTGTTTTCAAGTATATCCTAAGCCTCGGAAAAGATACAAGCTATACCACTTTCTGGCACGGCTACCTCTACAGCGCTTTTTTCTTCGTTCTTACGCACTCCCTGAACGCTTTGGCCTCGGGCGATATTTTCCACTATGTCGCGGACTTTTCCAGGACGGATCACTTTTTGAGCTATTTTCAGATAAGCCACCTCACTAACTCGCTTTTCGGTTTTTATCTCTTTTTCTTTACCGGCCTCGCGGCCAAAGAGGTCAAAGGCTGGCGCGCCGCGTTCCTGGCGCTCCTTCTGATCGCGATCTCCCCGCGGTTCTTCGGGCAAAGCATGAATAATCCCAAAGACATCCCCTTCGCCGCCACTTATATGTTCACGCTCTATCTCATGATCCGTTTTTTCAAGCAAATGCCGAGGCCCGATGTCAAAACCATGGTCTTTCTCATGATCGCGATCGGCATGACCATGGGCACTCGGGTCGGCGGGGTGATCCTCATCAGCTATCTTTTTCTTTTCGGCATGCTCTTCTATGCCCTCCGCCGCTGGCACAGAAAGGATCCTTTCCCCCTGATCCCTTGGGTGGGACGTCTCCTTCTAGTAGCTATCGCCGGTTATCTTGTGGGCCTTTTCTTCTGGCCTTATGGCCAGATCAATCCTTTCCTCAATATTTTCCGCGCTCTGGCCAAACTTTCTGATTTTCGCTTCGAAACGGGAACGATCATTTTTAAAGGGCATTATTATCCTATCACTCAACTTCCCTGGGATTATCTCCCGGTCTGGATCTTCATCACGACCCCCACGGTGGTCCTCACCGGCTGGTTCCTCTTTTATCTGTTCCTCCCCGTCTACAAGGCTGAGCCTCAAAGGAAATTCATGGCACTCCTGGCTTTCGCCGGACTTTTTCCCATGGCCGTCGTTATCCTGAAACACTCTGTCCTTTATAACGACTGGAGGCACATGTATTTCATTTATGGCCCGCTTGTGGTATTCGCAGCTCTGGGTTGGGATCATCTTCTGGAAATTCAAAAACTGAAGAAGTTCCGCGCGGGATTCTACCTGTTACTCGTCCTGATGGCGGGATTTCCCGTAACATGGATGGTTCGGAATCATCCGTACCAATCCCTTTATTTCAACGGATGGGTGGGTGGCTTGAAGGGCGCGGCGGGAAATTTTGAGATCGATTACTGGAGCAACACCATAAGAACAGGAGCGGAAAAACTCGCCGAATACCATCTCCGCCACTTTCCGGACCGACCGGCTTATGTTCGAGCGGATGGCCAGATCATGTCCACCTACGGCATCCTTCGCGAAAAAATGGGCTCGCGTTATTTCCCCTACCTTTATCCGGATGGCTTCATACAAACAGGGAACGTCCGCTATATGAATATCCGCTACAACGAGGAAACACTTGATGCCGATGACTGGGACTACGCCATTCTCCTGCTCAACGGACAATCCCGCCAGGACTTCCGGGACGGCAAATGGCCTCCGCCCAACGCTCTCTTTGAGGTCAAGGTGGACGGCGTTCCGGTCTGCGTCATCACAAAAAATCCCCGCTCCCCGTTATTCAGAGAACAATCGCTTTCTTAAAAGTTTCTCCCCCTATTTGAGGCATTCCACCACCCTACGGAAGCCTTCTGAAGGGAACTTTTAGCGACACAACCGTTCTTCACGAAAAAAAGATTAGCTTTAGGGGTCTAAAACCTTCTCATCCACGAAAAGTTACTTATCCCGACCTGAAGCTTTTAAAAGTTCCTTACGACTTTACGTGTCCGTTTTCGTCATACTCCTTAATGGGTCCCTTAACAGACTCGGGTTGTCCTATCTTCGAAACTAAAACTCCCTCCCTCTTTAGTTTCCCAGATTCATAATATTCCTTGAACGGTCCTTCGCTTTCACCATTCTTGAAATCTATCTCTAATTTTAATTTCCCACTCTCGTAATACTTCTTAACAAGACCGTATGCCGTTAAACCCCTGTGAAAACCTTCTGATTTCAAGTTCCCATTTTCGTAATATATCTTTCGTGGCCCCGCTGGCATTCCGTGCTTGAAAAGTTCTTCGCCTCTTAATCTTCCACTTTCGTAATACCACTTAAATGGTCCCTCTGTCATTCCGTTCTTGTGAACTGTTTCAGATTGCAATTTCCCAGTTTTGTAATATGTCTCATGCTGTCCTTCTGGCTTTCCATCTTTCAAACTCGTCTCTCCTGCTAATTCCCCACTTTCGTAATACCCTTTCCACGCCCCATCGTGAGTACCGACCTTGAAAAAAGTCTCTGACTTCAATTTCCCACTCTTAAAATACTCTCTGACTGGTTCCTCGCCGTATCCGACAGAACCATATGGCAACTCCGATCCCAGAACAGTTGTGGAGGTTTTTTCCTGTTTTTTATCAGCATAAACATTACAGATAGTTGAAAATGACATGACTAAAGCCAAAGTTCCAATCTTTAAAAAATTTCTTGTCATCTTTTTTATTCTCCCATTTTAAAAAAGTCCTACTGTCCGACCTTGAGATATCAGCAGCAGCGCTCCTATGGATTTTTTTTTGGGGGGGGGGCCATAGAGAACTGGCTTCCCATACTATTCACAACATTTTTCAGGGCGGAGCAATTCGCCGCAGGGGTATTATATTTTGTAGCCGGCGGCGCGGGCGTCTTCATAGAACATCTTCACCGTATCGAGCGAAAGCTCGGTGAGATTTTTTCCCGCCATCGGAAGCTTTTTCAGAATGTCGTTGGTCACGGTAATGATGTGACATCCGCTGGACGCCGCCTGAAAGACATTCAGGACTTCACGCGAACTAGCCCATAAGAGCTCCGCGTTCGGATTCGATTTCAAGATCCTGGCCGCTTCTTTCATATCTGGAATAGGATCTCTCCCGGTATCGGCGATTCTGCCCGCGAATACGGAAACGATCGTCTTGGATTTCGGAGAGATCGCTTGCGAGACCGTTTTCACCTGATCGACAGTCAGGATCGCGGTAACATTAAGAAAAACCCCGGCGGAAGATAGCTTCTTGATAAGCGGCGCGGAAGATTCTCCTCGGGTATTTGTGATCGGGATCTTCACGTTGACATTCTGCCCCCAACCGGCGATCTTCTGCGCTTCCCTCTCCATCGCATCAAATTCGTCGGAAAAAACCTCAAAAGAGATCGGGAGATCGCGGATCTCGCTCAGAACTTCTTTGGCAAAAGCCTCATAATCGGCAATACCGGCTTTCCGCATCAAGGTCGGGTTCGTTGTAAACCCTTTGACCCTGCCTTCTTTGTAGATCCGTTTCATCTCCCCGACGTCCGCCCCGTCAGCAAATATTTTTAATCCGGGTACTTTTATTTCGTTCATGAATGAACTCTCCTTATTTTACCGATTCCCACTTCATTTCATTTTTTTGAAGCTTAGGATGCGAAACCAATAGGTGACCGATCAGGGACTGGAAAGCCTCAGTATGAGCCGTGACCTTGCCGGTGAAGGAAGCAGGGATCAGAACGCAGGCATTCGCAACCTTCGCGGCAAATCCTCCCCGGTCACTGACGATACCGCCGATCTTTGCCCCTTTTTCCTTGGCATACTTCAGAGCCTCGACAAGATTCTGGCTGATCTTCTTCTGCTCATCCCCTCCGCCGACCGAGAAAACGAGGACCATATCTTTATCCGAGAGAGAACTTCCGGCCAGCCAATTCCCGTAAGAAGATTCCCACCCGTCATCGTTGATGCGAGCCGTCAATTCCGAGACATTGTCCGTCGGGGCATAAGATTCAATGGCGCAGATCTTCCTGAGATCGTTCACCATATGGCTCGCGTGCGCCGCGCCGCCTCCCACCCCAAGACAAAAAACCCTTCCGCGTTTTTTTTGAGTCTCGGCCAGACAATTGATCAGTCCTTCGACCTGATCCTCCGAGATCTTATCGAGGATCTTCTTTGCCTCTTCCAGATAAAGTTTTATGTCTTTCATGAAAACCTCCGCTTCTTTTTAGGAAAACTGCGCTGCACGGACCGCATCCATCTCAATCACTTTTTGAACGGCCTCTTCCAGATCAACCCCAAAAGCGTCTGCGCCGGTTTCTTGGTTATATTCTCTCCGTATCAATACCGACCTACAACCCGCCGCCTTAGCGGTCCCCATATCCTTGGCATGATCTCCGATCATAAAACTTTTCCCGAGATCCAGGTCCCACTCCGAAGCCGCCCGAAGTAGCATGCCCGGCTTGGGCTTGCGGCAATCGCAGCCATCCTGATCATCATGAGGACAGAAATAAATCCGGCTCAGGAGTTCCGCTCCGCCCAAATGCCCGCGGAGTCTCGCGTGCATTTCCTCCAGGACCCTGAACTCCAGTTTTTTTCGGGCGATATCCGGCTGATTGGTCACCACAAAGATCAAAAATCCCTTAGAGCGCAAGAGCTCGGCAAATTCCCGCGCCCGCGGCTCTATTTCAAACTCATCAAGAGAGACCGGCGTTACAACCTTCCCGTCCTTAACCTTGATCCGGACGAGTACGCCGTCCCTGTCAAAAAACACAGCCTTCTGCTTCCCTGGATTTTTCTTGAGAAGTCCTTTTTCAAAGCACCAATCGATCGCCTTTTTGTAGCCCTCCCGGTACCCAAGCTTAGGAATATAGCCCAAAACTTTTTCCGCGAGGTCGATCTTGTACGCGATGTGCCTGCAGGATTCTCCGACGATATGCGGCAGCATCCAATAGGCTCCCGTTCCCTCGATCATCCTGTCGAGAAGATCCGCCGCCTGAGCCATCCATTTCGGCAAACGCCGGATCCTGACGGAAACTCCCAGAGCATCCCCCATGGCGTGAAGCATCTCATTGAGCGTCGGAATCTCCCGGTCAATGATCGTGAATGTCTTGCCCTCCGCTTCCGGTTTCCGGATCGCGAGATGAATAGCCTGAACCAGATGATCGATATAAGTAATACTTCGCAGATAATCTCCGGTCCCGAAAACCGGGAATTCCCCGCTCTGAACGCGCTTGTAAATATCCAGGTGCCTCTCAGGGACAGGCGGTCCGTAGAACATGGCCGGGCGCAGGATCACGGTCCTGAGCTTGCCGCTTCGACTGTATTCTTCAACGGCCTCTTCGGCCTGCCGCTTGCTTTTTCCGTAATGGCTTTCCGGACGGCAGGGCGCGGTTTCATCCAGCTCATGCCCTTTGCCTTCACAGAACCCTTGAGCCGCGTTGGTACTTATGAGAATGAATTTTTTCACACCGGCTCCGGCGGCCGCCACGAGCAGATTCCGGGTCCCGTCGCGATTGATCTTGTAAAAATCGCTCACCCGTTTGACATGGATGACCGCCGCGGTATGCAGGATGACGTCACAATCCCGGACCGCCTCACGGAGGGATCGCGGGTCGTTCAGATCTCCGAAGACACATTCCCATGGCCCCTGAGGCGCGACCGATTTTTCATGGTCGGGATGAACAAGACAGCGGATCGAGATGAAATCCTTCGGATAATCCGGAAGCGTTTCCAGGAACCGGCAGGTGAGCCATCCGGGGTAACCCGTGATCAGAATGCGCTGATCCATTAATTGTATTTCCCGAGGAATTCAAACCAGCGTATCGCGACGAGGCTCCATGGATCGAGAAGCATGCACCGCGGGATATTCACGTTGGACCCGTCTTTATTCACCCAGCGGACCGGTTGCGAATAAATAGGAATATTGTGCTTCTGGGCGATAAGAAAGATCTCCACATCGTACATACCGCCCTGGACCAGACTTCGGGAAAAGATCGTCCGGCAGGCGTTCTGCGAAAAAAGCTTAAATCCGCACTGGCTATCCGCTACGGCGGTTTTGAAGACAATGATATGTGCCATAAGTTGCTGGATCAGGCCGATGATGCGGCGTCCTTTGCCGCTCGAGCCTTCCTGGCCGCAAAAAGACCTCACGCCGACAACCCCTTCATATTCCTTGCGGTGCGGGAGGAAAAAATCCAGCGTCTCGATCGGTGTCGCATGATCCGCGTCCATGATCAGGACATTTTCTCCTGCGGCCTGAAGGCATCCCCTCTTCACACACGCCCCTTTTCCATGATGCCCGGAGCCCGAAATACACCGGACCTGCTTCCATGTCTTTTCAACCTCCTGAGACAGGGAAACCGTACGGTCCAGACTGCCATCATCGACGATCAGTACTTCATAATCATAAGGCTGGCGGTCAAGATAAGGACGGATCTCCTGCAGGGTCTGCGGAAGTCTTTTCTCTTCGTTATAAGCCGGGATCACAATGCTTAGATACATGACGCTCCTTTATCTTATTTTTAAAGAATCCCCGAGTAGAGGCGCCTGGTTCTCTTCAGAGCTTCGGGCGTATCCGAAGCAAGAACATAGGTCGCACCCTCAATTGCAAATAGCCGTCGCCCTTTCCGCAGCCATTCAGGAAAAATATCCCTCGCCAGATCACACACGCGGTCCCGGGGGATCGAGCCAAAGATCTCGGGGGAAAAAACAGCGATCCCAGCATTGATATATCGGGCGCTATCCGGCTTTTGATTATTGCGTTTTTCTAAAAAACTTTCCACTCTTCCTTGAGGGCTCACACGGACAAGACCTGCCAGGATACCACCGTGCTTTGTTTTCACCGGGTTAAAAACGCCGAGGGTCCCGACGGCCTTATTTTTCCGGTGAGCGTGCTGAAGCTTCGCGATATCAAAATCGCAGAGATTATCGCCGTAAAGAACCAAGAAATCATTTTCTCCGAGAAGCTTTTGAGCCTTTTTAATGCCCCCTGCCGTTCCGAGAGGTGAATTCTCAGTCGAGATCGAGACGCGAAGTCCTAAGAATTTCCGCTTCTTAAGAAAAGCGAGGATCTTGTCTTTGCCGGTGCAAAGATTGATCACGACTTCCCTGATGCCCGATTTTTTCAAATAAAGAAGATTCCACTCAAGAATGGATTTCCCCTTCACAGGAACCATGACCTTCGAACCACACCGCCGCGCTTGAGGCAGCCTGGAACCTTCCCCCGCAGCAAGGAGCATCGCCTTCATGATTTCTTCCGTCCTTCAAAATAAAAAAAGAAAAAATCCTGACGCAACGGCTCTGCGGAAAATGGCGCCTCAAGGATCGCCCGGCGAACCTCGGGATAATGCTTCACATAAGCATCCAGCTCTTTTCTCTCGGAACAAAGCTGGTCGTGAAATGCGGAGGTCCAGGGCCCCAGCTTGGCAAGAGGTGACATCAGCAGAAAGTGGACCACGCTAAGCTGCAAAGAATCATAGTGATCGATGATGAAAAACCGGCCGCCGGGACGAAGCACTCTCTCGGATTCGATCAGGAATTGTTTTATCTCATCGACGCCGGAAAAATGATGCAGGGCATGCGCGCACAAGATGAGATCGAAGTCATTGTCCGGAAAGGGTAATTTTCCGCCGCTTCCTTTGACGAATTTCCAGCGGCTAGTCCGATTCCGGGAAGGTTCGAACGGATCAAGGCCTGTCAGATCCGTAAAACCCGCCTCAGCCATCAGATCGAGCATTTCCCCTTCTCCGCAAGCCACATCAAGGAGCTTCACGGTCCGGGGAAGCTCAAACAGTCCTATTTTTTCGAGCTTCCGGAGGTGGGTCTTTTTTCTTCTGCGGCTCAAAGCATCGGAAGCATAAACCGAATGCCATTTCTTCTGCAGCGCTTCTTCACCCTCCGGAACGGTCACGCGTTCTCGAGCCCCTTTTGATATTCGGCTCTCGAATCCGCAAGATTCAAAAGCGACTTGGACCCTTCAAAATCGAATCTGAAATCAAGACGCCTCATACCGTTTTCTTCCATCAATTTATCGATCTTCTGATGTCCGGACTCGGCATAAAAGAGGAGAAAACCTCCCCCTCCTGCCCCGATCACTTTACCGCCCAGAGCGCCTTTTGACCGCGCGGCTTTGTAAACCTGATCAATACGCGGGCTGGAGATCTTGGCGGATAAGTTTTTTTTGTGTTGCCAGTGTTCATCCATGATCCCTCCGAATTGCCGGAGGTCCCCTTTTTCAAGAGCCTTAAGGGTCTCATACCCGAGTTTTTTGATCCGGTCAAGGCTCGCGGCCACGACACGATGATTCTTCTTTTTCGGGTCCTTCATGGCGGTATTCTGATCCACCAGAACATCTTCCGAATTACGCTGTATCCCTGAGTAATAAAGAAGCGAATTGTACTCCAGATTTCGAATGGTCGTCATGCTAACAGAAGCAGGCGATGTTTTGACATGCCCTTTCCTGTCGATCTCCATGACGAGAATGCCCCCGTAAGAAGCGATATAGGCATCCTGCTTGCCGATCGGCTTACGCAGTTTTCTCATCTCAATATCGCAGGCAAGCTCTGCCAGCTTCGGTATCGAGGTGTTCTTTTTTTTATAGATCTGGAGGGCATTCAAAAGCCCCACAAGATAACAACTGGAAGAGCCCATGCCCGTTCCTGCGGAAATATCCGCGAAGGACACGATTTCAAGCGCATCGCGGATGCCGAAATGTTTCAGAGCTTCCCGGGCCAGTTCGTGCTGGAGTTCCTGGACGGATTTTACGGTCTCAGACTTTGAATACTTGACGCGAAGCAACCGGTCAATGAAAGGAGTATTGACCGCCACGTACATGTATTTATCGATTGCGCTGGTGACAAGGAATCCGCCGCGTTTTTCATAATAGGACGGAAGGTCTGTGCCTCCACCTCCGAGCGTGATGCGAAAAGGCGTCCGGGTAATGATCATAGAAAGGAAAGGCGCTGTGTCGGGCGAAGAAGGTTAGAGCTTTTCATGATCGAGCCTCTTAAGTTCAACTTAATCTAAAACAAATCGAAGGGAGCTCAAATATCCGGGTTCATTCTATACGAGGCTACTCATTTCTGCCTATAAAAAAACCAGCCGCAATACGGCCGGACATCCGTCAAAGACTTATCAGGAAATAGATTTGATCTGATTTTCAAGATCCCGCAGAACATCTTCCAGATGTTTCGAATGAGCTTGAACTTTTGAAAGCTCTTCTTTCCCCCTCTTTAGCTCTTCTTCAAGACTTGCCCTCCCCTCACCAGCAGCACGAGTTTGAGCTATTTCAATCTCAAGCTCCCCGCAACGCTTCCGCATATTTTCAGTTTGTACGCTGACTTGGGCCGCGCGTTCTTCCAATTCCCTGATCCTCGCGACAGAGTTGCCTACAGCATCGCGCATTTTTTCAACTTCCTGAGAAAGACAGTCCTTTTCCTTTTGCAAAAGCTCCCATGCGTCAGCCTGTTCTTTAGATTTCGCAACCAGCTGCTGGCGCTCAGCCTCGATACGCGACCGATCAGCTTCCGACCCGCGCCTTGCCGCCTCAAAACCTTGTTTCTCATCATCGAAACTTTTTTTATCAGCTTCGAGGGTTGCTATGAGAGCATCCTTTGATTCATTCTCCGCTAACGCGTTCCGTTTTGCGGCGTCCAATACCTCGTGCTCCTGCCGCAAGGTCGCTAGTACCTCAGCTCGTTCCTGGAGCTCTTTCTCAAGGCGCGTCTTCTCAACATCGAAACTTTGTTTTTCCTCATCAAAGCGTTTTTTATCAGCTTCGAGAGTTGCGATGAGCGTATTCCTGGATTCACTCTCCGCCAACGAGGTCTGTTTCGCGGTTTCCGATTCCGCGCGTTCTTGCTGCAAAGCAGCAACGGCTTCAACTCGTTCCTGAAGAGCTTTTTCAAGCTTGACCTTCTCGGCCTCAAAACGCGCCCGTTCATCTTCCCGGATTTTCTTCAGAGGCTCAAGCGAACGGACCTCTTCTTCCAAACGGTTTTTATCACTTTCCAAGGTAAGCAGAGCAGCTTGCTTGTCCTCCTGCCCCTTCAACGCATTCCGAAGCTCTCCTTCCAACCGTTCTTTCTCGGAACGCGCTGTCTCAAAGCGGCTATCTGCCCCTTTGAGGCTGCCTTCGAGCTCAAGACACCGGGCATTCAGTTCCTCGACAGCGGCCGCAGATTTTTGCAATTTAACCCGCAGTGCCGCGATATCTGAATTTTTACAGGCCAGCTCGGTGGCAAGATCAGGCTTTTCCGGATCCGAGGATCGTTTTTCATTTTCAGAAAGCTTTGTTTCTCCGGCCGATGCACTGCGGGCTCGTTCTGCCTCACGCAAAGCGGCTTCCCTATCAGCGCAAGCTTTTTCAAGCCTTGCGATCTCATTTTTATATTCTTCGCATTTCTGCTCAAGTGCCAGGACCTGGGCCCGCGGCTCCTCAACCAGGATCTCAAGCCCTCCGGCTTTTCTTTTGTGACGGGCCCCTTCTTCATGCGCCTGTTTGAGTTCTTCAACAAGGCGGCGGTTCTCCTCCTCAAGCGATTTTCTTTTGTTCTCTTCTTCTGACTGGGCTTGCCTTCTCTTTTCTTCAGCGTCGGCGAAGCGCTTTGCGTACGCGAATTCTTTCTCCGAAAATTCCTTATGGGCTTTTTTCTCTTCGGCTAGCTCCACTGCCACCGCGTCGTACTTCTTTTGCAGTTCCTTGTAAGAACTCTCCCCGCTCTCCGGGCGGGGTAACCCCGAAGCAGATACATCTCCCGGATCAGGATCCTGAGGAAGACTGCCAACGGCCTTCACCCCGCCTTTTTTCTCTAAAAGGTCAATAAGATTCATGAGTTCCATCAGATCCACGGAAGCCGGCATGTCTCCTGGTTCCATTTTGGTAGGGTCTGATTGCTTGGCATAGTGTTCCAAGAGAGCATCCGCCATCGTTTTGGAAATGCGACCGTTTTGAACCCATTCACGGATCTGATCATCGTTGGAACCGGTCATTTCAGGAACTCCCGGCATTCGGGTTGGGATACAAAAAATGAGGCAGGACTCACTGGCGAAGACAGACCCGCTGCAGAATACGCACGCCTTTTAGACACTGAGGACTCCACATAGAAACGCGACCATGACAGGCTTTATATTACCCTGCTATTTCATTCTTTCAAACAAAAATACCGCTCGATATTCGCAGACACTGCCTTCGCAAAGGGCCGTCTCCTCACCTGCGCCAAAATCTGAGAACTATCCATAGATTCCAAATGCGAAATAACTCTATGTGGGATTATGGTGATGAGGATCAAAAACGATAACTGTATAAACGTCGCGCTCGCCGGAATGTTTTCCTCCAATCCCGAGGAACAGACAGTCACGCAACTGGTTATTGTGCGTTTGACACGAACGGGACAACTCTACTGACCATGATTTCTGATAAAAGCATCATAATCAAACGGCTCCCCTCTCTCGGCGCTCAAAATAATTTCCGCATAAAATTCTCCCACGCGCTCCTGCCCCAAGTCGGTCAAATGTGCATTATCCATAAAAAAAGAAACTCTGCGCCGGCCTTCCAACGGGATTGCCGCTTCAACATTAACGTACTTTAGTTTTCGTCCCGTATCCAACCTTTGTTCAGCATCGACTAAGTCCTTAAGCTTAATCGAGCTACGCGCCATAAAATAGTCGCGAACTTCATTGGCAATTAAACTACCGCACCAATCCTGCCTGTGCGCTTGCATATAGCTATCCAGCTCTTTTTCGAGATCCGCGATATCCGCCGGAGTACCTTTCGGGCTAAAAGCCGTACGGTAAGCGGGAGATACGGCATTCCCTCCCATGAGTGGCTGCGTGCTCAAAATAATATTGGCACGATGGAATAGCGCGATCACATTACGTTGGGCCTGAAGATAAAAGTCGATTTGACTGTCCTGAATCCCGACCGTCAGGCCTGCCATTTTTATTCGAAACCTCGGGTCCTGATCGATCGCATCGATGATCAAATCGCCGTTACTTGGAACTTTTGATTTTTCAACACCCGTCATCCCAGTTATCACCCGGACCAAAGCACTTTCCTTTGCAAGCGTTTGCAAAAGCATTCTTTTCTTTTGAGTTGAACCCACAGGTTCGCCTTGAAGAATATTCAGCATTTGGGGCCAGCCGAGCGGGTTGGCAACGCCGCATCCATGGGCGCACGCCACAACCCCGTCGTTATGCCCGTCCATGCTTATGACCCAATCGGGGTCAAAAGGCAATCCAAACAAGGACAAACCTATAAATTGCTGATAGGCAATCCAGCTAGCCATCCCCATATTAATAACGCGATAACGTGCGCCCCCGGACCGAAGGTTTAAGTAGCGCTGTGTTTGCGCGGCAATCGTCTTATCATTGCCGGTCGCCCCGACCCCGTACACAACAGAGCCGCCGGTTATGAGCACGATCTTCTCCCCTGGTTTCTTGCCGTATTTTTGAAGGTATTGCTGATCGGGAGCTATGTTGAAGTCGAAATTCTCCGCAAAGCCATAATTATTAAACGAGATCTTTGAAGGCACATTTGTTCGCGTGATTAAATTATAAAAAGAAAACCCTCCGCCCGATTGAGCGCCAAACATCATGTAAGGCTTTATCTGAAGCTTCAATTCCACTGAAATATTTTTTGATGCCGCTTCGAACTGGCGCGCCCCCGTTTCAGCAAGAATAAAGAGTACGGCCAAAACAAGGACCTGAATAAAAATCATTCTAAGAAACGCAAAGACTCTTGCCATACCCCTCCCAAAACACACAGCTATTTTCTCAAGAACAATGCCTGAGAACAGGCCGGAACAAAATGCCGCCTCATGTTTCTAGGCACAAGCCGTCTATATTAAAAAATTTTGAAAATAAACCGCAAAAAACCCTGCGGAATCTCCACACATTCCGAAGGCTCACAGCAAACGTTTCACTTCATGCGGCAGCCAACAGCTATCAGTTGTTCCGCATTCCTTAATAATCCCGCGCTGATCGTTCCATCGTTTGCCGAGAAGATAAACACATGCCTGAAGTGCCGGCGCATATTCCTCACCAATAATTGAAACAAAGAAGGCATTCTCAACATTGATCCAGACGCCATAGACGCGCCATGATTTATTTTCGAGCTAAAAGCGCCAAGGACGGCAATTCCATCACTCGCTAAACTATTTTTAACAAAATTAAAAAAAGATTCCTGTTTATACAAGCGAATCAACTCTGCGCTTTCAAAGTAAACTACCGCGTCCCAGGCCTCTCGCCGACCCCCAAGAATCTTACACGGTCCGAAATCGGCATACGCGCTCTTCCAATTATTGCTGGCAAAGGCCAGCGCTTCTCCATCCCAATCTACGCCTTTGGCGAATCCACACTCCTTTGCAAGGATCCAGGTGCCCAGTCCCTCGCCGCACCCGATATCCAGTACCTTTTTCCCACGGCCTATCATCTTTGCTGCAAATTTGTAGCAGACAGAAAAACGTAACGCCTGCTGCCACCCCCCTTTAAACCAAGACCGATCATGCCCCCTCATGAAGACCCTGCGGCCCACTGCCATTTTATCCGCAACCGGCTTCCAGCGTGATTTCCCGGAGTTCATTTTGAAACCCTTTTCGCCTTGAGGAAGCAACCGACACCGATGAGGAAATGCGCCATAGGAGCAAAGCCCGTATGGACTGTCTCATCGTTCATGCTAAAAATAAAGACATTATGAAAAACGGCCTGCATTGTTTTTTTTAAACGATCGGAACTGTAAAGATTGACGTGGCCGAGCCGGCTGGTGGGCGACGCGTAATGTTCCGAAGTAATGTTCGGAGTTCCGATAATACAAATACCGTCATTTCCGAGATTTTTAGAAACAGTGCTGAAAAACTGCGGTTCAAATTTCTTATGGATATGTTCGATAACGTCCATGCTGATGACGGCATCGAAAACACCGTATTTTTTTCCAAGAAAATCGTCCTTGAGAAAGCGATATTTTTTCTTGCGGAAGTTCTCTTTAGCCGCCGAGATAGCCGAGCCATCCATATCGATGCCTGTATACTTTGTCGCAAGCTCCGCCAAAATCGGTGCTCCGATCCCCTCGCTGCAACCCAGCTCAAGTACCCGTTTCCCAGCGCAGGCCATTTTTGACGCAAACCGGTAGCGCGCAAGAACAAAAGCCAATCGCTTCGGGTCGTCCCGCAGATTGTAGGACCAGTGCCTGCCAAAGTGACGCTCCCCCTTCGCCGTCCCTCCCGAGACATTAGATCTTTTTGGCACGTACATTCCCCCGGTAATTGAAGGCCAGTTCTCGAACACAATCACGCACATCTCTGAAATCATATTTCATAGAGCGGTTCAGACGATCACAAACCATACTGGTATCCAGTGGACGAACAAAGTTCTCTCCGAGGTCTCTGAGCCTGATATTTTTCACCAAACCCTCGTCGGCGCCGACGGCCTCAGCTATATTCAGCGCAAGCTCAAGCCGGCTTGTTTTTCGCGGCGCACAAAGATGCATCACTCCGTTGGCGCCCGAAGTCATCAATCGGCCGACAAGGGCAACAACATCATCAATCCAGACTGGACAGAAGTACTGATCCCTTGCGGCAGAAACCGCCTCGCCGCGCACGAACCGGCCCGCCATCTCATCGAGCAGCGTAGCGCTCCCTTTATTCACATCGAAAACCTTACTGAGTCTGAGCACCAGTACATTCTCGCCGCAATCTCTTAACAGAAGCTTTTCCATATCGGCTTTTTGACGGCCGTACTCATTCACGGGTGAAACAACCGAGCCTTCCGTATAGCTACCCTTGGCCCCGTCAAAGACATAATCCGATGAAAAAACGATCAACTTGATCCCCTTGTTACAAAGTTGCTTCGCAAGCTCCACGGTTCCATCCACGTTAACGACGCGCGCAGAATAAGGATCGCTCTCACATACATCTATCCGTGATACGGCAGCCGCGATGATCGCGTGAGTAACACCCCGTTTTTTTAAATCAAGAGACGCAATATCCGGCCGCGCCAAATCCATGGAGAGTAATCCGTCGGTAGCATTCCGCCCAACACCCACGGTCCCTGACCCATTCTTTGAAAATTCAGCAAGCAGCCGACTCCCGATATACCCGCTGCCCCCAAAGACCGCGACAGAAGAAAAACGTTCCTTAACCTTCATGCCTCAATTTCCTCATTCCTGGATGGTTGAGATACGCGTGCCTATATTCTGCCTGCCAATGAAAAAATATTTCCGCGCTAAGTCCGGGGTCTGATTCGATTGAGCAAGATATCCATGAACGTTCGAGCCACGGATAATAGGTTTTTCAGGTTGAGGGCGTTTCCACCGCCCCCGCGCTGCTCAATGGTTACGCACGAGACCTGTTTGTAAGTAAAACCCAGATCGATCAAGGAACAAAGCAAACCCGCCTGAAAAGCAAAACCCCGGGTGTTATGACGCCAACGCATCACGTTATACCGCAGGTGGACATGGAGCCCATTGTAGTAATGGATGTGGTTTCCACTCAGCAGGTTAACGATGCCCGTATAAGCTTGGGACAGCAAACGACGAAAACGGCTTTTCCCTAAAGCTGAAACGTAATAGGGCACGATGATATCCGCTTCCCCCATCATCCCGAACACCTTCAGCATGGTTTCTACGGGCTCGGAGTTATCGCCGCAGATCAAACGGTAATACTTGCCGCGCCCCATGAAGGCACCTTCGATAAAATTTTGAGCAAGCCCCTTATTGACTTTATTGACACAAAGAACAACGTTCAGTTCCGGATTCTTTTCAATGAATGCTTTAATGATGTCCACAGAGCTATCTTTTGAGCAATCATCGATAATGATTATTTCATAGGTTTTCCCGATCTTTTTCAATGCGAAAACGACGGTTTCTAAAGTATTCCGCATAAAAGCTTCCTCATTATACGAGGAAACAAAGACCGTTAATTCCAGAGGATTATGTTCAAACGGGAAAACAATGGACTCAGGCGAGTGATAGCGCCGGGCCGACTCGGACATGACAACGGTGGCATCCCAAAAATCCTTGCCCGGACGAGTGTTAGTATTATTCATCCTTTGCGAACCCCCATACATTTACGGTGCAAAAAGCACGCAACACCCGGTTATTTTCAAAAACGCTCTCAAGAGGCCGCAAAAGGTGAAACAGCCATTGAGGCGTAAAATTAGGAAACAAATTAAGCCGCTTCCAGATCACGGGATGAAACCCGGCGCGGCAAAAGATCCCCTCGAGCTCTTTAGTGCGAAAACTTTCCTCGCCTGCCCGCCGGTAGGAGGCCGTTCGCTCGAGCAGCTTCCGCGCAATATGATCGCCATTGGGTTCCAAAACGATAACGCGCCCGGTCACGCAGCTCAAACGACTCAAAATAGTTTCTGCCGACGCCTTGACATGATGCAGAATGCCCCACAAGTAGACTCCGTCATACCGCGGTGATTTGGAAAAATCAATCTTCGTGATATCCTCGGCCGAAAAATGCACATTCTCGCGAGTGGCATGATCCCGGGCAAACTTGATGGCGGCCGGCGCCTGATCATAGCCATCAACGGAACAAAAATGTTCCGCTAAAACACGATTCGCCAAGGTCCCATCCCCGCACCCAAGATCCAGAACATGGGATCGTTCATTAAGCCCCAATTGCTTTCCAATATTGACACCGACTTCCCCTAAACGTCCGTTGACATGAGCTTCGACAACAGGATGAGCGAACATCGCCTGGGCATAGCTGATCTCGCCCGCTCGATTCCAATAAGCAGCCGGCTCAAGCTTCGACACCGCTAGAACTCCGCATCCATAGACCCGGGAAAAGACCGGTCACCATCACCGCTGAAAGGCTTAATACCGGTCTCTTCCACCATCACACAAACCCCAAATGTTCAGTATCCGCCTCAAGATATTCATGGACCAGACGGTTTTTTGCGTCGGCCACACAGTGGTGGGAACAATCGCGGGACGGATCGATTTTGAAAAATTTATTTTTATCTGAAAACCAGAAATCTTTGAAACGCACGTCTTTAATGGTGCCGATCAGCCCGCAGTCAAGGTTGTAAGCCTTATCCTGGCAGGAGTAGATGTTAAGATCCGCCCCGACAACCGGCAGGATCTGCAAATACGGACACCAACGGTAGGCTTTCGAGAAACTGATCTCCTGACGATGATAGGCATTGTAAATTTCGAAAGAATTATCGGCCAGGGTCGCAACGGCTCTCCTGATGATCTGCTCAGCCGGGACAAAGAAAGGATCGTGGTACCGATTATTCTCCTCCGAGGTGTTTGCGACGATGCAGGGAGAGACTTTCACGCTGTCGACACCCATATCCTTGAGAAGTTTCGCGAACTCGTAGAAATGGGAATAGTTATCTTTATCCAGGATCACGCTCACGCCTAGCTGGCACTTGGATTTCATCATTTTAAACGCACGGATGTTTTGAACGATCCCGGTAAACTCCCCGTCCTTCACGCCGCGGTATTTCTGGTAGCTCTCATCATCCCACCCATCCATGGAAACCCGCACCCAGGCACCATGCGCCGCAAAGAGTTCAGCCGCCTCACCGCAAAAAAGCGCCCCGTTGGTCAACGCCGCTATTTTGATCTTGTGTTTGACAAGAGCTTTCAATGTCGGCACAAGATGCGGATAACAAAAGGGCTCTCCTCCGCCGCTGAAGGTCACGGCCTTGACACCCATCTCGGCGATATCTGAAACGATCTCCATCATCTTGGGCAAAGGAATGGTATCCTTCGTCACCATATCCTTCCCTAGCTGAAGCCCGTCAGCTTTATAAGCGCAATACCAGCAGCGATGATTGCAGATATTCGTAGGCTTGATCCGGATGTGAACCGGCGCCGTTATGGCGTCAATGGCTTCCGGCAACGAATCAACCTTGGTCTGATAGTGAAAGATCTTCAGTTTGGTATAAAGGTTGCCCATAGAGTCCTAGGATTCAAAATAGATAAATTCGTAATCACCGGCATAGCCGCATTCTCCGAAAAACCACACCCACTCCTGGGGAGTAAAAAAAATTTCGCAAGTAAGGGCCCAGCACTGCAGGTTGAAGAGCTCCTGAGTGTTGCGATAACTCTCAACACAAATGTATTTATTCTTTCCGACACGTTCAATTTCCCGAAGTGCTTGCTTCAACTCAAAAACATACAGATTATGAAGAGTTGTATTGGAGAAAACGAGATCAAATTCTTGATTCTCAAAAGGAAATTTGTCCTGCGCCCGAGCCTTTCTTAAAAAAGGCCTCACTTCTTCCTTGGCATTCCGAAGTGCGTAGTCGGAAATATCGATCCCGATCACCGTAGCTTCGGGCAGAAGCCCTTTGATCTCATGCAGGAGAAAGCCCTTCCCGCAGCCCACATCCAGGATCTTCGCATCCCGCGGAAGTTTGTAATGATCCACCAAGGCCTTGGCGACCACGGCCCAGCGGCCATCGTAGTGATAGCCCCCATAGCCATACTTGCGGTCCCCGTCCCAATAATCAAACTCGTATTTTTTTGCGATTTCCGCGCAATGAACCTTGTCGTTCACCATGCGCTCGACATAATTACGAACGGATCTCTTATGAAGCGGCGTAATGATATTCAGAAGTGACCCCATATTAATTCCTCACCATGTTTCTAGCGGCCGTCATAATATGGGTCTTGGAAAGCATGTTCATTTCCTTGAGGTCATCATACGACCCATAGCCCGCCGCAAATGTATCGTTTAGCCCCATCCTTTGAAATTTGACCGCGCCGCAACCTTCCTCCAACAAGACTTCACTGATCGCTCCAGCCAGGCCTCCGTTGATGTTCTGCTCCTCCACGACAAGGATCCGTCCTGTCGCGCGCGCGGCAGCAACGATCATCTCCCTATCGATCGGCTTGATAGTATGAAAATTAATAAGCCGGGCCGAAATCCCTTCTTCTCGAAGTTCCTTGACCGCTAAAAGCACCTCGTGAACAATGCTTCCCGTTGAGAGAATAGCAAGATCCTTTCCGGGAACAATCTCCACGGCTTTCCCGACGGAAAAATCATAATCTTTTTCATAGACCGGCGGGGTTCCACCCGTTGCAAGCCGGATATACACCGGGCCTTTAATCAAAGCAGCAGCCAGGGTCACTTTTTTTGTCTCAAGAGGATCTGCCGGGGAAAAAACAGTTAAATGAGGCAGGCACCTCATGACCGCGATATCTTCCGTACCGTGATGGGTCGGGCCCAAACTGCTGTAGGCAAATCCCACGCCGGTCCCCACCAGTTTTACGTTCATATTCTGCAAGCAAACATCATTGCGGATCTGCTCGTAAGCCCGGTAAACAAGAAAATTTGAGATCGTGTAAGCGAAGGGTATCTTGCCGTACGAGGAAAGCCCTGCCGACATTCCAACCATATTGGCCTCGGAGATGCCGCAATTGATATATTGTTCCGGAAAATCGGCGCGAAACTTATCATAAACAATGGCGCCATTGTCCGAAATGATCGCCAGAATATCCGCATTGTTTTTTGCAAGTTCATGAAGGGCCGACAGGTAAGCATTTCTCATTGCACGATACCCTCAACAAGCCGAAGCCCAAGCTCCTCGCATGCCATTTTCATCTCTTCGGGCTTCGGCTGACGGTAATGCCATATCGGCACGTTTTCCATAAAAGAGATCCCTTTGCCCTTTATCGTATGGGCAATAATACAACCGGGTCGATCTTTATCTATCGGCAAGCGCTTGAAAGTTTCCCGGATCTGATCGACGTCGTGCCCATCGATTTCTGTCACCGACCAGCCAAAAGCCGCCCATTTCTCAGAGAGAGACCCCAAACCCACGATCTTATCGAGTTTGTCCATAGCCTGAAGTTTGTTATGGTCAATGATCACCGTCAGATTATCAAGCTTGGCCTGTGCCGCAAACAAGGCCGCTTCCCAGATACTCCCCTCCTGACACTCACCATCACCGATCAAAACGAAGGTCCGTGAAGGATTGGCATCCATCCTGGCCGCCAGAGCTGTCCCCACTCCAAAGGAAAGTCCGTGTCCCAGAGCTCCGGTCGAAGCCTCGACCCCTGGAACTTTATGCATATCAGGATGCCCTCCGAGTATCGTTCCTTTCTTTCCGTGAGTTGCCAGGTGTCTCTCGTCAAAAAAACCCTTATCGGCCAGAATCGCATACAAGGCGACCCCGCCGTGCCCTTTGCTCAGGATAAACCGATCACGCTCCGGATTCCGGATATCCTTCGGATCAATGCACAGCACTTCGTAGTAAAGCACGGTCAGGATATCCGTCATGGATAAACAGGTCGGCAAATGCCCCCCTCCGGCATTACAGATCGTTTTAAAGATGCTCCTGCGGATAGCCTTCGCCTTGACCTTGAGATTTTGCGTGGTGATTTCGAAAGTCACGAAATTTTCGCCTCAAATGAAATTGATATGATCGGGTTTATGCTCCAGAAAATCGAGGAACTCGTTGACACGCGCCATCCGGCAATTAAGTCTGCATTCTTTTTTTATATCAAGCCCGTTCCGGGCAAAGGCGATCGATCTTTTCCGGGCACCCCCCGCTAAAATCGCCTCCATCGTTTCCTTATAAATATTTCCGGCTTTAAAACGCTCGTCTTTCAAATGCACGCCGCAGGTATAGAAATCACCCTTAGAACAGATGTGCCCCCAGAAAGGAAGTGCCCGGCAATTCGAGAACTTCAGAGCTCCGCCCACATAGGCATCCGCCGCAAATCTCCGGAACAGAATGGAAGGCCTGCCTTTTCCGGCATGTTGGGCCACAACCGATTCGATCTTGTCGATCATTTCCGGGCTGTACGCAAACCCGCTTTTGCGGCGCATATGGGGATGTTCCGAATAGGGTTTAAAGCTCAGGTAATCGACCCCGATACGGGTGTATAAGGACAGGGCTTTTTCAATATCGCAGAGATTTTCTTGGATCATGAGAAACTGAACCCCGATAGTCACGGGAAGTTGACGTTCCTGCTTGATCCGTACGGCCTGCCGCAAATTCGAGATCGTTTTCTCAAAAGCTTCGGACGGAACGCCGTGGACCAAGGCATGCACGTCAGGGGTTGCGGCATCGATACTAAAACGGATCCACGTCAACGAGGGAAGAAGCGCCTCCCATAGGGGGACCGCCCCTGCCATCCCATTCGTGGATAGCGAAACATCCATTCCGGACGCTTTAGCGTGAGCCGCAATTTCGGACATTCGCGAATGGAGCAAGGGCTCGCCTTCCCCAGCGACCATGATGCTTCGGACGCCCAATTTCGCCATTTCCAAAAGGCGGGCTTTCAAAATATCCGCGTCCAAGACAAGGCCGTCACGGGCAAAATCCACCCCGCAAAAAACACATTTGTTATTGCAGTAGGAAACCGGACTAATTTCTACGTAGACAGGAGCTATCACCTTCCCGGCTTGCCAATCGGCCACTCTGTCAAGGTGCCAATAGAGCTTGTGCCCGTCGATCGCAAAGCGGTCCTGGTTCATTTTGTCCATCCCTCAGACTCGAACTTTCCCGGGCGCCGTCCTGCCTGTCCTCGGAGCAAACTTCTTTGCGCGAAGCAATTTCCTCAGCATGTTCCAAATATTTTCAGGAGTTGTCAAGGCGATGCATCCCTTTTCAAACAAGCGACACGCCTTTTCCCGGCACGGAAAAAGATCACAGTCTAAATCTTTCGGAGAGAATGGCGTCCCCAGACCATAAAAATGATTTTCCTTGATCTGTGTCGGCCCAAAAATCGAAACGAACTTTTTCTTCAGGGCCATAGCAATATGCATTCCAAACGAATCATTCGTGACCAGCACGCGGCAGGAGTTGATCCATTCGAAATATTCCTCCATATCATTCTGTCCCTCCTGCCATGAGATGGAACGTTTCGTTCCGATCAGCTGCTCAAGCCGCCGCCAATTTTCTATCGGCCAGCCTTTGAGCGGCCATTTGTTGCCGACCAAATAATTGAAACCTATGTCATACTTCTTTTTCTCTGGAAACTTACGGCTAAACACATATTCTTCTCCCTGCCACTGCGCGCCGACCATCTCGAAAAGGCCTTCCTGCCAACACGCCGTACGGTGACGCTTGCTCTCGATATTCCGGCACACGTCAAGAACTCCTTCCGTCCCGTCATAAGCCTCGGCTTCACCGGTCCTTTTATCAAAACGGAAGCCATGCCGCCGCCAGGCGCTAATGGAATCCGCCAGGGCGCACAGTCCTGGAACTTTCTCGAGATTAATAACCGTATCGAATTGCTCGGCCTGCAGTTGCAGCACAGATGTCAGATTGTAGATCAATATCCGGTCGATATACGGATTCCCCCTCAAGATAGGAAGGGCTTTTTCATCGACGAGCCACGTCACATGATCTTCTTTGTAGAGATTCAGTATCACAGTGGTTCGGAGCACGTCTCCATAGCTCGTGATATTGCCGACCTCCGCATCGAGCGTTTCGGAATACCCCACTTTAATGATAAGTATCTTCCTTTTCTTTCGTCTCATGCCACCCTCCATGACAGGTACGCGCTACTGTTGCGAAAACCGGATATCCACTGAAGTATAACCGTATTCCTGCAAATGATTTGTCTTGATCTTGACATCGCATTCGCTACAAAGTCCAAAAAAGGAACAAGCGCGGTGTTCTTGCGGAAACTCAAAACGGTCATCTAAGATATTACCCAGAGAGCGCTCCTCACGATTAAAATAAAGATCCGAATGGCACCGGTAGATCCTTCCGTCCGAGGCCACGGGAACCACTGTGTTCCGGCAATAAACAGTACTCCCTTTACATTGTCCGTCCACGGAGCCGGGGTACTTGAGCTCGCCATACATCTTCCCTTGATAGAGGCCCAGAAAATCCTTAGCCCGAAGCTCAACGCCTTTTTCTTTAGCGTAAAGCTTCATCGCGGCGATCTCCTCGTCGGAAATTGATGGATGCGTCAAATAGTACAGACCTATACTCAGAATGTCATTAAGACTCGCGATGCGATCGACAAGCTCCTTGAAATCGTTCTGTCCTTTATGGTAACTCACTCTGATCGTCGGATACGGCGCAGGCCGCCGGTTCCAATCGAGGGTCTTCAGCTTAAGAAAATGCTCCCGTGTCAAACCCGGCGGCAATGCCGTCATAATATCGACTTTATGCGTGACATTCTCAAGAATCTCCCAAATACCTCTATAAAGGAACGGCTCTCCTCCCTGGAGCGAAATAGGAACATCCTTAGGTAGGATAAAACGGTTCAGACCACAGATCCATTCTGCGGCGGAGAAATGCACGGCGCCGTGCTTATTGAGGAATTCCGCTCCGTGGTGACTCGTCAGGCAGTAAGCGCATTTCAAAAAACACTTATCCGTCAGGTAGATGCCGACATAATCGTAATCTTGCGGGACTAAGATCCTGTTCATGCTCTCGCTTTCTTGAGCTTTTCAAATTCCACTGCTCTTCCCCGGGACGAAGGTGTGAGTCCTGTCTCAAGAGAAACCCTCTCAATGGAAAGTCCTTCTCCCTAAAAGATAAGAAAAACACCCGCATGCCTCAGTCACGGTCAAGCGATGGACGGCAGGAGAACGAAAAATCCCCTTAGCCACCGAACATAAGTGAGAAACTAATTTACCCGATGATCGTACCGCTGTCATTGAAAGATTTCGAAGGATTTAGATTTGTCGAACTATCCCTATTCCACGAAAAAAAACTCCCTGATCAAGCTACCTTAGGCCAGAACTTTCCAGATCAGGCACGAATTTTCGCGATACACTTCCTGGATATGTCCGTTGAGTGATTTTTCGATATTATTTAAAAAAGGACTTGCCCGTTCAATCAAGACATAATCAAGACGAAAGCGGCGCAGTTTTCCGGGCATATCAGTAATCCCATCCATAGTGATCTCGTCTAATATTCCAAGAAAAAGCGCGGCCATGAACATATCCCTGTAGTCCTGAGCAACGCGGTCCAGATATACAGACAACGCCCCACGGTAAATCTTTTGATGAGTGTAAAGAGGAAGATAATCGTAACGCCCGTTCGCCTTCGGCGAAGCCGTAAGGATAACACTGTCCGGGGGGGTATTCCGGTCTAGCCAGCGATAAGCCCCGTCGAACAGGGATTTGCGAGACAGCTCGTCGGGACCCGAGGAAAAAGTAAAAAAACCGAATCCCGTAAGAACAATGATCCCACACATGAGAATCATGCGGTTCTTAAGAGCGGACGTCAAAACGGGGAAACGGAAAAACATCCAAGCCACTAGAAGAGAACTCGGGAAAATAGAGGAAATCAGAAGAATATTATCGTGCATTCCCAGAAAGTTGGAAGATGTCATCATTCCATGATGAAACGGCGTCAATTCGGGACGCCAGAGGGTCAGCATCTGAAGCAGAAAAAAAAGCGAGAGAACGAACTTTTCGTAATATTTGGACTTGATCGATTGAAAGAAACCAGGAGCATTCTGAAATACAAGTCCGAACATGCACGCCATTTCCAGAAGCAGAAAATAATACCGGTGAGTGAGGATGATGGCAAAGTTCAAAAAGCAGCTCAGCGTTATAATAAGCGGCTCGATCGTAAAAAGAGAAATAGTAAGACGATCCAGAGGAGTTAAGGATTCTTTATTACGCATTTTAGGAAAAAGAACGGAAAAGATCACCGCGCCATAGAGCAAGAAAGAGGGTATTATTTCCCCGTAAGAAGCTGTCTTGTCAAATCGCATTGATTCTTTAAGAAGGAGGGAGCTCACGGGCGGAAATATTTTCATCTGGATATAAAGCAATACCCCTGCCAGACACACCGCGCCCAAGACTGAGAAGGACTTTGACGATCGGGAAAAGTCTCTCTTTTTAAGATACCATAACCCCTCGGCCGCTGTCACAAGGCATCCGGGGATCACGTACATGGGCTGAAGCCAGAAAGCCGCAAAAGCAATCCCCCAGAGCCATGCAACTCGTGTCCAAGAACACCGGTCTAAATGCGTGATTAAAGACAACCAGATCACAAGAAGCCATAGACCATCCCCAGGATGAGAAAATCGAACAGCAATGAGCGGGGAAAGGCCTTTCAGATAAAAGGTGATCGCTATAAAAAATAGCGCCGCCGCGGCGCTGTTAAAGACAGGGTACTTCCAGATCTTAACAAAACAAATGAACATGCTGCCCCACAGAAGAAACGGCATCCCGATATGCCACAGAGGGAAAAAGAAAAGAACGGGAAGATTAAAAAATTTAGCCGCGTAACCGAATAAATTTGCCGTGACATGCGGGAGCGCAAGCTGTATTCCCTTTTCTTCGAAGTAAAAAGGATTGGCATCGCTTTGAGGCGTCTCCGTCACGCCGTCCGCGGTAACCCAGTAAAAAAACTCATCTTGATTATTGATCACATAGCGCCAGGAACCGGACTTTTCCGCTTCTTTGATATACATGGCAAAAAAGCACATAACAAATACAAGAAAAGCGCCCGCAATATAAATCCACAGTTCACGATCCAACCTCACCCGGGCAAAGATCATGCTCCCCCCGATAATGTGAAGTCAAGATACCCTAAAATGGTCAGGCAGTCAGAATATTGGCCCTTTAGAAAAAGCGCCTTCGAAAGAGTCATAAGAATGCGACTGCTCAAAACGCTTTCCGCCTTGGCCTTCGCAGCTACAAGGATCACTTCTTGATACATTTTCTGGTCAAAAAAAAGAGAGATGACCTGGTAGTAGAGATCTTCGTTTTTGGGATTTTTTAGGAGCGCATCCAAAAGATTAGCTTGGTTCATTTCCTGGGAGAAGGCTGCTGGAGGGAAATTCTGAAGGGGTTCGCCCGCCCTCCCTATCCGGGGATACAGAAACAGCATCAGGATGCACAAGAGAGCCATCGAGGCTATATTTCTCTGAGTCATAATGCCCCTTGCTTTACCATGTCTATTATCGGAAACCCCTTGGCAAAGACGCGATTCAAAACGAGAAACAAGAAAAACGGATGAATTCTAGCACGTCAGCAGAAATCCATCAATTAAGAGGAATCTCGAAATTAATGACCGTAGCTACGAGATAACACGTCTCTCTCGGAATGGCTCTGAAATCGTTTGTTCTTATACGGGAGATTCCCGGAGTGTGATCTCGGAACGGTTTTCCTGAAAATTCCGGAGAAGCCATTCACTCAAGAAAAGGACCACGCGGCGCCCCTGTTCATCCCGGGCCAGGGCGACACCATAAGAAAGGGAATCCGCAAGATCCGAATCGCTCAGATCACTTTCCGCCCACCTGAGGATCTTCCAGGGAAGCATTTCGAGCGTTGATTCGGCTCCATATTCTTCCTTCAACCGGTACTGAAGAACTTCATATTGCAAAGGACCCACGGCGCCCAGAAGGGCATTATTGGGATTGAAGGGTTTGATCCAGCGGAATACTTGGACGATATCTTCGGCAAGGAGGTGCTCTATCCCTTTGCGGAAGGGCTTGTATTTTCCCGGCGACGGATTATGAATTTGGGCGAAACATTCGGGAGCAAAGCGCGGGATGGAATTAAAAGTGATCGAAGGATCTTCGCTGACGGTATCTCCCACGCGAAAATCCGATTTTACGGCAAACCCGACAATATCCCCCGGGTAAGCTTCGTTAACAGTCTCCCGGCTTTGCCCCAAAAGCGTGTGCGATCCCGCGATCCGGATGCTTTTGCCGGTCCTTGTGTGATACACATCCATATCCCGGATGAATTTCCCAGAACAAATGCGCAGGAAGGCAATACGATCGCGATGGAGAGGATTCATATTGGTCTGGATCTTGAAAATAAAACCGGAAAAAGTCTTGTTGCTAACGGGAATAACGCGATCCCCCGCTTTCCGCTCGGCCGGCCCCGTGGAATATTTGATAAAACCATCGAGCAGGAGCTGGACCCCGAAATTATTGGCGGCACTGCCAAAGAAGACCGGCGTCGTTTTCCCCTGCAGCACGGACTCAGGCGAAAACCCCACATGCGCCGTATCGAGCAGTTCCAGTTCTTCGGCAGCGTGGGCATACGATTGTTCATCGATAATCGTTTTCACCGCGGAATCTTCAAAACCATGTATCGACACGGGAGCCTTATAGGCGCCGCCTGGGACCTTTTCAAAAAGATGCACTTCTTTCTGAAGCCGGTCATAAACACCCTTGAATTCCCTGCCGCTCCCAAGAGGCCAGTTGACCGGATAGGCATGAATCCCGAGGACATTCTCCAATTCATCGATCAGCTCAAGCGGTGACAATCCGGGCCTGTCGAGTTTATTCATGAAAGTAAAGATCGGGATCCCGCGATGACGGCAGATCTCAAAGAGCTTCCGTGTCTGACTCTCGATGCCTTTTCCGGAATCGATCACCATGACCACGGCATCGACGGCCATAAGCACCCGGTAGGTATCTTCCGAAAAATCCTTGTGGCCCGGAGTATCGAGAAGATTGACCCTCCACGGGCCATAATCGAATTGAAGAAGCGTGGAGCTGATGGAGATCCCGCGTTTTTTCTCCATTTCCATCCAGTCGGACGCCGTCTCCCGCTGTTGCTTGCGGGCAGTAACAGAACCGGCCAGTTGAACCGCGCCTCCATAGAGAAGGAATTTCTCGGTCAGCGTCGTTTTTCCAGCATCCGGATGCGAAATGATCGCGAAAGTCCGCCGTCTCAGGATCTCGTCCTGCAACACACCTGCCTGCATCGGTAAATCCCTTCGATTATTTATTGTTTCCGCGGTTTTGAAGCAGCACGATCACTGCATCCAACTGAGTAGAGATTTTTTTCAAAACATCCAGCTGCTCTTTCGACATCCTCTCCTGCTTTTCCTGCATATTTTTTGCTTCCCCCGCGAGTTTTGCCATATCCCCGAGTTTGTTCAGATCGAACATTTTATCCCCCTTAAATAGTTAAATTTTTGAACCGTGCTCGTGATTTAAAACATACCCCTCCGCGATTAGTAAAGAACAGGAGCGGATCACAGCCGTGATCTAATGGAAGAGTATAGCGAAATTTTACTGATCTTTGGGAACCTGTTTTTTGAAAGCCGCCTGAAGCGGGTCCTTGGAAATGAGCCCCTCCGCCGTAAGGATCTCGCCAAGTTTCCTGTGCTCCGGAGATCCCTTGGAAAGGGTGAAGAAAAATGTGGTGCCTTTTCCAAGTTCGCTTTCGACTCCGATCTTTCCACCGAGGCGTTCCACGATCTCTTTACTGATCGAAAGACCCAACCCGGTCCCCTTTTCTCCGCCACTGACTGGTTTGCCGAATTGCTCGAATTTACTGAAAACCTTGTCCAACTCTTCCGGAGCGATCCCGCAGCCCGTATCCTTGACACAACACCGGACATCCTCCCCGGAACCGGAAACCGAGATCTCGACAAAACCCTCCTGGCAGAATTTCAGAGCGTTGCTTAGCATATTCGTGAATACCCGGGTGATATTGTCCTTGTCTGCATAAACCTCCACAACTTCCTCGAAAAAAGATGTTTTAAGCTGTAATCCTTTTTTCCGGGCCAGCTCTTCAAAAAGTCCCGCGACTTCCCGGACCACCTCATTGATGTTAAAAAGGGTTTTCTCTTCTCTTGCTTTTCCCGCCTCAAGCTTCGCGATCGCCAGGAGATCATCCGTGATCCGGAACAAACGCGAGATAGATTTCATGACCATCTCAAGGATATTTTTCTGGTCCTGAGGCCCGGAAGCTGCAATGCTGCCATGAACGATCCGCACCAGTTCCAGAATGGCGAAAAGCGGGTTCCTGAGCTCATGACTGACGACATTGACAAAGTGATCGCGCATACCGATCAGCTTCTTGCGTTCATTCGCGTAGGCCAAAGCACGCAGGAGGCCTCTCTCATCCACCTGCCCCTTGATCAGATAATCCTGAGCCCCTCTTTTCACCGCTTCAATGGCCACTCCCTCATCGAGAACATTTCCCGTCCATAAAATGATGGGAAGTCCGGGAGCGTTCTTGGCGAAAGCCTCATAGATCTCGAGACCGAAGGCATCAGGCACCTTGAGATCGCTCAGGATAATGTCGAAGGTGTCATTTTTAAGAAGGGCCAAGGCCTGCTCGAGATTTTCGCCGCGAGAGACAACGTAGCGCAATGTCTTGGAATGCTGAAGCGAGCGTTTGACCCACTGGGCGTCGATCTCATCATCCTCGAGAAGCAGGAGGCGGAGCGGAGCGTCTTCTTTTCTCTCTTCAGCTTCAGCACACATCTAGGGCAACAGCCTTTCCGTATCTTCTTGATGAGGGTGGGTCAAACTTTTCAGGAGGAAAGTTCGCTTGTCCGCCAATAGGCCGCGATAGTTTCCATGACTGAAAGATACTTGCTCGCGTCCACAGGCTTGATCATATATCCTGCAACCCCAAGTTTGAAAGCCTTGGTGCGATCCGATTCCTCTCTAAAAGTACTCAGGATCACCACTGGGATTTTTAAAAGATCGGGATCATGCTTAACCTTATCCAGAAACTCCAATCCGTTCATGACCGGCATATCGATGTCGGAAAGGATCAGACCGGGAAGCGCGTTCAGGTTGGCGTGAAGCCATTCGAGACCTTTCGCCCCGTTCTCGCAAACGACCAAAGGGTTCTTGATGTTCAGTTCCTTGAGCGCCCTCTTGATAGCCGTCACATCGATTTCATCATCTTCCAATAAAAGAATGGGCTGTTTATCCTTCATCTCATGCTCCCTGTCATTCGGTTTCTATTTCGGCCAGGTGAAGAAAAACAGGCTCCCCTCGCCGAGCTTGGATTCTATCCAAACCCGCCCGCCCCGCAACTCAATAATTCTTTTAACAAGGGCGAGTCCGACTCCGGTGTTCTCAGTCCCCACTTCACTGCCCAGGGTCTGGAACAGTTTGAAGATTTTTTCGAAATTCTTGGGGTCGATCCCTTTCCCGTTGTCCTCGACGCAGAACTGCCAGGCGCCCCCTTCCTCTTCCCGGCAACGGACCTTGATCTCGCCTTTCGGTTTGTCTGAAAATTTCATGGCATTCGAGATCAAATTTTGAAAGACCTGATGCATCTTGATCCTCGAACATTTTACCGTGGGAAGAACCCCCTCGATCCCGATATGAATACGGGCAGGAGGATTCAGATTCTCGATGATCTCATTGACAACGAGGTTCAGGTCCTCAGCTTTCTCGTCTTCTTCCACTTTCCCAACCCTGGAATACTGAAGGATCCCGCTGATCAGCGCATCCATCCTGAGAGCGCGGCTCCTTAAGAGGTCTAATTGGTGCTTGCCCTCCTCATCGAACTTGTCGGCATAATCCTCCTTGAGCCAGGTGGACACCGAGGTGATCCCCCGGAGAGGTGCCTTGAGATCGTGGGAAACCACATATGCAAAATCCTCAAGTTCCCGGTTCGACCGCTGCAGTTGGAGTGCCATCGCGTTCAGCTGATCACGCGAGGCCGTCGTCTTCGCAAGGTGCTCCGTCATCCGGTCGAAGGCTCGTGAGAGATCTCCGATCTCGTCTCTTGAATTCATCGCGACTTTGTAGTCCCAGTTCCCGTTACCGATGATCTCAGTCCCCTTCTGCAGTTCCTGGATGGGATTGGATATCGACCGCGAAATCAAAATAGAAATAAAGACGGTCAACCCCATGGTGATCACCAGAATAGTAAGAAGATTTCGCCGTAACAGATTGATCGGGGCAAAAACTTCTGCGGCATCAACCTTAACAACAATCCCCCAGCCAAAAAAAGGCACGTAGCGCCAGACTTCAAGCACCTCCTTGCCCCGGTAATCGATCGAAATGCCTTCGCCCTTCTTGCCTTGGACCGCCTGCACCAACGGCGCGTCCGGATCCGAATCAATGTTCACTTTCCTTTTGAATACCGCGGACGGATCATGACGGGTCGGAGCGACAAAGACCACCTGATTCCCAACCCTGGTCCCGATCACTGTCTCGCCTGTCTCACCCAAGCCCCGGTAATCGTTTGCCAGCGCGTAGATCTCCCGGGTATTCAGGCGAACCATGGCGATCCCGATCATTTTCCCCGATTTAAGAAACGGGGTCGCCATAAAGACCTCCGGCTCGTTCATCCCACGGAGAAATTCAAATTCAGAAACCTCCGTGGCAAGCAACGTGCCGGACAGATCAAAGACTTTACCCGCCGCGGACTCCCTTGCTGTCCCGTTCCTGTAATTCGCCCCAAGATCCTGTTTCCGGTTGAGAGAAAAAATGACAACGCCATCCGGCGTAATAAGCGAAAGATCCTGAAAGCCCGTGATCGCCTGATAGCGGGAAAAACCCGGCCTGACTTTCGCCTCCGCCGCGGCATATTCCGCGGATCTCAAACCGCTTTGATGGGACGCGTCCGCCAGGATCTCCAGCGCGCGAATGGCCGACGGCTGCATGACGAGCAGTTCAAGCGTCCGCTGCGTTTCGCGAATATAGTTTTCAATGTCGCCGACGCGCTCCACCGTCATCACCACGAGTTTGTTCATGATCTCGTTCTGGAGCTGTTCCCTGCCGCGGTCGTTCGCCAGATAGACGATCACCGCCAAAGGAACAAGGGTGATCAGCAAAAACCATCCCGTGAGTTTGGTCGCGATCTTCGGTTTCAGAAAATCCCGCAGCATACTCATCTCCTGGGGTTCGCCCATTTCTGACCCCAACTCTGATAGAGATCTTCCATGAATTTCTCCCACTCAGCTTTCAGCTTAGTCAACGGATACGGCACCGGCCGGACGGGTTTCCCCGAAGTCCACACGATCGAGAACTGCCCGTCTTCCTTGATAACCCCGATCCTCACCGTTTTCCAAATGTGTTGGGTCTCCGGATCCACATACACGATCCCTTCCGGCGCCGAAAAACTTTGGCCCCGGATAGCTTTACGCACGTCATTCACATCCGCCGTCCCCGCGTCCTCCACCGCCTGGGCCCACAAATAAACTCCAAGATATCCTGCTTCCACAGGATCATCGATCACGCGGTCCTTTCCATACTTTCCCTTAAAAGCACTCACAAAGGTCTTATTTTCCTCCGAGAGAATGCTTTGAAAATAATTACGCGAGCCAAAATTACCCGCAACGGTCTTGGGGTCCATCCCTATCAGTTCCTGTTCGCCGAGGCTGAAGGAGAGGGTCGGGATCCTGTCCGGTGTCACGCCGGCCCTGCGCAGCTCCCGAAAAAATGCCCCATTGGTATCGCCGGTCAGCGTATTGAGAATAACATCCGGTTTGAGAGCCAAAACCTGCTGAATAACGTTGGCAACATCCTGAGTGCCCGGAAAGAGGTAGTCCTCGCCCACGATCTCCCCTCCGAGCGCGTTCGCCTGGGCTTTGATGATCTCATGGACGGCGTGAGAGAAAAGATAATCCGAGCCAACAAGGAGGAGCCGCTTCCAGCCTTTGTCAAAACACCACTTTACCGCGGGGATAATCTGCTGGTTGGGTGCCGCTCCGGTATAGACAATATTCGGAGATTGCTCCAGACCTTCGTATTGAACGGGATAGATCAGAAGATGATTATATTTCTCAAAAAGAGGCTTGAGGGCTTTGCGGCTTTCGGAGGTCCATCCGCCAAAAACGACGCTGACGTTTTCTGTCTTGATCAGCCGTTCGGCTTCGGCAGCGTAAGTGGTCCAGTCGGATTTTCCATCGGCGATGACGGGTTCGACCCTGCGTCCCAGGAGACCGCCACGGGCATTGATCTCCTCGATGGCCATGAGCGTCGCGTCCTTCACCGAAGTTTCTATCGGCGCCATTGCACCTCTCAGCGAGAAAAGAACCCCGACCTTGATGGGTTCACCGGTCACGACCTTGCCGCAACCCGTACTCCCCAAAAGCACCGCGAGAACCGCGGCCATGAGCCTTAAACGCATGCCAAGCCTCCTGCCTGAAAATCCTGAGAACCAAACGGTTACCTTTATAGAACCGGAACGGGAGAAATTCAAGCGGTTTTACGGGGAAACGCTTTCAGTGACCGGAATTTATTCCACAAGGAGCAGGATTGTGAAAAGACAAACACCTTCTTTTATGGGCCGGTGACGATTTCCACGGATTGTCCGATGCAGTCAAGGCAGCTTTTTTTCTTCAAAGCCTTGATCTCGCGGCACTTCAGTGAACCCGCAAAAGACTGAAGTTGTTCCATCCTCTCCCCCGTTTTTTCGGGAAAGTGACGCTCGAGGATTCGCTTTGTCGCGTAAAACGCGCCGCAGTAACCGTCCGGCGCCATCCCTCCTCCGCAGGCCGAAAGAGATGCCGATGTTTCTTGATCGATCGGGAATTTTTCACGAAGTGTTTCCGCTATAGACTGGGCACAGTTAAGCCTGCGCGGCCCCTTCTTCCCAAGATAATAAGCTTTCGCCGTTTCTTTCATCGGTGGGGCATTCTCCTATTTAGAAGCATCAAGACGATTGCAACAATTACCCTGGACCCCGATTTTCTTTAGGATCTTCTCGGCCATACACCAGCCCGTGAGAGAAGACTGGATCAGATTGACACCGACAAAGGCCGTCCATATCAGCCACCATTTGCTGACCAATACCGCTAGCGTCACGCTGATCAAAATAAAGCTCCCGGCGATAATACGGATCCATTTTTCCATGCTCATGTTCATCTCCTTTAAGTTTTGAGTAAGGCGTTCGGGGTTCGGAGTTCTTTATTCCCAACTCATTTCTCCGAACTACGAACTCTTTTTCGCCATCATGTAATAAAAAACAGGTACTGCCGTGCGGGAAAGGATGGTCGAAGCGATTTCCCCCGCCATCAGCGCAACGGCCAAGCCCTGGAAGATCGGATCGAACAGGATTACCGAAGCGCCAACGACCACAGCCGCCGCCGTCAAAAGCATCGGCCGGAACCGCTGCACACCAGCTTCGATCACCGCTTCCTCAAGAGGCATTCCATCCGCGCGCTTCAATTCAATAAAATCCACCAGAATAATGGAATTCCGGACCACGATCCCGGCCCCCGCGATCATCCCGATCATCGACGTCGCGGTAAAGAACACCCCTCCCAGCCAATGTGCCGGCAAAATGCCGATCAATGTGAGCGGGATCGGAAGCATGATGATCCACGGTGTCTTAAACGATTGGAACCACCCGACCACCAGCACGTAGATGAGAAGAAGGACGAACGCGAACGCGATCCCAAGGTCACGGAACACTTCAAACGTGATCTGCCACTCCCCGTCCCATTTGAGCGTCCACCGGTCCGTCGTGGACGGTTGACCACTAAAGAGCTGATCGAACGTCTTCTGGCCCTCTTGGTTCTCCGGTACCGGCATCTTCGCAATATCTTTTTTAAGCTTCAGAATCGCATAGGCCGGACTTTCAAATTTCCCACCCACATCCGCGATCACATAGGAAACCCGCATCAGATTCTTATGATAGATCGCGCGATCCTTGAAACCGTCTTGAATATCCACAAGATCCCGGATCGGAATGGGATTCCCGTAGCGGGATAAAAGCGTCATGTTAAGCGCAGCATCCAGCGTCTTCCGTTTCCCCTCAGGAAGCCTCACAAGGATCTCCACAGGTTCAAACTCCCCGGAAAGATGCGCAAGATCCACGGCTTTTCCTCCGATCGCCGTCGTAATGGCTTCCGCGATCTGGACGACCGGAATACCGTTGAGCGAAGCCTTTTGCGTGTTCACTTTTAAACTCGACAGTTTCTCCTTAGCCTGAACATAAGTATCGATATCCGTAATGTCGCTATCCTGCGAGATCATTTTTTCGATCCGTGAGGCCATTTCATTTTGGCCTTCCGTGGTCGGCCCGTAGATCTCAAGCACAAGCGTCGAAAGCACCGGCGGACCCGGCGGAACCTCGGCCACCTGAACATGGCCGCCATATTTTTTCACGATCTCATGAACTTTCGGCCGGACGGCCTTGGCGATATCGTGACTCTGCCGCTTCCGGTCATGTTTCCCCGCCAGATTCACCTGAAGGTCCGCATGCCAGGGCTTGGAGCGCAGGAAATAATGCCGCACGAGTCCGTTAAAGTTATAAGGGGCCGCCGTCCCCACATACATTTCAATATCCTTCACCTCCGGAACCGTCACCAGATAATCCGCTATCTCCGTGATGGCGGCTTGAGTCCGGACTTTGGACGTTCCTTCCGGCATGTTGAGGACCACCTGAAATTCATTCTTATTATCGAAGGGCAGCATTTTCATCCGGACTAGCTTAAGCGGCACGAGCATCACGACCGCCAGAAGCAAAATCCCGAGTGCCCAGAGAAATTTTTTACGGATCTTCGGATTATGGATCAAAGGATTCATGTAGGAGCGGTAAAGATGCGTCAAAAAATCCTCTTTTTCACCCTCATGATGGACCTTGAGTTTTCCTTGAGCGAACGCGCGGCCCAGGATCTGATAAGCCGCCCAGGGCGTTGCCACGAACGCCACGAACATCGAGAACACCATAGCCGCGCTCGCGCCGATCGGGATCGGACGCATATAAGGCCCCATCAACCCGCGAACAAAAGCCATCGGCAGAATTGCCGCGATCACCGTGAGCGTCGCAAGGATCAGCGGGCTGCGTACTTCATTCACGGCATCGATCGTGATCTCCAGAATGTTCTTCCCCTTGTTCTCCGGCATCCGGAGATGGCGGACAATGTTCTCAACATCCACGATAGGGTCATCGACCAGGATCCCGATCGAAAAGATCAGCGCGAAGAGCGTGATCCTGTTCAGCGTAAATCCAAGAAAATAAAAAGTCGCCAGCGTGAGCGCCAGCGTCATCGGGATCGCGATCGCCACCACTCCGGCCTCGCGTTTCCCGAGTGCCCACGCGATCAAAAGACTGACGCCGAAAACAGCAATTCCCATATGAAAAAGAAGTTCGTTCGATTTTTCTTTGGCCGTTTCACCATAATCGCGTGTCACGGTCATTTGCACATCCCCGGCAAGCACCGCATCGGGGATCTTTTTGATCGCGTGAAGGATCACATCTGACAAATGCGCAGCATTCGAGCCTTTTCGTTTGGAAATAGAAAGGGTCACCGCGTCAAAGGGCCCTCTTTTCTGATCTTTGGAGGCAGGCCCAAAAAGAATCTGCGTTGAGTGTTCTTCCTCGTCGGGTCCGTCCACGATCTTCGCGATATCCTTAAGCATCACGACATCTCCGGCGTTCACCCCGACGACGAGATTCTCAAGATCCAACTTTGTTTTGAAGAAAGAATTCGCCTCTACCGATTCCAGAGCCGGCTCACTTTCAAGATGCCCTGCGTTTTGTTTCACGTTCGCGGCGCGGATCAATTGCCCGATCTCAAGCGGATTCAAAAGCCTTGCTTTCAATTTTTCAGCGTCAAAAAAGACCTGGAATTGGCGTTTGCGGCCTCCCGTAATATGAGTTTCCGAAACCTCCGGGATCGCATTCACGATATTCTGGAGATTCGCCACGGTTTTGCGCAACACTACGGCATCCTGCTTTTCGCTGTGGAACGTGAGCGTCAGGATCGGCACATCATCGATCGAACGCACCTTGATCATGGGTTGGGTACCGCCCTCCGGCATAAAATCCAGATTGGAGTAGACTTTGGTATAAAGTTTGATCAGGCTTTTCTCGACGTCTTCGCCCACCTTGAACCGGACAATGATCATCGCACCTTCGGGCTCGATCGTGGAATAGATATATTCCACTCCCGGAATTTCCCAAAGCTTCCTTTCCCCGAGATTAACAATACGCCGTTCGACTTCCTGGGAATCAGCGCCGGGATAAGACACAAAAATATCGAACATCGGGACAGATATCTGCGGCTCTTCCTCGCGCGGAAGGTTGATGATCGCAAAAAGACCGATGATGAACGATGCCGCGATAATAAGCGGGGTGATCTTCGACTTCGCGAAGTAACTGACAACGCCGCTGATCAAGTCCGAATGATGCGTTTTCATGAGGCCCTTCCTTTCAGGCGAGTGTTCACCAGGCGGATCCCGTTCTCATCCAATTGCCCTGACAAAAAAAGAAGCTTCGCGTATTCAACTTCCAGAGCAAAAAGCAGCTGCTCGAATTCCGCCGCCGTGGCAAGGCGCGTGCGGCGCATTTCAAGAAGATCGGCGATCGATTTTCGCCCCTCTTGATAGAGTTTGGCGGTAAGCTCACTCGCCTGCCCGGCATCCTGGGAGGCTTGTTTCAAAACAGGAAGATCCACGATCGCGGTTTCAAACCGTGTCAACTCGCCGACAAGCCCTTTAGCGATCTCATCACGCAGCGCCTCGCGGTCGGCTTTCAACTCTTCATAACGGTGTTTGGCTCCCTTGATACGGCCGGGAAGCGTCGGATCAAACAGATCCATGGTCCCCCGTATCCCCACCGCGTAATCCTGACCTCCCGTATGCCAGTCCGGGCTGTGTTCATTTAGACTTCCGAACCCGTAGAACTTCGGAAGGAAAGAAGTCTTCTGCCGGAGCGACTCAATGCGCTGGGCGTCGATCATTTGATCCATGGCCGCGAGATCCTTGCGCTGCTGATAGGCCGTCGCGATCCAGGCGCGAACCTCGCCTTTATCCTGCACGTATTCCGGCAGTTTCCCTTCCGCTTCCCACACAGACTCGAGATCCTCCCCCATAAGAATATTCATGAGCATTCTCGAACTTTTCAACATCGCCTGAGCTCTGTTGCGCTCGCGCTCG
>Ga0114951_10000557_pt1 | contig 50256 bp, 60 predicted proteins | sample AM7aDNAmetaG_FD_88677 | JGI IMG/M metagenome (GOLD analysis project Ga0114951, IMG submission 88677) | Freshwater microbial communities from Finland to study Microbial Dark Matter (Phase II) - AM7a DNA metaG | ecosystem: Environmental > Aquatic > Freshwater > Lake | place: Finland: Lake Alinen...
GTATACCGATTAAAAAACAAACTCAATAAGATGAAAGATGTAATTATTATCGGGGCAGGAATTACCGGACTTGCTACTGCCCATCATTTAAAGAAAAGCGGAAGCAATTTCATGGTTCTGGAGCAATCCGGCTGCGTTGGAGGTGTGATCAAAACTGTTAAAGAAAAAGGATATGTATATGAAGAAGGACCAAATTCTGGTGTTGTTGGCAATGTGGAAGTCATTCGCCTGTTCGAAGATTTAAAAGGTTACTGCGAACTGGAAATAGCCAGTGAAAATGTAAAAAAACGTCTAATTTTAAAAAACGGGAAATGGGAGGCTTTACCGGCCGGACTGATAGCAGCTGCTAAAACCCCATTATTTACACTCAAAGATAAATTCAGAATTCTGGCCGAGCCATTTCGTTCCCCGGGGAAAAACCCTCATGAGACCCTGGCTGAACTTGTGAAACGCCGGATGGGACAAAGCTTTCTCGATTATGCCATTGACCCTTTCATAATAGGAGTTTATGCGGGTGATCCTAACCGCCTGGTGCCCAAGTATGCACTTCCAAAATTATATAACCTGGAACATGATTACGGGAGTTTTATAGGTGGGTCCGTCAGGAAAATGTTCTTAAAAAAAACAGATGAAGAAAAGAAAGTCACAAGAGATGTCTTTTCTGTGAAAGGAGGGCTTTCATCTCTCACCACTGCGATATATGACAAAATAGGTAAGGACTCTGTTTTATTAGGATGCCTTGACATTAAGGTGAGACCAAAAGAAGAGCACTTCATTGTTTCATATAAAAATGAGGCAGGCGTTACTATAGAAATTGAAACCAGAAAAGTTGTTTCTACAGCCGGTGCCCACCAGATTGAAAATATTGCTCCATTTATCAGCAGGGATGATGCTGCGAAAATAAAATCACTTCATTATACCAAAGTCATAGAAGTCGTTCTGGGATTTGACCGGTGGAATGGTATAAAACCTGATGCTTTTGGCGGATTAATTCCTTTCAAAGAAAACAGAAAGATCCTGGGTGTTCTTTTTATGTCAGCTTTGTTTGGAGACAGGGCACCTGAAAACGGTACATTGTTTTCAATATTCCTTGGAGGGGTGCGCAAACCTGAAATTTACAAACTCCCCGACAATAAGATTGAAGAAATTATTCACGACGAGATCTGCGATTTAATGCAATTAAAAGAATTCAAGCCTGACCTGTTTAAAATCATTCGCCATGAATATGCCATACCGCAATATGAAGCTGACAGTGGTGAAAGATTTCAAGCGATAGAAAATGTTGAAAAACAGTTTCCCGGATTCATTATCGGGGGGAATCCGAGAAATGGGATCGGAATGGCTGACCGTATCTTACAGGCTAAAATGCTTGCTGATGCCGTTATATAAGATGGAGTTATACTATTTTTGTTTTCCAAAATAGATTAAACCGATAAAAATGATACTGAACGCTGTTTTATTAGGAGGATTTCCGATCATCAAACTGTTTCATATACTCACAAGCCTGACTTTCCTTGTTATTGCAGTCTGGCTTTATATCCGTTCATTTACCGGGATAATTAAAAAGAAAGCTTATACCCGCCTCGATAAATATTTATCCTTCGGATTCATAATAAGCCTCTATTTACAATTGATATTCGGTGTAATATTATTTTCAAAACTTGAATCAGGCAACGGGTTCAGCTATCTGAGTGCAGAAAATTCATTGAAAATTGTTTCTAAACGCCTCTGGCCTATCGAACACATTGTATTAATGCTGTTTGCACTTTTCATCGCCAATCTGGGACTAATACTTACTCTGAACTCTAAATCCGATATGACCAGATATCGTTATATTTTAATCTATTATTCAGTTTCAATACTGCTGATCATCTTCTCACTTGGCATCATTTACATTTAGTTCCCAACATCATATCAGGAAATTATCTGCTGAGTTTATTAAATATTTTCATTTCTTCCTCTGCCTCCTTTGTCTTTCCAAGCTGATTATAAACAACCGACAGATTATGGTGCGACTGAGCATGATTATAGTCCAGTTCCAGGTTTTTCTTTAAGAGAGTACAGGCTATCTCCGGCTTTTTAATATTCAGATAGCAGGTGGCCAGATCACACCTCACATTCACATTTTTTTTATCCACAACAAGAGCCTTTTCATAATAAATGATAGCATTCTCATATTCCTCTGCATCATAATAAACATTACCTAATGTTATGATAACTTCTGAATTCTTTGGATCTTTCCTGTAAATCTTTAGTAAATGATCTATCGCTTTATCGAATTTCTTATCAGCATAATAATTCGTTGCCAGTGCCAACCGCAATTCTGTGTTGGAAGAATCTTTTAAAAGTACATTTTCATAATAAGCAAAGCTGTCAGCTGTAAAAGATTCAATGCTGTCATGTGAGTTTTTTTTCGAATTTGCTGTATTGTGTTGCTGATTAGAATTACATGATGAAATAGAAAAAACAAAACAGATGATTATGATTGCACCCGATAAAAATTTGTTTACCATAACAGGATCTATTTTAGAATTTTAGCATCTTCCATAATAACTTCATAAAAATAATCGTATCCTAAGTCTTTATTCAATGTGATCTTCCCTTCAAATGTCAGCATTTCACCAACTTTAACCGTTAGATCTGTTGTAATGGTCAGATCAAATTTTCCTCCCGATTCGGTACCATCCTGTATATGAATCCAGTTTTTCCCCATAATATCGGGACTAAACTTGACAACCTGTCCTTTTATTTTCACAGTTTTCCCCGAAAATGAAGCCCTTTTCGCATATAAATCAGCGATGGTCACTCCGTTACCCTTATCCATTTTAACCTCTATCTTTTTGATCTTTGGCTTGCCTGTCATACCTGAATCAGATGAAGACATTAACCGGTGATCTTTTACAACTGTATTCTCTTTTTTCTCAAAATCAGATGTCCTGCTTAAACTATCCAGAAACAGAACTTCTTTAAATGTTCTGTTCAGTTCTCTGCTTGTGAAATCCTTCATAGGATATCCACCTTTGTAATACAAAGTTTCTCCCGTTTTTGCTTCTGTTTTTGGCACTGCAACCCATAGTGAATCATTTTCCTTAAGCTGCATGTTACCAAGTTCTTTTAAACGAAAATAGGTATACTGACTGGTTTGGATAATATTCTGTACTACAACGGAATGAATACCCGACTTAAGTAATTCAGCCTCCCTTGAATTTTTATTTGAATTACAAGCCAAAATTGCCATTAAAGCAACACAACCCAGTATTAAATTTTTGTACGTTCTCATCTGTTGATTCTTAAGTTTTATTAATAATTGTATTTCAAATCCTTTGCAAAATTACTGATTTAATTTTTAACTTATTAGTATGATAGGCCTGATGCATTTTCAGAACAATATACTTATGTGCAAAATCAGAAAAACAAGAAATTGTACCGTAATTATTTCTGATTCAATACATTTAACAAACCAAGCCTGAAATTGTTGAGCAAAACACAAATAATATTGTAATACATTAAATATTAACTATTTAAATTATCAAGAGCAAATCAGGTATGATAAAATCAGGAATTCAGCGGACAGTTTTCAGGAGTTATGATATATATCGTAAATACAATGACATTAATCATAAAAAATGAATTCAGATATTAATATAATTTTCTGAGCTGAATGAAATGATCTCTCTTATAGCAGTTTAATGTTGTTCTATCTTTTTCCAAATTTCATACTTTCATTTAGTGATAGTTGTTGTTACTTAAACTGTATTATATGCCCGAAATTGTTTCATCCTTTTTTTGTAATATTGCGGTCAGTTTCATCAATATAGAACGATTATCAATAAATATTTTTCATGAAACGTTTCTTCAACTCTTTTCTATCATCAAAAGCAATGGTTATTTTACTCCTTATTCTTGCTTTTGCTATGGCTATGGCCACATTTATCGAAGACAAATTCGATACTGTTACCGCCAGAAATCTGGTTTATAACACGAAATGGTTTGAATTATTATTCTTACTACTCGCTTTGAATTTATTCAGCCATATAAAAAAGTATAATTTACTTTCCGTAAAAAAGATCGGTGGCCTTATGTTTCACCTGGCCTTTATTTTAATGATCGTTGGTGCCGGTATTACAAGATACTTCGGGTTTGAAGGCAGTATGCATATCCGTAAGGGACAATCATCCAATATTGTTTATAGCACTGATCCATATTTAATGGTTTCATATTCTGGCAGCAAAAACAATGTGAACTATGATTACCCCATTAATATCGGAACAGTAAACAATAATTCTTTTCATACCGCAATACAGACAGGAGACAAAGGTAAAATAGACATAAGGTACAAAGGAATTGCCACAAATGCCATAGCAAAAGTGGAAGAAAATGTTCCGGGCGGGAAAAACATGATCGAAGTCTCACTGGCTACAGCAGATGGCTTACAATCAATCCTTATCGGGAACGGTGAGGTGAAGAACCTGGGTAAAATCCTCCTGGCATTTAATAACGACCAATACAGTGAAGCAGTGCAGGTTGTTGAGCAAGGCGGGAAAACATACATCAGGTCGCCATATGATATTATCCGGACCACGATGGCAGAAACAGAAGCTGACACGATAAAAAAAGATACACTCGCTGAATTTAAGGAAAATCATGTTTATAATGCCAAAGGTTTTTATTTCCTATTTTCCCACTTTTATAAAAGAGCCATAAAGAAGTTAGTTATTGATGTTAACGGGCATAATGGCGTTGATGCCGTGATATTAGATGTTCAGGTTAAGGGAAAAAATTATGAAGCAGATGTGTTCAAAAGCTCGGGTTATGCTGTTGATTATGAAGAATTTAATTTCGACGGGACAAAAATCAGGTTCGGGTTTGGAAATAAAGCTGTTGAATTACCTTTTTCACTCTATCTGAAAGATTTTATTCTGGAGAAATACCCTGGTTCAGAAAGCCCTTCATCCTATAAGAGTGAAGTGACTTTAATTGATCAAAGGAAAAACATCAATGAAGATCACAGTATATTTATGAATAATGTTCTCGATTATAACCAATACCGTTTTTTCCAGTCTTCCTATGATACCGATCAGCAGGGTACAGTGCTTTCTGTCAATCATGATTTCTGGGGTACTCTGATATCTTATATCGGTTATACCCTTTTAGGGATTGGTTTCCTGATTTCCTTACTGAATAAAAATTCGCGCTTCGGTTCTTTAAGAAAATTGGTTTCTGATGTCAGATCCAAAAGAAAATCAATCCTATTGACCATAATCTTCATATTAAGCTTAAATGGAGTTGTTACATCCCAGAATAGCCTGAACAATTCTGTTAGTCAGGCGCATGCTGAAAAGTTTGGGTGTCTTCTCACACAGACATATGACGGACGTTTTGCCCCGGTTTATACTCTCGCTTTAGATGTCATGCATAAAGTGTGCAAAAAAGGAAATTTCAATATTGAAGGCAAGGGCAGAATGAACGCGATGCAGGTTATAATCGATATGATGGCTGAGCCACAGTTCTGGCAGCAACAAAAAATAATTTATATCCCGCAGCAGGCTATCAGGGACATTATCGGCATCAATACCGAATATGCCTCTTTTTATGATTTTTTTGACGCCAACTCACAATATAAATTAGATAAATATATTAATGATGCCTTCCGGAAAAGTCCGTCTGAGAAGACAAAATTCGATAAAGAGATCCTGAAGGTTGACGAACGGTTAAATATTTTTCATATGATCATTGCTGGGAGTATTCTCAAGATATTCCCTGAACAGGGTTCCGGGACAAATAAATGGATTAGCTGGGATGATAAGTCGTCTGTAACTCCGTTGACAGGAGCAATCAGTGCTATTAATGAAGACCTGCAACTAAAAAAGCTGAATTATTCAACCTTGATGCAGGCTTATATAATGGAAGTAACCAATGGGATCAAGACCGGTGATTTTTCCAGGGCTGACAAAATTGTCGGGTACATTTCGGATATTCAGAAGCAATTATCTGATGCCTCTTTACTGCCGTCTGAAACCAAAATTAAATCTGAGATATTTTACAATAAAGCAGATATATTCATTTTCCTGAAAAATGTTTATGCTATTTTCAGCGTTTTCTTGCTGATCTTGGCTTTCGCAGATAATATCAAGTCTCAGAAGAGTAAAGTTATTGTTTTCATTCTTAATACCCTATTTGTACTTTTAGGAATAGCTTTCTTATATCATACCCTGGGTATGGGGCTCAGATGGTACATTACCGGCCATGCACCGTGGAGCAACGGATACGAAGCACTGATTCTTGTTGCCTGGGGTGCATTGTTGGCAGGTTTTGGTTTTGCAAAGAATTCGAAACTTACTTTGGCTGCAACCACACTGCTTGCATTTTTCGTGCTGATGACGGCAAGCCATAGCAGCTATGACCCTCAGCTGACAAACCTTCAGCCGGTTCTTAAATCGTTCTGGCTGATTATCCATGTGGCCACCCTGACCATCAGTTACGGGTTTTTGGGATTGGGCTTTGTGCTGGGGTTAATGAATTTATTTATCTATTTATTCAAAACAGAAAAAAACAACTCACGGCTTGATTTACTCGTCGCCGAAAATTCATATATCATTGAAATGAACCTGATTATCGGACTCGTGCTGGCAACCATAGGCACTTTTCTTGGAGCAGTTTGGGCAAATGAATCATGGGGAAGGTACTGGGGCTGGGATGCAAAAGAAACCTGGGCACTCATTATTGTCATCACCTATACTATAGTTCTTCACATGAGGTTTATACCTAAGCTAAACAGCAAATTCGCTTTTAACATCGCGTCAGTGCTAAGCTTTGCCAGTGTGATCATGACCTTTGTGGGAGTTAATTATTATCTTTCCAAAGGAATGCATAGTTATGGGTCCGGTGACACTCCTGTTTTTCCATTATGGGCCTGGGGCACAATTCTTGCTATAATCACCCTGATTTTTGCATCTGGATATAAAGAGATGAAAAATAAATTCAATTAAATAAATTTTATTAACTTAGTAAACTGTAATTAATTATTAACCCTAAATGTAAAAAAAATGAAAAAGATTTCATGTGTATTGGCTTGTATGCTGTTTTTATTCAGTAACGTTTTGTTAGCTCAAAATAAATACATTGGTGCTGCAAAATGTAAAATGTGTCACAACTCAAAAGGTAAGCAGTACGACATCTGGAGTGCTTCCAAACATGCAAAAGCCCTGGAAAATTTAAAAGGTGATGCCGCATTGAAGATTGGCAAAGCAAAAGGTATTGCCAGTCCTTCAACAGATGCAAAATGCTTAAAATGTCACTCTACGGCAGCATCCATTGATGCCAGCCTAAATGGAGTCATTACAAAAGAAGAAGGTGTATCTTGCGAAGGCTGTCACGGACCCGGAAGTAATTATAAAGCACCCATCGTTATGAAAAACAAGGAAGATGCAATAAAGAAGGGACTGATTATTCCGAACGAAAAGCTTTGTGTGAAGTGTCATAATTCAGAAAGTCCCACCTTTAAATCATTCGACTATAAAATATACGTTGCTAAAATAGCTCATAACAATCCTAAATAATAATTTAGGCTATCAGTAAGCACCGGAATTTTTTATACATTTATATCCTGCATTCTCTAAACCGGGGTAATGCAGGATATATTTAATTTGATTACACACTAAAGAGTTTTTCTTATGAAATTGCCACGCACGTATTATAATTACATTTCTTATCTGGGAACAATTATTGCCCTGATAGCATGGGTAACATTAATAATCTTTGCAATTCAAATCTATGCGTTAAATTTAGATAATGTATATTTTGAATTGTGGACATTTATTGTTACACCGGCCTTTTTAGTGTTGGGTCATGCTCTTATTCCGATAGGGATGTATCTGAAAAGAAAGAAGTTAAAAAAAGGCATACAGGTTTCAGATGAAAAGCTATTGGTGCTGAATCTTAGAGATCCTAAAACCAGGAATGCAATAATCATTTTTTCGGTAGTTTCGATATTTTTCGTCATTTCTACCATAATAGGGAGTTATAAAGCATTTCATTATTCCGAATCCGTCGAGTTTTGCGGTAAGCTTTGCCATAAAGTAATGCAGCCTGAATATGTTGCTTATCAGAATTCACCACACGCACGTGTTAAATGCGCAGAATGTCATGTTGGTGAGGGTACGAGCTTTTATGTTAAATCAAAAATTTCCGGCATGCGCCAGATATTTAAATATACGATGAACACATATCCTAGACCTATATCAACTCCAATAGAAAACTTGCGTCCCGCCAGAGAAACATGTGAAAAGTGTCATTGGCCTCAAAAATTCTATACCAATGCCCTGCGTAAAGAAAAATATTACCTGGCAGATTCCGCTAATACAGAATGGAATGTCGTTTTAAATATGAAAATAGGTGCAAGTCATCAGGCATTAGGCCTTGCAGAAGGTATTCACTGGCATATCAATCAGGATTATCAGATTGATTATAAATCTAATGCTAAAAGGGACACCATTTACTGGGTAAAAATAACCAATAAAAAAACAGGTGTTGAAACTATTTACAAAGATGATGAGCTTGCAGTAAAACCGGAAATTCTGAATAAAAAGGAATCACGTGGAATGGATTGCATGGATTGCCATAACCGTCCATCACATGAATTCCGCTCTCCTTCAAAATATGTTAATGATTTACTTGCATCCCAAAACAATTTAGCTACGCTCCCATGGTTAAAAAGCTCCGCCATGGAATCACTTAAACAGCAGTACTCAACAACAGATTCAGCCCTGAACGGGATCAAGGATAAAATTCTAAAGTTTTACCGTGAACAACATCCAGCCCTGTATAAAAAATACAGTAAAAATATAAATGAAGCCATAGGGCTCATTGAAACAGCTTTTTCACACAACGCTTTCCCTGAAATGAAAGTAACCTACAGTGTTTATCCGAGGCATATCGGTCACCTTGAAACGAACGGATGTTTCAGATGCCATAACGATAAATTTAAAACGGCATCCGGGAAAGTTATTTCCAGAGATTGTAATTTATGCCATACTATTGTAGCTCAAGGTAAAACAGACAGCATCAAATATACCGGAATCAATGGTTCTTTAAACTTTATCCACCCTGTCGATGTTGGGGATGCATGGAAAGAATCGAACTGCATGGACTGCCACTCTACATTGTACCAGTAAATTCCCTGGAATCATTTTTTATTTGATCACTTTATTTAACAGCACTTTTTGCATTATCCCGTTGTGTCCATTTCAACAGTCAATCTGTTTATTCCAGGTAAAGTGCAAAATGGAATAATTATAATGATATCGAACTTCTCCTGACCGAGGCTTTAATGTAATCCCCAATTTATATTTCAACCCCTGATAATAAGATCAAATCAGGGTTGATTATAAAGATAAAATGAAGCAGGAAAAAATTTTATTTATCATTTCAACAAATTCAAATTTTATTTGTTTTATAAATAACCCGTTGATTTGAAGAAGTTAATAAATCATTCAGGCGGATAAAATATTAACATTAAATCCTTATCAAAAAAAAGTATATTAATTTTAATCAATATCGTATGAAAAAGAAAAAACAGCTTACTATTGTGTCAATTTCAATTATTATCGGCTTATTATTTGTTTATAAAGGTATTACTGCTCAGACTGCAGGAAATATGACATTTACAGTCAGCCTGGCAACACATAGTGCAGGTTATGGATCAAAACATGTATCTGCTATCTGGATTGAGAATGCATCAGGTGCATTTGTAAAAACCAAATACAGAATGGCATCAGGTCATACTTTAAACAGTCATCTTCCGGTATGGAAAGCCAATTCAAATTCAAACGTAGTTGACGCAACAGCAGGATCGACTCTGACAACATATACTCCGATAACCGTCAACTGGAATGCCACTAATGTTTCTGCTGCTCTGGTTCCTGATGGAGATTACCGGGTATTTGTTGAGTTTACCTGGGATGATGGCTCTGCAAATCATGATACTACATCTGTAGGATTTACCAAAGGAACCGGCGTTGTACATCTCTCTCCTGCCGACAAGACTAATTTCAAGTCATTGGTTCTGGACTGGGTACCATCAAATGTAGGTATTGAAAACAACAGAACGGAGGAACTATTTTCAGTGTATCCTAATCCTGTCACGAGTGAAAGTATTATAAAATACGCTTTAAACGATTTATCTGATGTTACGATCAGTGTATATGATATCAGCGGGAAGCTGATAAGTGTGCTGATGGATGAAAACCAGGATGCCGGCGATTACAGTTTAAATTTATCGATAAATGGTAAAATGAAACCCGGCATATATTTCATTAAAATGTACACCGGGAAAAAGCAATATACCCGGCGAATCATGATCACTGAATAAACGGGTTCCTTAGGAATACCTGACTGCAGCGCTTCTGTCATCACATTATAGCTTTCTTTTCCATTTCTTTGAGGCAGATATTGCCGGTTATATTGTCTTACCAACTTTTATTTGACAGTGTATTTCTGCATGTAAAATAATGCCTATTTTTGTACCTGACATCTATTTATCAATAATAATTACATTATGAAAAAATTTCTTTTCTTATTAGCCATCGGAGCTATTATTATGGGCAGCAATAACGGTTGCAAAAACAGTGGAAATCAGGGGTCAGACCCAACAAAGCTCAGCATGACTGTCGACAGTTTTTTGGTTTCTCCTGAAAAATGGGCCGGCAAAGATGTCATTATCACAGGAACCGTTTCGCATGTATGCAGACACAGCGGTAAAAAACTTTTCCTTTTTGGTTCAAATCCTGAAAAAACGTTGAAAATAAACGCAGGAGGTGATTTTTCTACGTTCGATATTAAATATGAAGGTACTGATGTTGAGATCACAGGTACTGTTGTCGATGATACAAAAATTGATGCCAACTATTTAAATGAATGGGAAGCTGATATTAAAAAGGCCGTTGCCGATAAAGACCTTAAAGTTTGTAACGAGGAAAATAAAGCAATCAGCGGGCAATCAAAGGACAAGGCAAAAGTGAATGAAACGCCTGAAGATCCATACGCTGACGTAAAGGAGTTCCGTCAAAAACTGGAAAAGAGCGGAAAAGCATATATTTCAATTTATGCTGTCAATATCAAAACCATGAAAGAGATAAAAAAGAAGGATAAGTAACCGAACTTTTCTCATATTTTATGCCATCAAACAGTCTGAGGTTATTCCGGAAGTGGAACAGGATAATCCATAGGGATTTTGGTTATTTTTTTTTCGGACTAACGATAATTTATTGTTTATCCGGTATTGCACTTAATCATAAAAAAGACTGGAATCCCAATTATAATATTTCTTACAAAGAAATTGCCCTAACCGACAATTTAGACAAATCCAGTGTAAATGAGGATCAGGTTATTAAATTGTTAAAGAAATATAATGAAGCAGATCATTACAAAAAATATTTTTTCCCTGATAATAATACACTGAAAATCTTTATTGATAACGGATCTGTTTCCGTCGACATGATCTCGGGGAAAGGTTATATAGAGAAGATCACCAAGAGGCCACTTTTCTTTGAGATCAATTTTCTTCATTATAATCCTGGTAAATGGTGGCTTTGGTTTTCCGATATCTTTTGTATTGGGATGATCACTATCGCAATAAGCGGACTTTTTATTATTTCAAAAAGCAAAAACAGTCTTAGTAAACGAGGAATCTGGTTCATTCTGGCAGGTTTTGTCGTGCCTGTTCTGGCACTCATTTTCCTTTAATAATCAATTGGCAGTTTCAAATTCAACAAGTGTTTTTGGCAGGCACCTGTATAAAGGCTTTATATTGCTGTAATCACCCGGCAATCTGTTTTTCAACCATAGTATACACCCCCTTTTAAATGCTCTTTTAACAGCTGTTTTAATCGTTTTATACCGGCTTTTATACAATACTGGGTGCAAGGTATTCTCACGAGAGATCACATCACAAAAAACAGGATCATGCTTTCTTTTAAATATCCAGAAGGATGGATCGCTTTCATAAATAAAGACCAGGACTTTATCATCTGTACTTCTCCATTTAAAAACCTTCACATTCATACTCAGGCTGTCACCATCATCCCACTCCCTTTTACTAGGACCTTTTATGACAAAAGAAATTAAAGGCTGAGGATACTTATCAGAACTTCCGGGACATATTTGTTCCGCTTCATAAACCAGAATATGAAAATTCCCGTAAGGGCCATGAATGCCACCGGATTGCTCCTCATTATCAATCACGCCCATCCATTTGATAGACAATGTACCCAATGAATCTTTATTTGTCTGAGCCCGGAGTCCCGGACAAAATACCATGAATAAGGGAATAAATATGATGCCTAAAAAGTATTTCATTTCAGGTATTTGGAGATTAATTTATTTGTCTGCTTATAAAGCAGATAGATTAACATCGCCATCAGGCCTCCGAATAAAGCACCCGCTATCACGTCTCCAGGAAAATGCGAACCCAGATAAATCCTGCTGTAAGAAACTATAAAAGCCCAGATAATCAGGCATAAGGGAAGAAATTTGTATGTTTTTTTAAAAATAAACGACATAAAGATTGCAAAGGCAAAGGTATTGGCAGCATGGGAAGACAGGAATCCGAACATACCGCCGCAACTGTCGTAAACAGTATGCACCATGCCTGAAAGTAATGGATCATGGCATGGCCTCAGTCGATGAAAAACATTTTTATACAGATGTACTGATAACTGATCAGTAATGAGTAATAACAGCAATGAGAAAATGATGACAGTTATTGAATCCCGTTTAAAATTTCTGACCAGCAGGAAAAGGATGATAAGATATAAGGGTATCCAGATGAAACGGTTGCTGATGCTATAAAAGACAACATCAAAAAAAGGATTGTGCAAACCATTGAGGAACAGAAACAAATTTTTATCTATCTGCTCAATCATGACTATTTTTCTATTCGTTCAGATATTTCCACAGGATATCTTTCAATTGATCCAGCCCGCGGTGAGCATGAGATGAAATAAATACAGAGGGAATTGCGGGAAGCTTCTTTTTTAATTTAGCAACATCTTCATCAGAAATGAGGTCTGTTTTTGTCAACGCCAGAATCTTGGTTTTGTCCAGCAGATCAGGGTTATATTGTTTCAATTCATTGAGCAATATTTTATATTCCTTCTTAATGCTGGGAGTATCGGCAGGTATCATAAAAAGAAGCAGTGAATTTCTCTCAATATGTTTCAGAAATCTGAGTCCCAATCCTTTTCCTTCATGAGCACCTTCAATAATTCCCGGAATATCGGCAACAATAAACGATTTTCCGTCCCTGTATGGAACCATACCCAAATTTGGGCGGATAGTAGTGAAAGGATAATCGGCAATTTCAGGTTTAGCTGCAGATATAACAGAAAGCAAAGTTGATTTACCTGCATTGGGAAAGCCGACCAGGCCAACATCAGCGAGCAGCTTCAGCTCGAGGATGACCCAGGCTTCTTTGCCTGGTTCTCCCGGCTGTGCATACCGTGGAGTCTGACGTGTAGCAGTTCTGAAATAATGATTTCCCATACCGCCTTTACCACCGGGAAAAAGGATGAACCTTTCACCATCGGTGGTCACTTCACCGAGGAGTTCACCTGTTTCAGCATCTTTAACCAGAGTGCCGAGCGGGACATCAAGGATAACATCTTTTCCGTCAGCGCCGGTTTTCAAGGTACCTGCACCGTTATCACCGGGATCAGCAATCAGATGACGTGTATATCGTAAATGAAGCAATGTCCAGAGCTGGGTGTTTCCTTTCAGGATAATATGCCCTCCCCTTCCACCGTCACCACCGTCAGGGCCTCCTTTATCCCTGAATTTCTCACGTAAAAAATGGACTGATCCTGCTCCACCTTTACCGGAACTGCAAAATATTTTTACGTAATCAACAAAATTCGGATTCGACATTGTTTTATTTATCTGAGAACAAACTTAATACAAATTGTCATATCAATCGAGAAAGCCATCGATCTTTGAGCAAATATTTATAAAAACATCTTCAACAGGAAACATTCCGTTAATTTCGATAAGATTTCCTTTTTTCTTATAATATTCAATGACAGGGAGCGTCATTTTCCTGTAAATCTCCAACCTTTCAATGATCACTTCTTTTTTATCGTCAGTACGAGCAGAATCCTGCGCCCTGGAATATAATCTTTCCCGGAGTGTATCCTCCTCGACGACAATATAAACCACCAGCTTAAGATCGAGATTTTTCTTCTTAAGGAGCCTGTCCATCAATTCGGCCTGCACCAGTGTCCGCGGAAAACCGTCAAAAATATACCCTCTGGCATGGCGATGACATAATGCGGTGCGGTAAACCTCCTTCAGCACCGTGGCATCGGGAATGAGCTGTCCCTGGTCAACAAAATCTTTAACATACTGACCAATATGAGAGTTTCTGGCTATTTCTTTCCTGAACAGATCGCCGGTAGAAATATGTTTCAAACCGTATTTCTCCGATAGTCTATAGGATTGTGTTCCTTTACCCGAACCGGGAGCTCCAAAGATCGAAAAATTTAACATACAGAGATTGATCAGATGAATGAATCAGCTGAGGTAATGCTTAACACATGACTAAAAACGGCATCAACCGGCAACATGCCATCTGTTATATTCAAACGTCCCGAATCAGCATAATATTCAATGACAGGATCGGTACGTTCGTAAAATATTTCAATACGTTTGCCGATCGTTTCCCTGTTGTCATCTTTCCTGCCGGAAGTTTCAGATCTCTTTAATAGCCGATTGACTGCTTCCCCCTCAGTTACAAAAAGTGCTATGATCTGTAATGGCATTAAATCCATTTTTTCAGCTAATCCGTCAAATAATTTAGCCTGTTCAAGAGTTCGGGGGAATCCGTCAAAAATGAAACCCGGCAAATCTGAACCGGCTTTAAGCCTGTTTTCAATGAATTCCATGATGATCTTATCCGATACAAACTCACCCATGGCAATCAGGTCCTTATATTTAATGCCGAGTTCTGTTGCATTCTCAATCTCTTCCCTGATGATATCACCGGTTGAAAGATGAGCGTAGTTAAGTCTGTCTTTTATAAGCAGCGACTGCGTCGTTTTGCCTGCACCCGGCATTCCTAGTAAAATGAGAATATTCATAAATGGGTTTACCTGATATTTTTTAAAGCTTCCTCAATCTTTACCGAAAGTCTTCCGGTAACCACCTCAATATCGTCGATTCCCTCGATCAGGCTGAATTTATTCTGTGATTGGTAATATTTGTTTACAACCTTCTTGATGTATTCATATTTTTCGAGGCGGTGAATGATAATTTCCATAGAAGCATCATAGCTTCTTCTTTCCGGAGTATTCCACCTTCCCGATAACCTCTTAATGCAGGTCAGCGTGGAGACATCAAGAAATATCATAGATGTCACCGAAGAATTTAATTTTCTCAGTAAGCCATCAAGAATGTATGCCTGAACTAGATTTATCGGGAATCCGTCGAAAAGGAAACCTTTGGCTTTTTTATTCAGCTTTATTTTTCTTTCAATCAGCTTCACAACAATTTCATCGGGAACAAGGTCACCGCTGTTGATCAGTTGGTTTGCTTTTAGTCCGAGTTCTGTGCCCTCTGCTATTTCCCTGCGGATCAGATCGCCTGTTGCAATATGGACAAGGTTATACTTCTGGCATAAAATACTCGACTGTGTACCTTTGCCTGCACCCGGGGGACCAGATAAGACAATGTTTACCCATTTTGTCTTTAAGGTCGTTTCAATAGAGTTCATCAGGCGGAAGGAAACATCCTCAACCCCTCCAATTCCATCAATAGAACAGTATTTATTCTGTTCTTTGAAAAAACCTGCGACCATGGTTGTTTTATCTTCATATTCCTGAAGGCGGTGCCTGATCACGTCCAGGTTGGCATCATCAGAACGTTTTTCCAGAGTAGCCCTTTCCATCATCCTTCTCAGCAGCTCATCCTTAGGCACTTCAATATTCAGCATGCACGAAAGTGTCGTGTTCAGCTTCAGCATCAGTCCTTCCAATATATAGGCCTGAATTATCGTACGCGGAAAGCCATCGAAAAGGAAGCCATTGCTTTCAGGTTCGGATTTGATCGTTCTTTCAATCAGTTGGACGATGATTTCATCGGGTACCAGCATCCCCTGCTCCATAAATTCTTTTGAAGCATCACCAAGTTCTGTTCCCCGCTCAACTTCCTTTCTAAGCAGATCGCCTGTAGCAATATAAGTCAGGTTGTACTTTTTCAGCAGCATTTTTGACTGAGTGCCTTTTCCTGCCCCGGGAGGGCCAAAAAGACATATGTTCAATAAGGACATTATAAAATGGTTTAGTTTATTTTATATATATCGGGAAGGTTCCTTCCCAGACCATCGTAATCAAGTCCGTAGCCAACAATAAAATCATTGGGTATGCTGAATCCGACATAATCAATCTTAAATTTTTTGGTAAAAGATGCCGGTTTAAACAGACAGGAAGCAATGCGGATACTTGCTGGCTGAAGTATATAGAGCTCATTAAGCATGTTTTCCATTGTTATTCCTGAATCTACGATATCCTCAATAATCACAACATCGCGCCCCTCGATGCTTTCGCTCAGCCCGATCAACTTTTTAACCATGCCTGTACTTTCGGTTCCCTGGTAAGAAGCCAATTTCATAAAAGTAACTTCACAGTTAAAATTAATACGTTTAAAGAGGTCGCCTGCGAACATAAATGCACCATTCAGGACGACAAGGAATAATGGACAGGAGTCTTTCATATCTTCAATAATGGCCATAGCTACCCTGTCGACCGCAGCCTGTATTTCAGCCGAGGAAATACATAACCCGAATGTTTTATCATGAAGTGTAACTGTCTTCATCTCTTGAATATTTATACAAAAGTAGCATTTTTTTTATATATTTGCCCCATAAAACAGTCGCCATGAAACCTATAGTCAGTATAATAATGGGAAGCACTTCGGATATGCCGGTTATGGAAGATGCAGCAAAATTCCTGAATGATATGCAGATACCTTTCGAGATCAATGCCCTTTCGGCCCATCGCACGCCTGACGTAGTGCTTGAGTTTTCTAAAAATGCTTTAGCAAGGGGGATCAAAGTGATCATTGCCGGCGCCGGCGGTGCAGCACATCTGCCAGGAGTTATTGCTGCCGGTACTCCAATACCGGTAATTGGTATTCCTATAAAATCATCCAACTCGATTGATGGCTGGGATTCCATCCTGTCCATTCTTCAGATGCCTGCCGGCATACCGGTTGCCACAGTAGCACTCAATGGCGCCCGCAATGCGGCTATACTCGCTGCACAGATCCTCGCTGCAGGCGATGATAATATGATGAAGAAGATGCTGGAATTTAAAGAAGACCTGAAAAAGAAAGTGATAAAGGCCAACGAGGAACTTAAAAATGTGAAGTTTGACTTTAAGACTAACTAGTCTTTGATTGCCTGTCGTTAGCCTGCATAAAATATCACCTTAATAAAAATTGACATTAATTATCCCCTTGAACTCCTTTTAAAGTATTCAATCCACTAATTCCTGAGAATTTCCACCCTCCTGATCAACGATTGCTGATGTTCTTCTTCCGATGAGTTGGGGTCTTTCATTTCACGGAACATTTTACAGGGTAATTCTGCACAATCGCCGCAATCTTTATAAGACTTTTCGTTCACTGCACAGTTGAACAAGGGACATGTTTTATTAGGCATATGTTCTTTTGCCCAGAAAGTTTGTCCTTTAACAATCATACACCCATCACAGGTTTTACCGAAAAATTCGCATTCGTCGCATTTTAATCCGCAGGCTGAAATCATTTTGTTTTGAATTTAGGGTATAAAAATAATAAAATCCGAAACTGCCGGAACTAACATTTTAAAAATATATATGGAAATATATTTAATGTTTATAGAAAGTTGATCAGACCTTATTAAAAATAACACACTACCTATTATTCATATTTTGCTTGCGATTCAGTGAATCTTTTTATTGCACTTCTCAGTGAATCAATTTTAGATGCAAAGCACTCCGATTTATATTGAAGAGCCTCCACAGACCTTCACATCTATATCATCATCATAATATTTGAAGTTCTGTTTTTTACACTAACATATCTTCCGTTTTCTATCAAATAAAAAAAGAGGGAACATTGCTGCTCCCTCTCCATTGTTTATTCAGAAAAGAATTATTTTTTCAGAAATTTAAAATCTCTGCCAAGATAATGTGCCTGGCTCCCCAGATATTCTTCAATTCTCATCAGCTGGTTATATTTGGCAATACGTTCGGAACGGCAGGCCGATCCTGTTTTGATCATGCCCGTATTTAAAGCAACAGCAAGGTCGGCAATGGTAGTATCTTCGGTCTCGCCGGAACGGTGGCTGATAATTGCCGTATAGCTGTTTCTGTATGCCATATTCACCGTTTCAATGGTTTCTGTTAAAGTACCAATCTGGTTAAGTTTGATGAGTATCGAGTTGCATACGCCCCTGTCAATACCCATTTGTAAACGTTTGGTATTGGTAACAAACAGGTCATCACCGACAAGCTGGGTTTTATGTCCGATTGAGTCGGTCATCATTTTCCAGCCATCCCAGTCGTCTTCTGCCATACCATCTTCGATAGAAATAATGGGATATTTGTCAACCCATGATTTCCAGTAATCCACCATTTGAGCAGGAGTTAATTTGTCGCCTGATGATTTATGGAGGTGGTAAACATTTTCGTCAGTAAGGAAATATTCAGAAGCTGCAGGATCAAGGGCAATAAATATATCGACACCTGGTTTGTAACCTGCTTTTTCAATAGCCTGCAGAATAACAGTGATCGCTTCCTCGTTTGATTTCAGGTTAGGTGCAAAACCACCTTCATCACCTACATTGGTAGAATAGCCCATCTTTTTCAACACCGATTTCAGGTTATGAAATACTTCGGCTCCCATGCGAATAGCCTCTGTAAATGTATTGGCACCAACCGGCATGATCATAAATTCCTGAAAATCGATACTGTTATCGGCATGTGAACCACCATTCAGAATATTCATCATCGGGATTGGAAGCGTATTGGCATTAACACCGCCGATATATCTGTAAAGGAACTGTCCTGTTTCCTGTGCAGCAGCATTAGCGCATGCGAGCGAAACACCCAGGATGGCATTGGCTCCAAATTTAGCTTTGTTGGGAGTACCGTCCATTTCAATCATCTTCCTGTCAATGGCGATTTGCTCAGTTACAAGGTAACCCTTCAGCTCTTCGGCAATAATTTTATTGACGTTATTCACAGCTTTAAGAACACCTTTACCGAGATAAACATTTTTATCGTCGTCTCTCAGTTCAACAGCTTCGTGAATTCCGGTTGAAGCGCCTGAAGGTATAGCAGCTCTACCAATAACCCCATTTTCGGTTAAAACATCAACTTCAATAGTTGGATTTCCTCTTGAATCAAGAATCTGACGAGCAGATATATTTACAATTGTACTCATAAAATAATATAGTTTAAATGATTAATAATTGGTTCCATAAAAAAAGGACAAATACAACAAAGTATTTATCCTTAATATCTCAATTTTTTTCAATTTGATTAGCCTTTATTTTCTTCTTCACCTTCTTCAGGCTTAACCTCATCTTCTTTTATCTCTTCTTTCACCGGTTCTTCTTCAATAACTTCAGCATCAGCAACAACTTCATCAGTTTCCTGAACAGGTTCCTCAGACGGTGTAGTTACAGAAATTTGTTCTTCTATGGCTTCTTCCTCTTCTTCTTTTACAATTTCTGCCTTAGGTTGCTTTCCTGACTTTGGAGCAACTGTTTCCGTATCTGCTTTTTTCGAACTTCTTTTTCTTCTTGATTTGGTTTTCTTTTCAAGTTTTTCGTTAAGCATGGTTTCGTTGTAATCCACCAGTTCGATGAAACACATATCGGCATTGTCGCCCAAACGGTCACCCGTTCTTAATATGCGGGTATAGCCTCCCGGTCTGTCGGCAATTTTTACGGCTACGTCTCTGAACAGTATGGTAATGGCTTCCTTGCTTTGGAGTTCAGAAAATACCGTTCTCCTGGAATGCGTGGTATCTTCTTTTGCTTTTGTTAACAAAGGTTCGATGTATTTCCTTAATGCTTTTGCTTTGGATACCGTAGTTGTAATTCTTTTATATAAGATCAGCGATGTTGCCATATTGGCAAGCATAGCATCCCTGTGAGTTGCAGTTTTTCCTAAATGGTTTATTTTTCTACCGTGTCTCATTTCTTTTAATCCTTATCAAGTTTATATTTTGTAATATTCATGCCAAATTCTAGATTTTTTGTCCTTACGAGTTCTTCGAGCTCGGTAAGAGATTTTTTTCCAAAGTTTCTGAATTTAAGCAAATCGTTTCTGTTGAACTGGACAAGGTCGCCAAGAGTTTCAACATCGGCAGCTTTGAGGCAGTTCAATGCTCTAACCGACAAGTCGAGATCAACTAATTTTGTCTTCAGAAGCTGACGTATATGCAGTGATGTTTCGTCAAATTCTTCAGTTGAACTTTTTTCTTCAGAATCAAGGGTGATTTTCTCGTCTGAGAAAAGCATAAAATGGTGTATCAGTATCTTTGCAGCTTCCTTCAATGCATCTTTCGGATGAATTGAGCCATCTGTAGTAAGTTCAATAACCAGCTTGTCATAATCGGTTTTCTGTTCCACCCTGTAGTTCTCAATACTATACTTAACATTCTTTATGGGTGTATGAATCGAATCAATAGCAATAGGACCTATTCCTTCAGCAAATATTTTGTTTTCTTCAGCAGGAATATATCCTCTTCCTTTATTGATGGTCAGGTCGAGAGATAATTTCACATTGCTTTCCATATTGCAGATAACCAGATCGGGGTTAAGAACCTGAAAGCCGTTTAAGAACTTATTAATATCGCCGGCTTTAAATGAATTCTGCCCGGAAATATTGATATGGACCTTCTCGTGCTCAATATTATCAATCTGTCTTTTAAACCTGACTTGTTTAAGGTTAAGAATGATTTCAGTAATATCTTCAATAACACCTTTTATTGTAGAAAATTCATGGTCAACACCATCAATTTTTATAGATGTTATAGCATATCCTTCGAGCGAAGATAACAGTATCCTGCGAAGGGCATTACCTATAGTTACGCCATAACCCGGTTCCAGAGGCCTGAATTCGAATACACCACGGTATTCGTCAGCTTCTATCATCAATACTTTATCCGGTTTTTGAAATGCTAATATAGCCATTATATATATAATTAAAAATTATTCTACTTTGAATACAATTCAACGATAAGCTGTTCCTTAATATTTTCAGGAATATCTTCACGTTGCGGATAATTAATAAACACGCCTTTCATTTCGGCTGCATCCCATTCTATCCATGAATATTTTTTTACATGGCCAACCATGGCATTCTGAATCACTTCGAGTGACTTGGAACGTTCTCTTACAGCAACAATATCACCTTCTTTTAAGAGGCATGAAGGTATATTGACAACCTTATTGTTCAGGGTAATATGGCAATGCGATACCATTTGCCTTGCAGCACTGCGTGTTGGCGCAATTCCCATACGGAAAACAACATTATCCAGCCTTGATTCTATCAACTGAAGCAATACTTCACCGGTAACACCTTTTTTACGGGCGGCCTTATGAAAAAGGTTTCTGAACTGACGTTCAAGAATACCGTAAGTATATTTAGCTTTTTGTTTTTCCTGGAGCTGAACACCATACTCAGAAACTTTACTTCTCTTTTTATTTTGACCGTGTTGTCCCGGAGGATAATTCTTCCGTTCGTAATTTTTATCTGGTCCGTAAATGGGATCTTTAAAACGTCTTGCTATTTTTGATTTTGGACCTATATATCTTGCCATACCTTGTAATTATGATGATAATGATTAACTATTTACTTTTTAAACCCTGCGGCGTTTAGGAGGCCTGCAGCCATTGTGTGGTAAAGGGGTAACATCAACAATTTCGGAAACTTCTATTCCGGCGGTGTGAATGGTACGGATGGCTGACTCACGTCCTGCACCCGGGCCCTTTACGAATACTTTCACTTTTCTTAAACCCAGATCATAAGCAACCTTTGCACAATCTGCTGCTGCTGTCTGTGCAGCATAGGGAGTGTTTTTCTTTGACCCTTTAAAACCCATTTTACCTGCTGATGACCATGAAATGACTTGTCCTGTCATATTGGTCAGCGTAATAATTACGTTGTTAAACGAAGCAAAAATATAAGCAGAACCTAAGGGTTCTACTTTTACAACCCGTTTTTTAACAACTTTTCCTTTGGTGGTTTTTGCCATAATATATCCTGATTACGTATTATTTTTTATCCTTTAGTAGCTTTTTTCTTATTGGCAACGGTTTTTTTCCTGCCTTTTCTTGTCCTTGCATTGTTCTTTGTGGTTTGTCCTCTGACAGGAAGACCTAAACGATGCCTGATTCCCCTATAACATCCGATATCCATCAACCTTTTAATATTCATCTGCATTTCGGAACGGAGTGCACCTTCTATTTTAAAATCATCATTGATGATGGCGCGTATTTTATTCTGCTCCTCATCATTCCAGTCCTGAACCTTCTTATTAACATCGACACCTGCTTTTCCCAAAATCTTTTTAGCATTACTTCTGCCAATGCCATAAATATAGGTAAGCCCTATTTCTCCTCTTTTATTTTTTGGTAAATCAATACCTGCAATTCTTGCCATATATACTTATTTACAGTTTTTATTAATTTATTATCCTTGTCTTTGCTTGTACTTCGGATTCTTTTTGTTGATAATATATAACTTACCCTTTCTTCTGACGATTTTGCAATCGGGTGTTCTCTTTTTTATCGAAGCTCTTACTTTCATTTTACTCTTTATTATTTATATCTGAATGTTATTCTTCCTCTTGTTAAATCATACGGTGACATCTCCAATTGGACCCTGTCGCCGGGTAATATTTTGATATAATGCATCCGCATTTTACCAGATAAAACTGCTGTAATAATATGTCCGTTTTCCAATTCAACTCTAAACCTTGCGTTTCCCAAGGCTTCGATAACTGTGCCATCCTGTTGAATCGAAATTTGTTTAGCCATATTATTTACTCTGTTTTATTATGTCTTCAATATAATCAAATGTCGACAATACTTCAGTTTTATCCTTCATTACCGCTACTGTCAGCTCAAAATGAGCAGATGGTTTGCGGTCTGCTGTCCGTATCGTCCATCCATCTTTTTCCTGGTATATGCTTTTCTTTCCTAAATTGATCATAGGCTCAATACAGATAACCATACCTTCCTTCAGCATCATTCCCGTCCCTCTTCTGCCGTAATTCGGAATCTGAGGCTCCTCATGAAGATGCTTTCCCAACCCATGACCGACAAGTTCTCTTACAACGGAATATCCATATCTCTCCACATGACTCTGAATCACATTGGAAATATCTCCTATCCTGTTTCCGGCCCTGCTTTTTTCAATCCCCAAAAAAAGAGATTCCTTTGTAATCTTAAGCAATTTCCTGGTTTCTTCATTTACATTTCCTACCTCAAATGTGAAAGCAGAATCGCCATAAAATCCGTACTGAATTGTACCGCAATCTACCGACACAATATCACCATCTTTCAGAATGGTTTCAGAAGGAATTCCATGAACAACCTGTTCGTTAACCGAAACACATAAAGTTGCCGGGTATCCGTTGTAACCTTTAAAACCAGGAACAGCTCCGTGATCCAGAATGTATTCCTCAGCAATTTTATCAAGACTCGCTGTAGTTACACCTTCTTTAATATGTCTGCCCACTTCGGCAAGCACTTTGCTTACCAGAACAGCATTTTCCCTCATTAACTCTATCTCTTCGCTGGTTTTAAAATATACCATTTATCAAAGAACGAAATTCAATATTTTAATATCCGCCAACTGCATAACGGCCTTTAATCCTGCCTGATTTTGTAAGGCCCTCATAATGGCGCATAAGCAAATGACTTTCAATTTGTTGCAATGTATCAAGTACCACACCTACAAGAATAAGCAGTGAGGTACCCCCGTAAAACTGTGCAAACTGACTGTTTACTCCCATCAACCTTACCAATGCGGGCATAATAGCCACGAATGCAAGGAATATTGAGCCGGGTAAAGTAATTTTAGACAGCACATTATCCAGAAATTCAGCAGTCTTTTTTCCTGGTTTAACGCCGGGAATGAACCCCCCGTTTTTCTTCATGTCTTCAGCCATCTGGTTTGGGTTGATCGAAATGGCCGTATAAAAATATGTAAACACTATGATCAGTAATGCAAAGGTGAAGTTGTACCATACCCCGTTAAAATCCGTAAAAGCAGCAATAAATCCAACATTCTGAGTCTTTGTAAAACCAGCAATAGTCATAGGCAGGAACATGATTGCCTGGGCAAAAATGATAGGCATAACACCGGCTGCATTTACTTTTAAGGGAATATACTGGCGTACACCGCCGTACTGCTTGTTTCCAACTATTCTTTTAGCGTATTGTACCGGAATTCGTCTGGTACCCTGAACAAGAAGAATGCATAAGAGAATAACGATGATTAACACTACAATTTCCACCAGGAAAATAACTAATCCACCACCCTGTTCTTCCATTCTTGAAACAAACTCACCCATAAGGGCAAAAGGCAACCGGGCAATAATTCCAATCATGATAATGAGTGAGATGCCGTTACCGATACCTTTATCGGTGATCTTTTCTCCGAGCCACATAACGAACATGGTCCCGGCAACAAGAATGATCACTGACATGACCCAGAAGAAAGTTGTCGGTGCTGTATCCGGCAGAAATGGGAAAATGGCAGTTGAGGGAAGCTGGTGAACAAGGTTGGCGACATAACCCGGAGCCTGTAAGGCCGTGACTATAATAGTCAGATAACGGGTAATCTGGTTTATTTTATTACGTCCGCTTTCACCTTCTTTCTGAAGTTTCTGGAAATAGGGTATTGCCATTCCCAATAACTGAACAACAATAGAAGCAGAAATATAAGGCATAATCCCCAGAGCAAAGATAGATGCGTTGGAAAATGCTCCGCCGGAGAACATGTTCAGTAGGCCGAGTAAGCCCGAACTTGATTGTGCTCTAAGAGCACCAAGCGCCTGCGGGTCAACACCGGGAAGAACAATATGTGCTCCAAGCCTGTACAATACCACTATACCTAAAGTATAAAGGATGCGCTTACGCAGTTCTTCAATTTTGTAAATATTCTTTAAAGTCTGGATGAATCTTTTCATTCAATTCAAATTTTTGTTGCTACACCACCAAGTTTTTCAATTGCTTCTTTAGCTGTTTTGGAAAATGCATGAGCTTTCACATCAATTTTCACTTTTAGCTCGCCTCTGCCCAGTATTTTTAACAGGTCGCCTTTACCGATAAGCCCGTTTTTGTATAACGTTTCGGGGTCAAATGAGGTGATCTGTTTGTTTTCTACCAACCTTTGAAGTACATCTATATTTATACCGCTGTATTCCACCCTGTTAATATTCTTGAACCCGAATTTAGGCAGACGGCGGTGCAAAGGCATTTGTCCGCCTTCGAAACCGACCTTACTGGAATAACCGGATCTAGATTTTGCGCCCTTATGACCTCTGGTAGAAGTGCCACCGTGACCTGATCCCTGTCCTCTTCCTATTCGTTTTTCCTTCTTTACAGAACCCTTTGCGGGCTTTAGATTTGACAAATCCATATGATAATAATTATCTGTTAGTATTAAATTTCGTTAACTTCGAGCAAATGGTTTACTTTTCTGATCATTCCTAAAATCTGTGGCGTGGCTTCCACGTCGATAGCCCTGTTCATTTTAGTAATTCCAAGTGCTTTCAGCGTTCTTTTCTGTCTTTCCGAATGGTCTATCCCACTCTTAATCTGCTTTATCCTGAGTTTTTCCATTTTATCCAAATGATTATCCGTTGAAAACTTTATTTAAATCAATACCTCTAAGTTGGGCAACTGTATAGGGGTCTTTCATCTGAATGAGTGCATCTATGGTAGCCTTAACAACACTATGAGGATTAGAAGAACCCTTTGATTTACAAAGGATGTCTCTTACACCGACGCTTTCCAGTACAGCACGCATAGCACCACCTGCAATAACTCCGGTACCCGGCGATGCAGGTTTAAGGAATACATATGCACCGGCATATTTACCGTATTGTTCATGCGGAATAGTTCCCTTAAGAATAGGAACTTTAACCAGGTTCTTTTTGGCATCGTCAATACCTTTTGCTATTGCAGCCGTTACTTCTTTTGCTTTTCCAAGCCCGTATCCGACAACTCCGTTTTCGTTACCAACTATTACGATAGCAGAAAAACTGAACGTTCTACCTCCCTTGGTCACCTTAGTTACACGCTGAATGCTTACCAGCCTGTCTTTGAATTCGATTTCGCTTGACTTAACTCTTTTTATGTTAACGTTTGCCATAATGTTTGATTAAAATATTAAACCTCCTTCACGTGCAGCATCGGCAAGTGATTTTATCCTACCATGATACAGATACCCATTGCGGTCGAATACCACAGTACTTATACCAACTTCTATTGCCCGTTCAGCTAAATGTTTACCGACAAGCTTAGCCTTTTCAGTTTTTGTAACCTTTTGTGTTTCAACCCCCTTCATCCTTGATGATGCAGAAGCTAAAGTTACACCGGCCACATCATCAATAAGCTGAGCATAAATCTCTTTACTGCTTCTGAAAACTGTTAATCTTGGGCGTTCAGCAGTCCCTGAAATGTCTTTTCTGATTCGCTTTTTGATTCTGAACCTTCTGTATTCTTTTTTGTCTTTGATAGCCATCCTGAATTCTTTTTAAATATAAATATTATTTATCTGATGCTGATTTGCCTGCTTTCTTCCTGACTACTTCATTTTTGAAACGGATACCTTTACCCTTATATGGTTCAGGTTTTCTCAACGAACGTATTTTAGCAGCGACCTGGCCAATAAGCTCCTTATCAATGCAAGTTAATGTGATGAGCGGGTTTTTCCCTCTTTCAGTTAAGGATTTCACTGCAACTTCCATGGGAAGTTCCAGAACAATATTATGAGAATAGCCCAGTGACATCTCCAGAACCTGGCCCTTTGCCTCAACTTTATATCCAACACCAACAAGTTCCTGTTCTATTTTAAACCCTTCAGAAACACCTTTTACCATATTAAAGATAAGTGCACGGTATAAACCATGCAGGGATTTGTGTCTTTTTTGTTCGGTCGGCCTTTCAACAATTACATGATTATCTTCTACTTTAACTGTAATATCAGGATCAACTGCTCTACTGAGTTCACCGAGTGGGCCCTTAACAGTTACCAAATTTTTGTCTGATATACTTACCTGAACTCCTTTAGGCAGAGCAACGGGCAATTTTCCAATTCTTGACATATTCTTTTCTCCGGTTTTTTTAACTAATATAAAACAATACTTCACCGCCAATTTTCTCCGTACGAGCTTCTTTATCGGTCATTACACCCTTTGAAGTTGATAATACTGCAATACCTAAACCATTCATAACACGCGGAAGATCTTCATGACCAACATATTTTCTTAAGCCGGGTTTGCTGATTCTTATGATTTTGTTAATGGCAGACAGCTTGGTTACAGGGTGGTATTTTAAAGCTATTTTGATTGTACCGGGTATCGGTTCATCTTCAAATTTATAGTTTAAAATATATCCTTTTTCAAGAAGTATCTTTGAAATTTCCTTTTTCAGGTTTGATGCCGGAATTTCAACAATTCTATGGTTTGCCTTTACAGCGTTTCGAATTCTCGTTAAATAATCTGCTATCGGATCGGTTACCATTTGTATAATGTATTTGCTTAAATTTCTATTTTTTTTACCAACTTGCTTTTCTAACACCCGGAATTAATCCTGCCAGAGCCATTTCTCTGAAATTAATACGGGAAACTCCGAAAATTCTCATATATCCTTTAGGCCTTCCTGTTAACTGGCATCTGTTGTGCTGTCTGACAGGAGAAGCATTTTTGGGTATTTTCTGTAATGCAGTATAATCACCGGCTGCTTTTAATGCTGCTCTCTTAGTAGCATATTTTTCAACCATTCTTTTTCTTTTCAGTTCCCTTGCTTTTATTGATTCCTTTGCCATGATTTACTTATTTTGATTTTTAAAGGGTAAGCCAAATTCTTTTAACAATGCCATGGATTCTTTATCGGTGTTAGCTGTTGTAACAAAAGTGATATCCAGGCCGGTTATTTTATTAATCTTGTCAATATTTATCTCAGGGAAAATGATCTGTTCAGTGATTCCGAAAGTATAATTGCCTCTTCCGTCAAAACCTTTATCGTTGATGCCTCTGAAGTCCCTGACGCGGGGTATGGTAGCAGAAATAAGCCTGTCGAGGAACTCGTACATTCTTTCGCCGCGCAACGTTACCCTGACACCGATATGCATCCCTTTTCTAAGTTTGAAATTGGAAATATCTTTTCTTGACTTCGTGGTAACTGCTTTCTGGCCTGCAATGATTGTCATTTCCTGTGCTCCCATTTCAATCAGTTTTTTATCAGCAATGGCTGATCCCAATCCCTGATTTAAGCATATTTTGACCAGACGGGGTACCTGCATATTGTTCTTGTAGTTAAACTGCAGTAACAGTGCAGGTATAACCTCATTCTTATATTTTTCCTTTAATCTCGGTACGTATTTCATTATTTTATAACCTCCCCAGTTTTTTTGGAAACGCGAATTAATTTATTTGTTTTTTCATCCAGCATTCTCCCAACTCTTGTTGCATTGCCTTTACCGTCGACAAGCTGCATGTTTGAGATATGGATAGGAGCTTCCTTTTTCTGGATTCCTCCCTGAGGGCTTTTAGAATTGGGGCGCGTATGTTTTGAAACCATATTGACACCTTCCACAATGGCCGTATATTTGTCACGGTTAACAACAAGGACTTTCCCCTGCTGGCCCTTTGAATCTCCGGCAATCACTTTTACTGTATCACCCTTTCTTATATTAATCTTTTGTTGCATAGCTTATTGATTTTGAACGATTAAAGCACTTCCGGTGCCAATGAAACGATTTTCATGAATTGTTTTTCCCTTAACTCGCGGGCCACCGGACCAAAAATACGGGTTCCTCTTAATTCATCTGTTGCTGTAAGCAGAACCACTGCATTATCATCAAAGCGGATATATGATCCGTCGCTTCTTCTGACTTCCTTTTTTGTTCTGACAATAACAGCTTTGGTTACTGCACCTTTTTTTATGTTTCCCGATGGTATGGCATCTTTTACCGTAACAACAATTTTATCGCCCAACGATGCATATTTTCTTTTTGTACCACCGAGAACCCTGATGCAAAGGACTTCTTTAGCACCACTGTTATCGGCCACATTTAATCTTGATTCCTGTTGTATCATAATTATTTAGCTCTTTCAATGATTTCGACTACTCTCCAGCATTTATCTTTACTTAATGGCCTGGTTTCCATTATTTTTACGGTATCACCAACATGGCTATCATTATTTTCATCATGAGCCATAAATTTGGTACTCCTTTTAAGGAATTTACCGTACTTAGGGTGCTTCACCTTTCGTTCCACTTTTACCACAATGCTTTTTTGCATCTTATCGCTGGTGACAACACCTATTCTTTCTTTTCTTAAATTTCTTTCTTCCATTTTATATGGTATATTTAATTATGCTTGCTTTGCTTGTTCTTCCAACTGGCGCTTGCGAAGATCTGTTTTCATCCGGGCAATGGTTCTGCGATAACTCTTTATCTTGTTAGGATTTTCGAGCGGAGAAATAGCGTGATTCAGTTTAAGCTTAATCAGCTGCTTCATTTCTTCTTCCAGTCTTTCCTTCAATTCTGCCAGAGAGAACTCTTTAATGACGTCCTGTTTCATTTTATCTTATATTGATTCTTGTTCATAATCGTTTCTGACCACGAATTTTGTGGCTACCGGCAGTTTTTGAGCTGCAAGTCTCAAAGCTTCCTTTGCAATTTCCAGACTAACACCATCAGCTTCAAATAATATTCTGCCCGGTGTAATTCTTGCTACAAAATATTCAGGTGCTCCTTTTCCTTTACCCATACGTACTTCAGCCGGTTTTTTGGTAACAGGTTTGTCAGGGAATATGCGAATCCATATCTGTCCTTCACGTTTCATATACCTGGTTACTGCCTGACGTGCGGCTTCTATCTGCCTGCCGGTTAACCACGCTTCTTCAAGTGTTTTTATTGCAAAAGATCCAAATGCTATGCGGTGGCCCCTGTTGGAGTTACCTTTCATCTTCCCTTTCTGCTGTTTCCTGTATTTAGTCTTTTTTGGCTGTAACATTACTATAATGTTTTAATATTTTTTACCTATCTTTTTTTTCTGCTCATTTTATTTCTGGGTGCCATAGGCTTTTCAGAAACCGGCCCTGAAGGAACAATTTCTTTTTTACCATATATCAGCCCTTTACAAATCCATACTTTTATACCAATACGGCCATAAGTAGTATGTGCTTCAGAAAGTGCAAAATCAATGTCGGCACGCAGCGTATGCAGTGGAATACGACCTTCTTTAAATTGTTCTCTTCTGGCCATTTCAGCTCCGCTTAACCTTCCCGAAATATTAACCTTTATACCTTCTGCTCCAATTCTGATGGTTGAGGCAATGGCAGTTTTAATAGCCCTTCGGTACGATATTCTTCCTTCGATCTGCCGGGAAATGGTATTGGCAACAATAACGGCATCAAGTTCAGGGCGTTTTATTTCACTGATATTGATCTGTATTTCTTTGCTGGTAACTTTCCTCAATTCTTCTTTCAATTTATCCACTTCCTGTCCGCCTTTTCCTATAATCAGGCCCGGGCGGGCGGTATAAATAGTAACGGTAACCAGTTTCAGTGTCCTTTCTATGTTTATCTTGGAAATTCCGGCTTTAGCCAGACGGGCATTCAAATACTTCCTGATGTGGTTGTCTTCGATCAGTTTTGATTCAAAACTTTTTCCGCCGTACCAGTTCGAATCCCATCCTTTGATGATACCTAACCTGTTACCTATAGGATTTGTCTTTTGTCCCATTATTATATCTTATTTATTATTCGTTATTGTTTTCTGTTTCCTGAACTTCCTCGATACGGCTTCCTAAGATGATTGTGATGTGATTGGAACGTTTTTTTATCCGGTAGCCGCGCCCCTGGGGAGCTGTTCTGAGCCTTTTCAGCATTCTTCCTCCATCCACAAAAATTTCTTTTATATACAGTCCGCTTTCTTCCAATCGTTTGCCTTCATTTTTCTTTTCCCAATTGGCAATGGCAGACCTCAACAGTTTATAAATTTTCCCGGCAGCTTCCTGAGGTGAAGTCTTTAATACATGTAAAGCTCTTTCCACATCAATACCGCGGACAATATCAGCAACCAACCTTGCCTTGCGGGGCGAAGTAGGATTATCGTTAAGCCGGGCATAATACAATGTCTTTTTTGCTTCTTTTGTTTCCTCAGCTTTGTTATGTTTTCTCGATCCCATTTCTGATATGATTCTTTAATTATTTACTACCCTTATCTTTATTACCGGCATGACCTCTGAATATGCGCGTAGGAGCAAATTCGCCCAGTTTATGGCCTACCATGTTTTCAGTAACATAAACGGGAACAAATGTTTTACCGTTATGAACTGCTATAGTTTGCCCTACAAAATCCGGAGAAATCATGGAAGCTCTTGACCAGGTTTTGATAACGACTTTCTTCTTACTTCCTGCTGCATCAAGAACTTTTTTCTCGAGTTTGAAGTGAATGTAAGGTCCTTTTTTTAATGAACGGCTCATAATCTTTAGTTATAATCTATTATTTTTTCCTTTTTACAATAATATATTTGCTTGTGTCCTTTTTAGGGTTTCTTGTTTTATAACCCTTGGATGGAATACCATTACGTGAGCGGGGATGTCCTCCTGAAGCTCTTCCTTCGCCACCACCCATCGGGTGATCAACAGGATTCATGGCAACACCCCGTGTACGTGGACGTCTGCCTAACCAGCGTGTTCTTCCGGCTTTACCAGATTTTTCAAGGTTATGTTCAATATTTGATGCCATGCCAATGGTTGCTTTGCATGTACTTAATATCATGCGGGTTTCACCCGAAGGCATCTTGATGATAGCATATTTACCGTCCCTTGACATTAACTGTGCATAAGTACCAGCACTACGTGCCATCTTTGCACCCTGTCCGGGTCGCAGCTCTATATTATGAATAATTGTACCAAAAGGGATTTCCGTCAAAAACAGTGCATTTCCCAAATCAGGAGAAACACCTGCACCGGAAACTATCTTTTGTCCCACCTTGATTCCATGAGGAGCCACAATATAGCGTTTTTCACCATCAATATAATGGAGTAAAGCAATACGTGATGATCTGTTGGGATCGTATTCAACGGAATGAACAATTGCTTCTATACCATCTTTATCTCTTTTAAAGTCAATGATACGGTATGCTTTTTTATGTCCGCCGCCATGATAACGAATAGTCATCTTTCCCTGGCTGTTTCTTCCGCCCGATCTTTTTGTCGAGGTAACTAAGCTCTTTTCGGGGGTTGATTCCGTAATATCGTCAAAAGCACTTATTATTTTAAAGCGCTGGCCGGATGTTGTCGGTTTATATTTCTTTAAAGTCATCTATATTAAATATTGCTGTAAAAATCAATTTTTTCACCTTCTGCCAATTTTACAACGGCTTTTTTAAACATGCTCGTTCTCCCGTTTATCAGACCTTTTTTTGTAGAACGGCTTTTACTTTTACCGGGATAAACCATAGAATTGACTTCTTCAACCTTAACATTGTACAGGTCTTCTACGGCTTTCTTAATCTGGATTTTGTTAGCCTTTTTGTCAACGATAAAACCAACGGAGTTGAACTTTTCTCCCAACTTGGTCATTTTTTCTGTAATAATAGGCTTTATGATGATATTCATCTCTTTTTAGATTAAAAATTTTAACTAATCTCTCTTGTTAATCCTCTGAATTTCAGCTATCGAACTTTCCAAAACCAACAATGTATTGGCACGCATTACATCATATGTATTTATAAATGAAGCGTTTACAACTTTTACATTGCGCAAATTTCGGGAGGACAAATATACGTTTTTATTTAATTCGGGAAGAACTATGAGTGCTTTTTTATTCAAAAGATTAAAGTTTCCCAGCAGGTTTATCGATTCCTTTGTTTTTGGGTTATCGAAACCAAAATCTTCAACGATGAAAATATTGTTTTCTTTAACTTTATAACTAAGAGCAGATGCTCTTGCAAGTTGCTTCACTTTTTTATTGAGTTTAAAGCCATAGTCACGGGGATGCGGGCCAAATGCTCTGGCTCCTCCTTTAAACAACGGTGACTTTATACTACCTGCACGTGCACCACCGGTACCTTTCTGTTTTTTAAGCTTCCTTGTACTGCCCGAAATCATTGATTTCTCTAATGAAGAGTGTGTACCCTGGCGTTGATTGGCAAGATATTGCTTGACATCAAGATAAATAGCATGATCGTTGGGATCTATACCAAATATGGCATCATCCAACTCGACTTTTTTATCAGTCTTTGTTCCGTCTTTTTTATATACTTCTAGCTCCATCTTTCAACTTTTAAATATGATCCTTTAGCACCCGGAACTGATCCTTTTACAATAACAAGGTTCTTATCGAGGATAATCTTCAGAATCTGAAGGTTAATAATTTTCACCAAATCACCGCCCATTCTGCCGGCCATTCTTCTTCCTTTCATAACCCGGGATGGGTAAGAAGATGCGCCAATTGAACCCGGAGCTCTCAAACGATCATGCTGCCCGTGGGTACTTCCACCGACTCCACTGAATCCATGGCGTTTTACAACACCCTGAAAGCCTTTTCCCTTTGAAATCCCAGAAACATCAACATATTCTCCTTCTTCAAAAATATCAACCAACAGAATATCGCCAAATGTTTTTCTGTGTCCTATTTCAAAACGCGTAAATTCCTTTACGATTCTTTTCGGACCGGTTCCTGCTTTTCTGAAGTGAGCTATCAGCGCTTTGGGTGTTTGTTTTTCCTTTTTGTCATCGAAAGCGAGCTGAATGGCATCATAGCCATCCTTGTCAACGCTTCTGACCTGTGTTACTACACATGGACCAGCTTCAATAACCGTGCATGGTATATTTTTACCAGAGGCATCATAAATACTGGTCATTCCGATTTTTTTACCTAATAATCCTGACATTTCTTTTTATTATTCTTTAAATACAAATTATTCCTTACACTATAAATTATTTGTCAGACTTTGATTTCAACTTCAACACCACTGGGGAGTTCTAGCCTCATCAGTGCATCAATGGTCTTTGAAGTGGAACTGTATATGTCCAGCAATCTCTTATAAGAGCACAACTGAAATTGTTCTCTTGATTTTTTATTTACAAAAGTTGACCGGTTTACCGTAAATATTTTTTTATTCGTGGGTAATGGTATAGGCCCGTTTACCACGGCTCCGGTGGCTTTTACCGTTTTCACAATCTTTTCAGCTGATTTGTCAACCAGATTGTGATCGAATGATTTTAATTTTATTCTTATCCTTTGGCTCACTGTATTATGATTTTACTTTTTTATGCACTAATTCTAATTCCTTTTATTTTATAAATAATTTCCTCCTGAATATCCGAAGGTACTTCAGCATAGTGTGAAAATTCAAGTGTCTCGGTACCTCTGCCTGAAGTAATTGAGCGTAAAGCTGTCACATAACCAAACATAGTTGATAAAGGAACCTTAGCATCAATAACCTGCAATCCGATACGGGAAGAAATTCTTTCTACTTCGGCTCTTCTTCTGTTCAAATCACTGGAGACATCACCAACATATTGATCCGGAGTAACTACTTCAAGTTTCATAACAGGCTCCAGCAGGATGGTTTTGGCTTTACGGCAGGCTTCTCTGAACGCCAGTCTGGCACATATTTCAAAAGCCAGCGCATCTGAATCAACAGTATGGAAAGAACCATCCAATAATCTCACTTTCAGGTTCTCAACCGGGAATCCGGCAAGAACACCATTCATCATAGCTGACCTGAATCCTTTTTCTATTGAAGGTAAAAATTCTTTGGGAATACTTGCTCCTTTTATTTCATTGATAAATTGCAATCCATGTACTCCCTTGTCAGCGGGTGATATTTCAAATTCAATATCAGCAAATCTGCCTTTACCGCCGGTTTGCTTTTTATATACTTCCCTGTGATGTGCAACAGAAGCAATTGCTTCTTTGTATGCTACCTGAGGGTTACCGTGATTACATTCCACATTAAATTCTCTTCTGAGCCTGTCGAGGATAATTTCCAGATGAAGTTCTCCCATACCGCTGATTACTGTCTGACCAGTTTCATCATCCACTCTGATTTTGAAAGTAGGATCTTCTTCGGCAAGTTTTGTCATAGCCCCTGACAGTTTATCGAAATCAGCCTGTGTAAGGGGTTCAACAGCCACAGTAATTACAGGTTCAGGGAAAACCATATTTTCGAGAACAATAGGATGCTTTTCGGAGCAAAGGGAATCGCCGGTGCGTATCATTTTAAAACCGACCGCAGCTCCTATGTCACCTGCTTCAATGCGTTCAACAGGAATTTGTTTATTGGCGTGCATCTGCAAGATACGCGAAATACGTTCTTTCTTCCCTGTATTTACATTTAGGACGTAACTACCGGCATCCAGAGAACCTGAATAAACTCTGAAAAAAGCAATCTTACCTACATAAGAATCTGTTGCAATTTTGAATGCCAGGGCGGAAAATGGTTCGGTGATATCGGCGTGCCTGATTTCTTCTTTTCCGGTATAAGGGTTGACTCCAATTATTGCCGGTATATCGAGAGGACTAGGCAAGTAGCAAACAATAGCATCCAGTAATTTCTGTACTCCTTTATTTTTAAAAGAAGCGCCGCATAATACAGGAGTGATCCGCATCTCAATAGTGGCTTTACGGATGGCACCACTGATTTCTTCAGAAGTAAGAGATTCCGGATCTTTAAGATATTTTTCAAAAAGCTCTTCACTTTCTTCGGCAACGCCTTCAATAAGTTTTGTGCGGTATTCTGCAACCGTATTCCTGAGATCCTCAGGAATAGGAATTTCGTTGTATATCACTCCAAGTGATTCATCATCCCATGAATAAGCTTTATTGGAAACCAGATCTATGATTCCCGAAAAAAGCTCTTCCTCACCTATTGGTAATTGAATGGGGATAGGATTTGCATGAAGTTTATCCCGTATCTGGTCAATAACACTGAAATAATCAGCGCCAGTTCTGTCGAGTTTATTTACAAAGCAGATACGGGGAACATGATATTTATCTGCCTGACGCCAAACTGTTTCCGACTGGGGTTCAACACCACCCACGGCACAGAAAAGAGCAACAGCACCATCAAGTACTCTCAGTGAACGTTCAACCTCTACCGTAAAATCAACATGGCCCGGAGTGTCAATAATGTTTATTTTGTGCTGTTGATCGTTGTAGTTCCAAAATACTGTAGTAGCAGCTGATGTAATGGTGATACCTCTTTCCTGTTCCTGTATCATCCAGTCCATGGTTGCTGTTCCTTCATGAACCTCACCGATCTTGTAATTCTTACCCGTATAATACAAGATACGCTCAGTAGTTGTCGTTTTACCGGCATCTATATGAGCCATTATTCCAATGTTTCTTGTATTATTTAAAGGGCTTGACATTTTTATTTCAGTTGCTTCTTTTAAAATCTGAAATGTGAAAACGCCTTGTTAGCTTCTGCCATACGGTGGGTATCTTCTTTTTTCTTGAAAGCACCACCTTCTTCCTTGTATGCAGCCAGTATTTCTGAAGCAAGTTTCTGAGCCATCGATTTCTCATGCCTTTGACGGGCAAACCTGATCAGGTTTTTCATTCCGATGGAAGATTTACGCTCCGGTCTTATTTCAGAAGGTATCTGAAAAGTGGCACCACCTATACGGCGACTTCTTACTTCGACGGCAGGAGTAACATTTGCCAAACCTTTTTTCCAAACTTCCAGTCCGTCTTCTTTCGATTTTTCAGACACGATTTCAATGGCATCATAAAACACTTCCGAAGCCAGGTTTCTTTTACCGCTGTACATCATATTGTTGATGAACTTGGATACCTGAACATCATTGAATTTCGGGTCAGGAAGGATGATTCTCTTTTTTGGTTTTGATTTCCTCATCTCTTGTTACTATTATTATTCTTTATTATTTCTTTACTTTTGGACGTTTTGTTCCGTATTTGGAACGTCTCTGATTTCTACCTTCAACACCGGATGTATCAAGGGCTCCCCTTATAATATGATAACGAACACCGGGAAGATCTTTTACCCTTCCGCCACGTATCATAACAATAGAGTGTTCCTGAAGATTATGGCCTTCACCGGGTATATAGGAGTTAACTTCTTTTCCATTGGTAAGACGTACTCTTGCAACTTTCCTCATAGCTGAGTTCGGTTTCTTGGGAGTAGTTGTGTAAACCCTTACACACACGCCACGGCGCTGCGGACATGAATCCAATGCAGGGGCTTTACTCTTATAGGTCAGCTTGTTTCTTCCTTTTCTTACTAACTGTTGTATTGTCGGCATATTAACGCATTTGATTGATACAAATATAAATTACCCCAAATTTTTGGGACTGCAAAGGTATGCATTAATTTTTTAAAACCAAATATATTAACTTATCTTTTTTTAATATTTTTAAGAACATTTTTCTATCACTATCTGGCCGGCTTTAAGAATTATTCCTGTATTTCATAAATTATATACTAACTTTGAAACCGCTATAATCAATTTTTAGAGTGAGAGATATATTATTGGAACTCAATGAATCGCAACAGGAAGCGGTAAAATATACCCGCGGTCCGGTTATGATTATTGCCGGTGCAGGATCGGGAAAAACAAGAGTGCTGACCTACAGGGTAGCTTATCTGCTGAGTAAAGGAGCCGACCCTTTTAACATTCTGGCTCTGACATTTACCAACAAAGCCGCCAACGAAATGAAAGAAAGGGTGTTTGACCTGATAGGCTCCACCGACGCTAAAAATGTATGGATGGGAACATTTCATTCCATTTTCGCCAGAATGCTTCGCATCGAAGGCCATTACCTGGGATATCCTTCCAATTTTACCATTTATGATGCCGATGATTCTAAAAGTGTGATAAAAAGTGTAACCAAAGAACTTGGTCTGGACCCAAAAATTTATCTTCCCAATTACATTCATCACAGAATTTCAACAGCAAAAAACAATCTCCTTACTCCAGAAGATTACAACGCAAGCCCGGACATCCAGAGCTACGACAAATCATCAGGAAAACCTATGGTTGGAACCATCTTCAGAGCATATAACAATCGCTGTAAAAAGGCATCTGCCATGGATTTCGACGACCTGCTTTTTAATACCAACGTCATTCTTCGCGATTTTCCCGACGTACTGTATAAGTACCAGCAAAAGTTTGAATATATTTTAGTGGATGAGTATCAGGACACTAACTATGCGCAATACCTTATACTCAAACGCCTTGCAGCCAACAACGAAAATATTTGTGTAGTCGGCGATGACGCACAGAGCATTTATGCTTTTCGTGGTGCAAATATTCAGAATATTCTGAATTTCCATACAGACTATCCTGATGCCAGGGTTTTTAAAATGGAGCAGAATTACCGGTCTACCCAGAACATTGTCAATGCAGCCAATAGTATTATCTCCAATAATAAAGATCAGATTGATAAAAGTATCTGGACCGAAAATGAAGAAGGAAACAAAATTCAATTGTTGAAAGCTGCTTCCGATAATGAAGAAGGTAATATGATATGCAGCTCCATCTTTGAGCATAAAATGAACGACCAGCTACCCAACAGTGATTTTGCCATCCTTTACAGGACTAATGCTCAGTCAAGGGCACTTGAAGAAGCACTGCGTAAACAAAACATACCATATAAAATATATGGTGGTTTATCTTTTTATAAAAGAAAAGAGATCAAAGACCTGCTTGCCTATTACCGCCTGAGTATTAACCACAATGATGAGGAAGCATTAAAACGTATCATTAATTATCCGTCAAGGGGTATAGGAGATACCACACTCGAACGGATCACAGTCAAAGCGAATGAATTAGGCAAAAGCATTTGGGAAATTTTAGAAAATATAGATGATTATCAAACAGATATAAATAATGGTATAAAAGGAAAGCTGAAAGATTTCATCATTAAAATAAAAAGTTTCGCTGTTCAGCTTAAAACGGTTAATGCTTTTGACCTTGCCAAGAGCATTGCTGTATCTTCCGGGATCATGAAAGAGCTTTATGAAGATAAAACCCCTGAAGGTGTAAGCCGTTTTGAGAATATTGAAGAACTCCTGAATGCGATCAAAGATTATACAGACCGGGATCCTGAGCCTAACCTGGAAACAGGCGAAATCGATGATTCACCCTTCCGCACACTGGAAGGTTTCATGAGCGAAGTGTCTCTTCTTACCGACACCGACAGTGAGGGAAAAGAAGATGGCAATCATGTTTCACTGATGACAATACATATGGCTAAAGGACTAGAGTTCCCCTATGTATACATTGCAGGAATGGAAGAAAACCTTTTTCCGAGTATACAGTCGATCAGCACCCGTTCAGACCTTGAGGAAGAGCGGCGTCTTTTTTATGTAGCGCTTACACGTGCCAAGAAAAAGGTCACTTTATCCTGGGCCGAAAACCGCTATCGCTGGGGTGAACTTTTCTTTGCAGAACAGAGCAGGTTCGTTGACGAAATTGACCAGAAATTTATTGAACTTCCACGCAAAAAGGCGAGCATGGACATTGGATTTAAAACCACCACAAGCTTTTCTGACGGTAAACTGTTCAACAAGCAGCAAACGAATATTGATAAAAGTAAGTTACAGAAACTTTCATCCGTAACCACCAATTCAGGGCAGGCTCAAAATCAGGAACAAATTGATGATATTCGTGAAGGTATGGAGGTGGAACACGAACGCTTCGGTATAGGAAAAGTAATCCGGGTTGAAGGAAACGGACCAAATAAAAAAGCTACGGTGTTGTTTAATAACATAGGCCAGAAACAACTTTTGCTAAAATTTGCACGGTTAAAAATAATCAGCTGAAAGTTCGTATTTAATCTGGACACAGAACACAGAATCCAAAATGCCATAAATTCATCGTCACCGAAAGACCAATATATATTTGTCAATTATAATTCAGGGATTTTGACCTGATTTTTCTGACTAACGACTGACAAATAAGACTTCTAAAACAATAAATATTCATTAATTCATCATCTTCTATTAAATAAATTCATACTTTTGTACCGAAACAACCTCTTCATTTTGCCTTTTTAATTGCTTACCACTCTTTCAAATTAATACAAATCGCTGAATACAAAATATTTATATGGAATATAATACCACCCGGGAAAAGCTGACCTTACCTGAATATGGAAGGAATATTCAAAAAATGATTGAATATATTTGCCCGCAGGAAGATACCGAACTGCGGAATAAACTGGCTAAAGCCATTATTTCAGTCATGGCGCAGTTTTCGCCTTCATCACGTGAAAGTCTTGAAGCCAAGCAGAAACTCTGGGATCACCTTTTTGTGATCTCAAACTTTAAGCTGGATGTTGATTCGCCTTATCCCAAACCCGAAGTCGAGAAGATATTCTCTAAACCCAGAATAATACCCTATTCACAGGCTGATGTGAAATACAGGCAGTACGGAAAGAATATTGAAGAAATTATCAAAAAGGTGATAGAATATGAAGAAGGGCCTGAAAAAGAAAAACTCATCAGCCTTATTGCAAATCAGTTAAAAAAAGCATACCTCAACTGGAACCGCGATTCCGTAAATGATGAACTGATCAGCAACCATTTCGATGAACTTTCAAACGGTCAGCTTAAATTACAGGAAGATTTCCGCTTTCACAACACTTATGATTTGCTCGGAAAAAACCGCAACAAGAAGAAATTTATCCCGCGAAGTAACATGAACGGTATAAACAAACCAAAAAAGAAACTGTAATCTTTACTGCATCCAGGCAGACCCCTCACTTTCTTTAAAAGTTATTAAAACCAGTTTGTTGAAATTTTATTGAATTCCTGCGTGCAGGTGAATTCAAAATTTTGCATATTGCGATGAAATTCAAATCTATAAACCTATGAGTTCATTTGAGATCATCGGAGGAAAAAAATTAAAAGGGGAAATCATTCCGCAGGGGGCAAAAAACGAAGCATTACAGATTCTTTGTGCCGTATTACTGACGTCCGAAAAGGTGGTTATCAGCAATGTACCCGATATCAGGGATGTTAATAAGCTGATCGAACTTTTAAAGGATCTGGGTGTAAAAGCAGAAAAAACGGGAGAAGAAGAATATACATTTCAGGCCGATAATGTGGACCTGGAATTTCTTAAAACACCTGAATTCAGTATTAAAGGTGCAGCGCTCAGAGGTTCAGTCATGCTGTTAGGCCCCTTACTGGCCCGATTCGGATTCGGATATATCCCCAAACCGGGTGGAGATAAGATCGGGAGAAGACGCCTGGATACTCACTTCATCGGTTTACAGAAACTCGGTGCGCATTTCAGGTATGCAGCAGGTGATAACTTTTACTCTGTTGAAGCAAATAAGCTGAAAGGATGTTATATGCTTCTCGATGAAGCGTCAGTTACCGGTACGGCAAATATTGTGATGGCAGCTGTACTTGCCCAGGGAACTACTACTATTTATAATGCAGCCTGTGAACCCTATCTCCAGCAGTTATGCAAAATGTTAAACCGCATGGGAGCCAAAATAAGCGGAATTGGATCAAACCTGCTCACCATTGAAGGAGTCTCATCACTGAAGGGAACACAACACCGGATGCTGCCTGACATGATTGAAATTGGCAGTTTTATTGGTCTGGCAGCCATGACCCAGTCAGAAATTACGATTAAAAATGTCGCATACGATCAGTTAGGTGTTATTCCAGATGTGTTCCGTCGCCTGGGTATCAAAGTGACACACAAAGGAGATGATATTTATATTCCTGCCCAGGATCGCTATGAAATTGAAACTTTTATTGACGGTTCTATTCTGACAATTTCCGATGCTATATGGCCGGGGTTCACACCCGATTTGCTCAGTATTGTTCTCGTTGTTGCCACCCAGGCAAAAGGAAGCGTACTGATCCACCAGAAAATGTTCGAAAGCCGCTTATTCTTTGTCGACAAGCTGATCGACATGGGTGCCCAGATCATCCTTTGTGACCCGCACCGTGCTACCGTCATCGGACTGAACCGGCATTTCAATTTGCGTGGACTTGAAATGACATCCCCCGATATACGCGCCGGAGTGTCATTGCTGATTGCTGCTCTTTCGGCCCAGGGGAAAAGCATAATCCATAATATAGAACAAATCGACAGGGGATACCAGAAAATCGACACCCGTTTGAGAAATCTCGGTGCAGATATCAGAAGAATATAAGCATTATTGCTGATTTGTGATTTGTAATTTGTCACTTCCCTCTGATAATCTCTTCCCGGGAGTTTTATTTTCTGATTTTTGGGTTTCCTGAAATTCGAAATCATAATTCTGGAATTTTAAAATTCACATATCATTTTTTTTGCAGAATCATTGACATCCGCTAATAAAGTCATTAATTTTACATTTTACACCTAATCTTTCACCAATAAAATTTACGGAGGTCTTATGAAAATAAAACATTTTCTTTTTCTTTCACAGCTATTATTGACACTGAACATCAATGCCCAGTATTATAATAATGCTGCTGCAGTATTTAATGGAACCACAAGTTACCTTGCTGTTCCTGTGTCTATGGAAACTGAACTGCTGCTGACATCACACCAATACACCATCGAAGCCTGGATTTATCCTGAATCCTACACCAACTATCCGACCATCGTGGGAAAAAATTACAGTACATCTGTATGGTTAGGTCTGAATCTTAATGGCAACATACGCTTTTACCCCGGCGCCGGCGGTTTTTTTGAAAGCGACTCCGTTGTGCCTCTGAATAAATGGAGCCACGTGGCAGTCACATTTAACGAAGCAGTTGCAACTATCTTTCTGAACGGTGATAGTATTGCTTCAACATCATCCCTTGCCGGTCCTGTTGGGAATAACAGTGATTCCCTCTTTATCGGTTGCGACCGCGATGCAAATAACAATTATTTCTTCACAGGTAAAATGGATATGGTAAGATTATGGAGCAAGGTGAGAACCGGGGAACAAATCATGCAATATATGCATATTCCCCTCGAATTAAGAGGAAATATGACTTCTGCAAACTTTAACGGCTTAATTGCCTCTTACAACTTTGACGGTCATGGAACTGACTGGAGCGGCTATGTGAATGATAACGGCGTTGAACATGATATGAGCTGGGATATTACAGGAAATAAAATCAGCCCTTATGTTGACTTTAACAATGCCCTGATTCTGGATGGAAATTCATATGCCACGGTTGGTCTGTATTCTGATTTTGCGGCAACAACTGCGATAACCGTCGAGGCGTGGGTATGCAGAGACAGGCATGCACCTTTCACTAATATGCAGGATATTTTGACCAAAAGCGGTCCAACCCTATCTTATAATTATGGATTTTCATATCTCACGGATTCATCTTCTCTGATTTTTTCCACTTTAAATTTGAGTGGTGGTAATGTCAGAATTTATAAAAACAATGTACTGAATGATGATATATGGCATCACATTGCAGCCACATACAATTCCACGAGCGGAATAGCTGTATTGTATGTTGACGGGGATTCTGTTGCCGGAGCAGTATACCCGGCTCATCCTTTAATTTTGAACGATGGCGATAGTTTATATATCGGGAAAGAAGGCGTAATTGGCTGTGGAATGTATAAATTTAAAGGTATGATCGATGAAATAAGGATTTGGAAAGACACAGCCCTAAGTGCCAAACAAATACGTAATAATATTTTTGTAACCTGCAATACCTTTATTCCTCCTCCTACTCTTCACGCAGGAATAAATTTCGGCGAGCATACCAACTTTGTTCACGCAGGTAATGGCGCATATGCTGCTCTCATTGACTTTAAGGGAAATTGCAGGATCAGCTCAGGTCATCTCAATGATATTTACAAAACATCACCTCTATTGTTTACGCCCTTTGAGGATATCGGAAGCAATTATCTCATAAGAAGAAGTTTTCTCGATATTTCAGGTACTGATGCTGCTGATTCTGTTTTTTGCAACGATTACGGCACCGTTACATCACTTAATTTATTTGTTCTTCTTGGAACTCTCAGGCCGTATTTCCATCAATTATCCATATCTGCTCCATCAGGCACTACACTTGATCTTACAGGCCCTTCTTCCGGAGATTTGGGCGGTAAAGACATTATGACTGTGTTCGACATGAGTGCGGCATCTTCACTTTCTGGTAATTATGGCCCATACAGTCCAAAGGTTTTACCAATAAATGCTCTTGGAAATTTTAACAATGAAAACATTCATGGCTGGTGGAAGTTAAACAGTCACCAGTACACTACATTGGCGGAAACATTTACCCTTTATGGCTGGGGATTGCATCTCAGTTTTAACCCTTTAAGTATCAGCGAAAGCAATGCAAACGGATATTTTTTATCACAAAACAATCCCAATCCTGCTGATAACAGTACCGTAATCACATTTACAATTCCCCATCAGCAACAGGTAAAGTTTACTCTGAAAAATACACTTGGTCAAATCATTAAAGTGATTGATGATAATATTTTCAGCGCAGGCAGCCATGATATTATTCTCATTGAACCCGACCTGCCGACCGGATTATATTATTATACAATGGAGGCAGGAAACTTTTCAGCAACAAAAAAAATGCTGATAAGCAGATAAAGATATGCCTGATATAGGATTCTTTATTTCTGATACCCTGCCGGAATGATACTCCAAGGTTGTTAAGAATCCCGTTCCTTAATTCAAAAATCGCTATCTTTGCACATACTAATAATTATTGTCTATGAGCGAAATTCTTGAAATTTTAAAATATATCCTTCCTTCAGGAGTCGTTTTTGCTGCTGCTTATGTGTTAGTCAAATCATTTCTTGAAGCCGACACTAAAAGAAAGATGGTTGATATCAAAGTGGCAAATGCCAGGCTGATCACTCCAATACGCATGCAGGCATATGAACGAGTAATTTTATTGCTGGAAAGGATTTCTCCCGTTAACCTGATTATGAGAACAACCGGGCAGCTGACCTTAGCATCCGAATATCAGGCCCTGCTTCTTCAAACTATCAGAGATGAATTTGACCACAATCTCTCACAGCAACTTTATATATCTGACTTAGGATGGGATAAAGTACTAAATGCCAAGGAAGAAACGATAAAACTCATCAATACCTCTGCCGCAAAGCTTAGTGGGGAAGCCAACTCAACACATCTTGCATCAAAAATCCTTGAATTGTCTTTCGAATACAACAAAATGCCTATTGACGAAGCCCTGACTTTTGTTAAAGAAGAATTCAGAAAAAAATATTAGTGATAATCAGAGTTTCACTTTGACAAATCGGTTGACCTGAGTAAAACCACCTTTTTTAACAAATTCCTTGAATTGTTTTTTGGTCGGATTTGCAGAATAACGCATTATTTTAGACGAGCTATCTCCCCTGATCTCATTTACTTCTGTGACTTCTTTCAGATTATCAATTTCATCTGTCGAAGAAAGATCTGCAATAACCAGGTATCCACTGCCATCGATATACATTTTTCTGACATACCATATTTTATCTTCAATCTTCCTGTTCAGAAAATATTGTTTCTTAAAATACCTCAGTATATTATTATCACCAATCTGAAAGGCTGTATCCATATAACTCAGAACAAAGGAAATAGTATCATTGGCAAATTTAAAAGGAACACCTTTCTCAATTTCCGATCCGAATATGCTGTCATTACGAATGTTGTATGACCGTATAGTATCAAAAACAGATTTCCTGTAAGCAAAAAAAGTCCCCCATTCCTGAACTATATATGAGGGATAAATATAAAGGTAAGACGAATCGTCAATACCAAAGTATTTACCGATAAATTTCTTTTTAAACGACGATTCGTTCTTTACACCCAAGGGCTGAGGCTGTTCAAAACTGATATTAGGATCGCACGAGAGCAAGACCATCATCAAAAATAATATCGCACATAAATTGAATAATATTTTTGTTTTCATTTAAATGTTAACTTATTATAATGAATTCTTTCATGAATTGTTTCTAAAGATAATAATTATTTCTTTCAGTATAAGATATTAATTAACACAATCACGATAATATTGACAGCAACAATCACTCCAAAACCTGACAACAGGTTAATCCTTGATTTCTTTCCGGCCAAAGCACAGGAATAAATACATTTAACAACGTTATTGCTGAGAATCGCCTGCAATGATGCCAGTGCCAGTATGGTGACTGAAACATCAAATTTTCCCTGGAAAAGGTTAATCAGGAAAGGGTCGATATCCGAAACACCTACAATAAAAGAAAGGACATTCAAGCCGTAGGAACCGAATTTATGGATCGCATATTGTGTAGCAAGTGCAAATAATATGAACAAAAGAGTGAATACCAGCGACATCTTGAACTCCAATGGGTTTTTATCCGTATAATCTAGCTGTTCATGCGATTCACCCGTTTTAATTCTTCTGTAACCAAAATAAAATGCAACCAACAGTGAAACAACGATCATCGTAATGAACCACGGAAAGAAAATGTTAAATAGCCCCGTGTTAAAAATCAGTGCCAGTATTAATATCCTGAAATACATCATTGCAGTAGCAAGAAATATCGAAGCTATGTATTCATATCCCATTCCCTGCTGGCCTTTCATTTTTTTTGAAAGGATGATAGTTGCTGCAGTACTACTGTATAAACCACCCAGTAAACCGGAGATCATAATCCCTGATTTCGGGAACACAAACTTCCGCAAAAGATAACTAATGTATGAAATTCCCGATATCACGACGACTGCTAGCCATACCTTATAAGGCGTAAGGCTTGCAATACCTTTCACCAGCGGTTCATGTGGCAGTATTGGCAAGATCACACCCGCCAGGATCAGAAATTTAGCAAGGTTAATAAATTCGTTCCTGTCAAACTTTTTGGATATATTGATGAATGATTCTTTCAGTTCCGTTAACATCAGCGTTACAACAATCACCAGTAAAAATAACCATATTGGCTGTGTTATGGCCAGAGGGGCAAGACAGTAGGTAATAAAGGCAATGAGAACTGTCGTTAATCCCGACTTTTTGATATACACTAATTTGAAATGGTAATACAGGGCAAAAAAAACAGCAAGAATAAGAGCACCAATGATATACAAAATATGGTTTTGTTTTTCAACAATGTAAAGAATAAAACCAAATATTCCGATAAAAGTGAAGGTTCTGTCGGTCCCAAACAAAAAAGGTTTTTCCTCTTCAGGATGAAGATTCCTTTGAGATAAACCAATGATCAGCGAAAAAACAGTAACCAGTATAAAATAATACAGGTCATTGGGTATGATGGTGATGTAATCCATCGTTTTTTTTGTAAATATACAACGAAAGTGAATATATCTGCAAAAAATTGAATTATTTCATGTTTATGATTGTTGAAGGCAAATGTTTTCATTGTTTATAATGAAAACAGCTTCTCCGGTCTCAAGCTTTAAAGTTGAATTTTCAGGAATTTTCAGTATCAATATCAGGGGCTATGGCCATAAGCTTATCTATAATTTCTTCTTTATTTATAAAACTATTTGCAAAACTTCTCCAATGCCGGCTTAATATCTTTATAACCTAGATGATACGCTTTGCTCCAGTCATCGCAGGCTCCTGTTTTGTCGTACATGTATAGTTTTGTTTTACCACGGTTTACATACGTTTCCGCATTATTCGGGTTAAGCGTCACTGCATTGTTAAAGTCATCTATTGCCGCTTTCAGGTCTCCTGTCCTGGCTTTAAGCAAGCCGCGGGCTGAATATGCCTTCTCATTCTGTGAATCAAATATCAGAGCTTTGTTATAATAATCCATCGCTTCAGACTGGTTATTTTCGAGATTCATTATGGCTCCCATATAATAATTGGCATCACTGTTTTCGGGTTGAATTCCAAGTACTTTTATAAACTCCTCCTTAGCCCTGTTATAATCTCCCGTTCCGAGAAATAAAATCCCCCTGTTAATATAGGTTAATGGCTCATATGGATTGATCTGCATTGCGGTATTGAAATCAGAAGCTGCCCCGTTCAGGTTGCCGGTCTGCATCCGCATTGAACCCCGGTTGATAAATGCCAGTGGGTCATTTGGGTTTAGCCTGACCGCCGTTTCAAAATCAGTCAGAGCGCCTTTAATGTCTCCAAGTGCTTTTTTAACATGCCCCCTGTTAATATATGAATCTGCATATTTTGGACGGAGGCTGACAGACTGATTATAATCATTAAGAGCCCCGGCAAAATTTCCCGCTTTTTGTTTCATCTCGCCGCTCATTCTCCATGCATAAGCCGCCCGGGGATAAATATCCGTAACATTCTTCCACAATGAAGCATTATTTTCCCATTTCTGTACGTTTATTAATGCAATAACAGCGATAAATGACATATAAACAGAAACGGCAACAATTATTCGCTTAATAGCGGCAGGTTTCTTTTCCGATAAGTCATTTAGTAAAACAGCAGCCATTAAAAATAATCCGAAAGACGAAAGATAAACATAACGATCGGCTATAATAATATCCGAAACCGGTACCAACCTGAGCACAAACAATATATTCACGAGAAAGAATAATAAAGCAAAACTGAGAAGCCGTGATCGTTTTTTTAAAAAATACAGCAGCAATAAAAGTAATGCCGGAATAATGAGCACACTTACCCAATAAACCGGATTAACAGGTCCGCTCATGTCATTTGGATAAGGATAGTAAACAGACAAGTTGAAGGGGACAATTATTTTAACAAAATACATCACCAGTCCATAACATGCCCAAAGAAAACCTTCCGCTAAGGGTGGTGTTCTATCCAAAGCCGCCAGATAACCCTTTGATTGCTGCGCCATGATACTTATAATACCAAATAGAAGGGACAACAGAAGAAATGGAAGTTTTTCAAGTATCACTTTTCGGTCAGTAAGTTTCCTGGCTTCAAGATAGTCCATGCCAACTACAACCAGTACCATTGAAACAGCCATTCCTTTCGATAATAACGAAAACAGAAAGAAGGCCAGCGTAAGGATGTACAACTTTTTTTTCTGATCAGCCAGGTATTTCTGATAGTGCCTCAGCGACAGAAGAAAGAAAAAAGTGTAGAGCAAGTCCTTCCTCGAAGTTACCCAGATGACCGGTTCAACATTCATAGGGTGCAGGGCAAAAAGCAATCCTGTAAATAAAGCTACGTTATCTTTTCCACTCAATTTCCTTACCAGTGCAACAACAAGTGCTGTATTGAAAAGATGCAAAAGAATATTTGATAAATGATACATAAAAGGCTTTGCTCCGCCTATGGCATAGTCAATACCCCACGAAAACAGGGTAAGCGGGTAATAATTTCCGTCATTAAAAATTCGAAAAAAATGGATGATCCCTTTTAAGGAAAAGTTTTTTATCAGGGGGTTTTGTAAAATATTTCCCGGATCGTCCAGGTTGAAAAACCCATAACTTAATGCTTTAAAATAGAGGATAAATGCTATAAATAAAATGGCAGATAAATAGATATAAAATCTGTCGATCTTAAATTTTGCCCCTGACTTTTTTTGAATAGTCTTTTTTGCTGCAGGTTTTATGTTTTTTTTCTTTCCTACAGATTTCATAATAAAATATTTTATTTATATATGGGTCTTTTATTAAACCACTGTTCGGCCTGTTCGAGTTGTGCCGCCAGTTTAAACATGAGTGTTTCACTTCCGAAAGGTCCTGTAAAATGCACCCCGCAAGGTAAACCATTCTCTGTCATAGCTAAAGGAACTGACATTGCAGGCAAACCTGTTACGTTTGCCATTTGCGTAAAAGGCATGGCTGCAAGATTGTCGAGGGCGATTTTGTCGATGATACCTGCGGCCCTTAGGAGTTTCCCTGCATTAAGGGCATTAAATACCAGAGATAACATTTTTTCTGACGGTTTCATTGCCAATTCGCCAATCTTTATCGGCGGGCGGGCAAGAGTTGGTGTGAGGTAAAGGTCATATGTTTCAAAGTATGCTGCCATAACACGTGACGCCCTGTCCCATTCTCTCAGAGCAGAAGATAATTCACCTGCAGTGATGGCACGGCCAAGTAATCCTAAC
>Ga0114951_10000558_pt1 | contig 50186 bp, 49 predicted proteins | sample AM7aDNAmetaG_FD_88677 | JGI IMG/M metagenome (GOLD analysis project Ga0114951, IMG submission 88677) | Freshwater microbial communities from Finland to study Microbial Dark Matter (Phase II) - AM7a DNA metaG | ecosystem: Environmental > Aquatic > Freshwater > Lake | place: Finland: Lake Alinen...
AATAAACGTCCTGGAACCCCCAAAGATAACGCATCGGTGTGTGACAATAGCAAACATGGAAAGCATTTTCGGGAACACGGATCCCCTTCGCGACGCAGTGCGAACTTGAAATCACAAGATCCGCCTCCCCGATCTTCACCGACCGTATCGCCCAAGGGAAGATTGGCAGAAGCCAACGATAATAAGACTTGATTCCGGGAAAATACTGCAAAAATGAAGTCTTGATCTCGAGACTCGCCAGCCGCGAACTTATATTTTTCCGGTCACAAAAAAGGGTGTAGATCGTGGCTTCGGGGTAAAGCTCCGCCAGAGCATCGAGAACCTTCTCCCCGCCCCGCATATGGATCAGCCAATCGTGGACGAGCGCGACTTTCATGAATTCCTCACAATTCCGTCATCCTGAGCAATGCGTCCCCTTGTGAAGAATCGCATTTCAGATTCTTCCCTCGCGTCTTGCTGTTGCAAGACAGCAGCGAGGTCAGAATGACGAATTTTTTTGCGTCATCCTGAGCCGATCTTTGGCGAAGGATCTCTCTTTAGATTCATCTCCCGACATGGCCCGGATCATCCCCAGAAAAAGCCAGAACAGGGCCGAAGGCTGAAGGGCATAGAGATTCGTATCCAGCGCGCTTTGGACGAGAAATGCCAAGGCCCCGCAAAGAAGTCCCGCTAGGATCGGGGCCATCTCCAAACCGGCGCACCGCCGGAGCGCCAGAAATCCGCTTCGAAACACCGTCCCGAGAAATAGCAGAAAACACAGGAGCCCAAAGACCCCGACCTCCGCCCACATCTGAAGATAACAGTTGTGCGCATACATCGCCCCCCGGCCCTGGACATAATCCTGAAAAAACGCCATGAAGGTCCCCACGCCGTTTCCGATCCAAGGATGCTGCGCGATCATGGCCCACGCTCCGTCCCACAATTGGTACCGCCCCGAATCACCGCCGGCTCCGAAGACGGTGGCCGCCCTTTTCAAGATCTCCGGCGAAGAAAAAAGCAACGCGAAGAAAATCAGCCCGAGGAAGAAAAAGAACTTCTTTTTAGGAAGCAGGAAGCACATCATTCCACAAGCGACGATAAACCCGAGCCATCCCCCCCGCGAAAACGTCAGGATAAGGCAGAACGTCAATAGAAGGACCACGGAAAGAAATGAGACACTAGAGATACCCGACCTCCGTGACTCCTGAATTCCGACAGACTGAGGGTGGGTTACTGCGATACCTGCCAGCAAGGGAATAGAGCAGATGAGATAAGTAGCAAAATCGTTGGAATGCTTGAAAGCCCCGGTAACAGCCCACTCCGTGCGGCCCGCAAAATTAACGTCCACCAACGGCCGGTGAAGCAGGAATTCTAAGCTGAAAAATCTCTGGGAGAACGCGTCGACCACGGCCAACGCAGCCGATGCCAAAAAGACGAGCCCCATTTTTCTGAAACGGCCTTCCTCCGCAAAGGATGCCGACGCGACCCAATAGAGCATGATGAATTTTCCCCACTTGCCGAAGAGGGCATTCAGACTCTTGGGCAAAACCGATGCGCAATGAACTAGCGAAAGAGCGCAGAAACAAAAGAAAAGCAAAATAAAAATATTGGGTAGGGCGAAAAATGAGGAGGCGGGAGACGCTGCCTTTCGTTGATGTTTCAAGCAAAGCAGACTTTTTAGAACGAAGGCCGTGATCGCGAGGGTCGTAAAGATCTCCGTAAAGGCGATCGAGACCGGAATAAAAAAGGCCAACCCGTAGAAGGAATATTCGAGGGCCTTGTCGAGAACAGTAATACATTTTTCCCGTATCATCACGCCTCCGGTTACGTTGAGGCGTTATTCTACAGGAAAAGCTATTTCCCTCAAAGGAACTTGCTTTGTTCCGGGGCGCAGATTCAATGCCAGGGGTTTAGCGTTCGATTCTAGCGATTTCTTCCGTCTCTTGGCTGTCCTTGAGCCACGGCATATAGGGAACAGCCGAGGGCGAAGCAGGGATATACTTATACGTCCTGCCTTCTTTTTTACCGATCGAGAGCCAATGTTTTGCCGCTCTTCCCCGGGTTTTTACGTTTCGAAGGTCTTCGTAGTTACTGACATACGTTTCCCAATCAAAATCGGAAGGAAGGTCTGAAAATAAATCGTGATAAGAGAGGCCCTTCTTTTTCCCGATAGTCAACCAATGTTCTTTAGCTTTTTGCTCGGTGTCGATGCCTTTTTCTTCCAACTCCTCATAATTTTTGAGATAAGTTCTCCAATCGAAGTCACTTGGAACATCCTCAGCCTGTGGCCGTGGTGGAGGCGTAGCTTTGGTGCAGCCGATCAACGAAGTGGCAAGAATGATGGCGAGAACAGGTCCGCAAAAAAATAATAATCTGTTTTGCATGATTCCGGATGGCTTTCTCGGGTATTCCCCGTAAATGTTTCGTTTCATATTAAAGGCTTTTGGCTAAGCCAGCAATCCACTTACCGCTTACCTCTTACTCCGAACTCCGTACGCCTCACCCCGCTTGCCCCGTTCTACGGGGTACCTAGAGCGCATTCATACACTTCCGCCGTCTTGCGTGCCGTTTCTTTCCAGGAGAACGCTCGAGCCCTCTCGAGACCCTTTTGGCGCAGGGACTCCCGGAGTCCCGCGTCCTGATCCAACCGGATCAGGGCCGCCGCCATTGCGGTCTCGTCAGTGGCTTCCAGCCGAAGCGCCGCGTCCCCGACCACTTCCGGGATCGAAGAAGAGTTCGTAGTCAACACTGGCGTCCCGAAGCTCATGGCCTCAAGAAGCGTCAGTCCGAAGCCCTCATAAAGAGAGGGATGAACGAGCGCCACCGCCTTGTTATAGAAAATTTCCAGTTCGCCTGGATCGATCCTGGGCAAATAGTGAATATCCCCCGCCGTAGCCAGACCGGCCAGCATTTCATAACCCGGAGGATACCGCTTGTCCTTGCCACCGATCAGGACAAGCGCCGGGCGAATCTTTCCCTGCTTCTTGAGCTCGCGAAACACCCGCAGAAGCATCAGGACATTTTTGTGCGGCTTGATGAGCCCAACATAAATGAAAAAATTCTCCGGAAGATGGTACTTGGCCCGAATCTTTTCAAAGGCCGGCTTGAGAACATCGGAAGAAAGCGGGCGGTTGGTTTGATCGACTCCTTGATGGATCACCGTTATCCGAGACTCGGGCGCATGAAAATACTCGATCAGATCTTTTTTTGTGTGATGGGAGATCGCAATGATGCGATCCGCGGATTTTACGGCCCGGGTGAGCATGAAACCGGCGTAGGCAGCCTGAAGCGGCGTAAGAAACTGCTTGCGGAAGATCCAGTGAATGACGTCATGGATCGTCACAACCAGCTTCGTCTTCCCTTTCCAGAGGGGCACGTTGTAATGAGGCGCGTGCCAGAGACGGCAACGGCGCAGCAGCCTCGGATACTGAAGCTGTTCCTTGAGGGAATAGATCGGGACGGTGAATTTTACCTTGTCGTGCTCCATTCTCCGTTCCCCGTTGCCCTGGCCTCGGCATTCTCTCCCGTCATCCTGAGGCACTTTCCCCTTCCCGTCATCCAGAGCCGCTTTCTTGCGAAGGATCTCTCTTTGAGATTCTTCACCCGCCTTTGGCGAGTTCAGAATGACGGGACCAAACAACCCCATCTCCTTGTCCATGCCCATCTCGTGAAACTGGGCAACAAGCGCTTTCAAATAAGTCCCGATCCCGGAATGCCGTAGCATTCTAATATCAAGGCCGGTCTTAAACTCCGCGCTCATGAAATCCCTCCGGACGGCTTCTCAAGGGTTGGTTCGACAGGCACCCCTGGGACACCGGAAAAAAGCAACTTCATCACCCTCGAAAATAACCTGAGACACTCAACGGATTTCGAGGTGTCGATGCGGAAAACTTTTTGCCCGCACCACTCAAGGCACAATAAAATCCCACCATCCAGATACTTCAAAAACAAATACACCCGAGTCAAAAATTCTCCGGCAAGTCCATAATACTTGCGCGCGAAATAGATCTGGCTCCGTCGGTACTCCATGGAAACCTCGAGCCTCCGGTGAACGGTCGAAGCGCCGCTCTCATGAACAACAGTCGTTTCCGGGAGATAATGGACTTCGCCCCCCAAGCGGCGGAGCCGCGCGCAAAGGTCGATGTCCTCAAAATACAGAAAGAAATTCTCATCAAAAAGCCCAGTTTTCAAAAGAGCTTCACGCTGGACCATGATACAAAAACCGGAAGCCCAATCCACTGTTTTGGCCGCTGAATTTTGCAAGTCCAGGCGGTTGCGCAAAGCTTCGTCCCCCTTAAGGAGATGCGCATGATGGATCTTTCGTGTCAGTTCGGAAAAGAGGCCGGGAAAGGCTCCAGTCGAAGGCCTGAACCTCCCTCGCTTGTCAATTTCGCGGGGTCCCACTGCGACCACCCCGGGTTGAGTCTCCAGATAATGGATCATCGTATCCGGACTCGGCATGATCAATTTTGCGTCACTATTCAAAAGCAGGATATATCGACCTCTCGACGCCTGGATCCCACGGTTATTCGCCCGGCCAAAGCCTTCATTTCGGCCGATTTCAAGGATCCGGATCCCGGGAAACTCCTTCGCAACCATCCCCCCAACCCCGTCTTTGGAACCATTATCGATGAGAAAGATCTCATGCGCGACTTGCGGGGAAAATTCCCGAAGAGACCTCAAGCACTGAAGAGTCAACTCCGGGGTCTTGAAGTGAACAATGATGATGCTCAACACAACTGTTCTCATAAGTGATTCCCCAGGAAATCCAGGAAACGTCTCCACTCGCAACTGGCTCTGTTTTTCAACCGGCCTGAGAACGACATATCCCGCACAATCTTGTACGGCTCAAAGCAAACCGCGTGCGAACTAAAGCCCGCTTTACCGACGATCAAGACGAGCATCCGCTCGACGGCATGCGCCAAAGTCCCGTTGCGGCGTATACTCGAGCCCCCGGGGAAATCATCGGGCATGAGTCCAAGCTTAAACAAAAGCTCCAGCGCTTTGGGCCGGAACCAGAACATGGAGCCTGCGGGAAAATCCAGCGACATCTCTTTTCGTATCAGAATTCCCAACTGTGAAGCAAGTTTCTGACAAATACCCCAGTTCTCTTGCCAGGGATCCTTCATCAGCACTTGCTTGAGAGGCGGAATGATCTCAGGATAAACCAATCCGAGGGCTTTATCTTCAGCGAACATTTTGAGAATCAAGCTCACCGTCGCAGGAGTTCCCGCCACATTCTCAAGAAGATAGCTCCCCCATTCCTTCAGCCACGACGTTTGCGAGGATTTTTTTGTGTGGATCTTGAGCACAAGATCGTAGGCAGGATAAACATCCCGGAATTCGCAAACGAACGAAGCTATGTCAAAACCCCTGTTCTGAACTGTCCTGAACGCCGTCTTTTTTTTGGGGAAAGCCTTCTCAAGAAGAGCCCGGACTGCCAAGCTGATTTCGGCCACTGACGAAACATAAAGATCAGATTCGTGCGGAATGTTCTCCAAGAAACCAATAATGGCTTCCAGCTGCTCCACATAAAAACAATGGACTACGATTGCAATTTTAGGCGTATTCATAGGCAGTCTTTTGCATGCGAGTCTCTTCAGATCAAGTCATGTCACAGTGCATTCATTCAAACGCTACTCCATGAAGATGCCATATGCCATTCGCTTGCGATGAGAGCCGAAGTTCCAGTAAACGCAATGGCAGGTCCAGCGGTGGAATTTCGCAATAAAATCTCGAGCCATTTTTGACCGATAGTTTGATCCCGTTCAAATAGATTTCTGGAGCAATTTCAAGATCGCACGAAATTTTCACTGCCACGGGGCAAACCTGTTTGTACCATGGAAGATAAACGACAGTTTGTGCCTGGACCGTATTTTGATATTGAGATAATCCGTAATTGCAGCGATCGCCAACGCCCTTAGAACTTTTAAGGCGTCGTTTCTGTCGATGAAAAAATTGCAGCAGCTTTAATAAGAATCGCTCCAAGCCGGTTACTTGGCAAGTCGATAAATCTTCGTAATAAAAGCCCAATAAAGATTTCGCGGCAATTGCGAGAGGCGCATTCCGATATAAATGGCGCCCGATCTCAAGAAATCGTCGCAATGAACGGCTAGATGTCTTTGTTCCCTTATACATTCTTACCACGGATAAAGGTTTGTTCAAGTAATGGAATTTTTCGCCTGATCGGTAAAGGCGTGTCCATAAATCCCAATCCATTGTGTAGTGTAAAGTGGAATTCAGAGACCCGACCCTCTCTAGCGCCGTTCTGCGCACAAAACAGGATGGCTGAGAGATGCAACATCCTTCCAATATGGAAGAGATATCGCCATCAAGGGTGGGAAAATATTTTAAAAACCGACCGTCTTCATCCACAAGGACTGAGTCGCCATAGATCACATCCACATCGGGATGGCTGGTAAAAGCTTTTTTTACCTCGTCTAAAGTATAGGGAAAATAATAATCGTCAGCGCAAAGCCACGCAAGTATTTCGCCGTGAGTATTATTCCAGCCTTCCTGGATTGCGGATGCCTGCCCCTCATCTGCGCCATGCCGATGATAACTTAATAGATCTCGATATTCTTCCAGAACGTTTAGTACGCTGCTATCCGGAGTTGCATCCATCACTGCGAGCTCAACATCCTGGGCTTGGGCGCGGATGCTTTTAAGTGCCAAAGGTAGAAAATGGGCTTGGCGACAAACGGGCATCGCGATACTAAAGTGCATTGACGAATATCCTTTTCACGACACTTCTTTCGTTTGAAGACTGCGACGACAGATTTTCCAGCAATCCCTTCTTCCCGACAACGGACGAGATGACGTGAGAAGCTTATTTACGGCCACACAGGAAAGCTGTGCTCCAAATCCCGGAGTATCAGTTTTCGTGCAACCAATTCATCATAAGCTGTTGTTCCCAAAGCAACCCTTTTCGAAGAGTGTGTGGGATCGCTAGCGTTAAGATCCCATCCGGCTCGATCGACGCCAAGATCTTCGCCGAAGCTCAAAAAGCTTTCCATTTCCTCTCGGGAATCGTTCCAATCGAATAGGATGGATTTCAGGAACACCCAAGGAAGCTTTGTGTTTCGCTTACGCTTTGTTTCGATGAGGTAGCGAACATTTTTGGCGACGACCTGAACATCTGCGCCCTGGCGGGCGTATTTCATAAGACCCTCTTGTCGGTGCCCGCCATGTAGTGAAATACTCAGAAAGTTAACCCGGTTATCGATCAATGAATCGGCAATGCCTTTATCCATGAACATTCCGTTAGTCGATATGTCAATTCGCAGTTTTGGATTTCCAGCTCGCATAAGAGAGATCATCTCGACGATGTTGGGATGGAGAAAGGGCTCTCCATAGTTATAAAGTTTAACCTGAGAAAGGAGAGGAATGAGGGGTAGGATATTCGCCTTAAACTTGTCCAAATTCAACATCTTTGCCGTGCGAGTTAGCTGCCCCAATCCGGCATAGCACCCCCAGCATTTATAATTACAGCGGGCTACTGGCTCGATAACTAATGACGTAGGGAAAGGAAATTCCCGGCGATGAAAAATGGAAACATCCTCTATATCATGCGAAATATTACCGCCAAAAGGCTTCATAACACCTAAACGGAAACATGTATTGCACAAAGATGACTCCCATTCACACCCACGCATGTTTTCTTGAATATTTTTCTGATGCCACGGCAGCAATGCGTCAGACCAAATAGCTTGTAAGGACTTCTCATGGCAATTGCCGAGGGTATTTTCCCCTTTTGCGTCTAGACGACATGTCGTTACATCGCCATTCGATAAAACCACCAATTCGTGAAGGTATCCGAAGCATACTTTCACCCCATTTTGATTTTTTTGAAATAGCGACTCCATTGTCACGGGTGCTCCTTCGTTTCAGCGATGCCAATCGGTTCGATTGCAGAGGTTCATTCCAGGGAAGTAACTTGTCACAAGGGTTGGAAAAAGTCTTCCAATTCTGGATAAGGGAAATAATGATGTGCCAGTTTTCCTCGAATCGCTTCCGCCCTTACAAAACCACGCCCTATTTTTAACTTTTCATCGTTGACACGTCAGTCGGGTATATTTTTTTAGAGTCCAGCTGAATGATGCTGGCGTTGTTATCTAGAATGACCGCTGTTTCGAGGAGAAGGGTCCCCTTATCTTTAAGAACCTTCCGCATTTTTGCCATCCCCAACAAGGGATATCGAAGATGGTAGATAATCCCGAAGCACTGCACAATGTCGAAAGATTGCACCCCGAAAACGACATCACAGTTATAGATTGAAGCGGCACGAAATTTCACACTCGAGTTGAGGATTTTTTTTGCAATGTCAAAAGTCTCAGAACCCTCACCTGAAACCGGGCGAAGACTCAGAATGTCCGATGCCCACACTTCTTTGGCCCCTCGCTTCTCGGCTTCAAATGCCCACATACCATCCCAACTTCCGAGATCCAACACTATCTTGCCGTTGTAATCGATCTAATCCATTTCTCGGCGAATTGGATCCCATAAAGCTTCATAATTATAGCCTGGCGTTACGAAGCCACCCCCCAAGATCTATCTTATGATACCAGTGAAGTTTTTTAGCCTGGCTGAGCAAATCCTGTGAATTCATGGTCCATGTCCTCTAAGTTGTGAATGTTGAAGCACTATCTATCATAAAGACACCCGCTCGAGAATTGAAAACCTCCCGGCAAAAGAAAGCGGCAAGCTTAAAGAAAACCTTTTGTTTTGTACTCTAATAAAATCATCCACCGCTTTTTGCACGCCAGCAGAAAAAAATCCGTAATCATCGACCACAATCCGCCCTCCGACAGGCATCACGCGGGCCAGATACGCGAGAGTCGTTTTGATCGGATCATGAAAATCAAAATCGACATAGGCAAAAGCCACTCTCGAAGGAGCATCGCGCCGTGCCAAGGTATCCTGCACCCAACCCTTCATAACATGAGTCCGGTTGACTGGGAAATGAATCGCCTCAAGCTTTTCCATAACCTCACTTTCCGGCGACATCATGGTCCCCTTGTACTTATCCATCGATCCAAGATTAAAAATATCGTCGATCAAAACGTCTTCCGGGGAAGGCGCCGGAAGGCCCTCGAAAGAGTCGAATAAATAAAAGTTTCTTTCAGTACCCATGATCTCGGAAGCGATTAATTTAGAGGTAGCCCCCTGCGCCACCCCGAATTCACAAACATCACCTTCGACCCGAAGCCCCGCATGAAGAGATTCGACTATGTAGATAGCTTCACTGACGGAGGTCCCGATCAAATCCGAAAGCAGCGCTTCACGCCCGGGCTTTCGCGGAAGATCGGGAAAAACAAAAGTCCGAAAAAGTTCTTCTATCTCCACGGAATCTTTTAGGTGGATTTGCCGCAGTGTTTTGCACCAGTTTAACTCATTTTGAATATTATTCACGCCCGCCATTCTCATCAGAACCTCCTTGAAATAATTTGTCCCCATCGAGTCACGCAAGCATCAGGCGTATGCCAAGTATGAAAACTCAGGCCTATCGAGACGGACGAAAAACAGATCGATCTGCCAAAAGGATCGATCATGAGTGCGCCATAGCGGCTCGGAAATATCGATTACTCCAAACCCGTGCTTTTCCATAAATCCACACATTTCATGAAAAAGCAGCGAGCCAGGCGCGATACGGAAGTTATAGGTTTCGATAACAACCAAATTCGTCATTTTCAATGTCTCAACCGCTCCTTTAAGGATCGGAACTTCAAAGCCGTGCGTATCAAGCTTGACCAGATAAGCGCCCTTAAGGCCCCGCCGCTTCACCTCGGCATCGAGCGTAATCATCGGAACACGGATCTTCGCCGCAACCGTTTGTTCCTTACTTGCCACGCCCCCAAAAAGATTGCCGTCGTCAAAAAAAACCGTGCTCTCTTCATCACCGGCTGCTGCAAGCACATATTCCGCATTAGAATGTTGTTTTACAAAATGCTGGAGCGCGTCCAAGTGTCCTTTTTGAGCTTCAACCAATAAATAGCGGGCACCCGGAAACACCGGCATCGTTGCGGCCGTCCACATCCCATTCGAGGCACCCACATCGATTACGCACTCGATCTCAATGCCTCGAGAAGCGATACGCTCTAACGCCCGGACCGTGGATGCCGCACGAAAGGCCAAGGTCTCCGGCGGCTCACTTACGGCGGCCGCTCCCCCATGAGACAAAGTTTCCGCCTTGCTGGCAAAAAGTTTCCGGGCCAGCGGCCCAATCCGACTTGAAACAAAAAAATGTTTTATGGCTGATAGCATATTCTTCAAACCTTTCAGGTTCTCATGTATTGCGAGCTCACGAGCAAAACCTTTATCACGATGCCACGCAGGCCGCATCGCAACGAGGCGAAACAAACATCACAACTTTATGTCCAGCGATTCTCGGCTCAACATAACTGATATCACGCCGAAGATAATCGCGAAAATCCACACAACTCTTAATCGATCCGTACTGTCCGAACCGGAAAGCGGCCGTGCGATATCGATTGGCATCTCCAGGAAGACAAAAAAACAGTTTTTGCCCGATAAAGACACAGGGCACGAGCTTAATCTTTTTTTCGAACAGGTACGCGTAAACGCCCTCGGTCACCCCCACAGCAAAATGATTCAAAAAGTCATCGACAACCACCAACCCGCCCTCTCGCAACACGTCCTCCGCCAGGGTGAGATCCCGAGTGACCGCGGTGGCGCCATGATCTCCATCGATGCTAATTACTGCCGGCCGTCCCTTCGCCCAATCACAAAGCTCTTCAGGGCGAATCGAGGCGCTATTGCGCTTCTGGAAAACCAAGGCGGATGCCTCCGGGCCCAGCACGGTCCTTAAGGCGCCCCTGACTTCTTTTTCCGATATGAATTGAAACGTATCGATCCCGATCGTCGCATCGGAACGTTCTGTCAAAAGTCGATGGATGAGCGCTAAATAACGGCCTTCATAAATTCCTATTTCAACACCCGCCCCTCGTATACCCCAAGCAGTTTGTTGCCGCAAAAGATGACATGTCATGTAGGCAGCCTCCGGGAAAAGCCACCCGCGCAGGCGAGGCAGGCTTCGCTCGACAAAATCAAAATCGGGCTTACATAGAAATAGTTCCGGAGACACTTGCCGATGTCCCGCATGTTCAGCAGCCTGTTCTCGGGAAAATCCGCGAAACACCCTTTGCAACGACTCCTTAATCCCTGGTTTCATCACACAGCTCCAAAAGGTTTTTTTTCCAATGGCCATACTGCGCCGGGAGCGAGTGTTCCCGTTCGGCCAGTTTCCGCCCCTCCGTTCCAAATCGGACGCGCAATGCGGAGTTTTCTAATAGGCTCCGGACGGCTTCGAAATAGGCCCGTGGATCGTTGGGCGGCACATTCATTCCATTTTTTCCATGCCGTGCTATATCCACCATACCTCCGGCGGCCATGGAAATAACTGGAATACCACAAGCCGAGGCCTCCATGAGCGTCTGTCCAAAAGACTCCTCATGGGCAGTATGGATCATAAGATCCGCCGCGCTATAGACCAGCGGCATCATTCGTTCATCTTCGATCACACCCAAGCTGAGAACGTCTTGAAATTGCTCGGAACGCGCGCCAAATGTTAGCACCCGTGCCGAAGTTTGACTATGGATGTCTTTGATTACCGTCTCTAATAACTCACCGCCTTTTCTCGGCTCACGAAGATCAATTGCCCCGGCCAAAACCAACACCCCATCCACCGGCAGTTTAAGCAACCTTCTCGCAAGAGAACGGTCGATCGGCAAAAACAAGGATGTGTCCAGCCCTAACGGCGAGAATTTCGCGATCGCCCGATGTTGAAATGCCGACGAAGCGATATCGCACATCCATCGGCTGTTTGCAAAAAGAGGAATCGCGTTATCTCCGAGAAATACTTCACGCCGAGCAGTCCAAGCACTTTCAATGAGATCGGGTGCCTCCGGAGGGTATTCGGTCGGCGTCGGACAGGCCGCATCGCATCCATTCAAGTATTTTGTGCATGTTCCCGTATAAGCGCATCGCCCGGTCAGCCAGTAGCAGTCATGCAGATAGGCAATTGTGGGAATCCGTTCACCTCTCAGTCGTTCCAGGATTTGAATGGGCCAGCCAGCCCAATGAAGATTTCCAACCACGACTAAATCGGGTGACATGGAAACGATCCGTTCAACCATAGTGGAAATGATCTTGGAATCCGAGAAGCCGTGATCACGATGAACATGAGGCAAGCTGTGCATCCCCAACCAGCGCCCTGTCCGTGATCGCCCGAGAGGGGGCAAAGGATCAGGAAACGGGTTTTTAAGCCAGCAGATTGCAGCAACGGAGTGCCCCGCCTCGATAAATGACTGGATCTGACGTCGATGGCCTATACCGGCTCCCCCAATGAAACCCGTATCATTAAAAAAAACTAGTCTCAGAGATTGCCCTTCCAAAAGTTTCTTTTGTATTTTTCTATACATGAGAACTAAAGCGCCTCCCTTCTCGAAAGATCCGCATTCAGATGCGTACCAAAGATCAGAAGCGAGCCAAAGCTGCGATGAGGCAAATTCAATATTCTCGTAGGGATCTTCGCGTTATTTACAGCAAGGACGGTCCGGTATCTGATTTCCTTTTGAAGATCAACTGTGTTCATATGATCAACATCAAGCAGAAGCACGTCGGCAGAACTCGAAGTCGGTACTTGGCGGGAACCGCCTCCTTGCAACAAGATCTTTGCGGCGGACACCTCGGGGCCCCACGCAGCCTTAATGAAATACGTTCGGGATTGTAAAGCAATGCCATACAACCACTCCAGGCCAAGCGGAGATATGCTCGAACACACTTGGCGCGCATTTAAAAAGACGTCGAGCAGGGATTCTATCCGGCGCTCCGGATGATTATTTTTATTGTGACTTGTAAGTGCGTTGATGGCCTTGCGTATGACCTTCCATAAAGTATGTCCCGGATTATTTCTGAACTCTTTAATGATAGAAACAAACTGGCTGTTTCCGTTGGGGAAAATGACGCGAGGAAGCGTCAGCCGCACAGCACGGCCTAGGGGCAGACCATGCTGCCAAATAATAAGCCCGGATTCTAACATTGTCCGACGCTGGCGTGTTGTTGAAATGCCGCCAGCCTGCATGTGAGCGCGGATCGAAGGGCTGTGTGCGCCAATATAGCCCTGCTGGGCCAGGCGCAAAAACCATTCGAAGTCCCCAGCAACAAGATAACGAGTGGAAAATAATCCGCAGCGCTTGAAAACGTCCGCTTGACACAATACTGTCACCTGGAAAATTGCGGGCATCCCCTGCGCGATTCGAGACGCATAGTCCGGATCTCCCAATAAAGGGACATCCAATCCTTTCCATCCATGCATGACGATATCTCCGTGGACAAAGGGTGCCTCCGTCTTCAGGAGTACCGCTACTGCACTTTCTATCTGATCGGGTTCATAATAGTCATCAGCATTTAATATTCCGATGTATTGGCCTGTGGTGAGGACCACGCCTTTGTTGAAAGCATCATAAATGCCGTTATCTCGCTCAGAACGCCAGTACGCGATGGCATCTTCGTTGGCCTGAATGAGCTCAAGGGTTCCATCAGTGGATCCGCCATCGATGATAATATGTTCAATGTTCTGGTAGGTTTGCGCACGTACACTGTCCAGCGTTCGCAGCAATGTTTTTTCAGTGTTGTGGGTGACGGTGATGATGCTTACCAGTGGAATATCCTTACGAACGGAAGCAAGGCCCTTGGAGCGATAGCCACCGATCAAACGCGGGCAATCGGCCACTTTCTTGGCATATTCGTCGAAAGTCGGGAATGTTATTTTTTTCTTTCCCATTTAATTCTCTTTCGCCCAACAGGATCGGCCCCAGTCATAGGTAATGTTTCGTATCCCCTTGAGCAGTCCTATCTGACTGGCGTGCCGGCGACAAGTAGCGGATGTGTCACAAGCTCTGATGAGACGCATTCGAAGTGTTTGTATTGGCTGCGGCAGAACCCTTCCCCCAGCATTGAGAAAAACACTTTTCGCCTCATCGAGATACTTTTGAAAAAAATTGCTTGTTTTCTGCATGTCATGACGGCGAAAACAACCCAGCGGAACATCGACGCCATAGAGCTGCGCATGCTCGAAAAAACGACTCCAAAGCTCAAAATCCCCAGCGTAATGAAGTGTCCCGTGGAAGGCGCTGCCGGCCTTTTCCCAAAGACTCCTTCGCCAGAACGTGGATTCTTGCTGAATAAATCCCATGGCCTTCCATCCGCATGCCGGCAAGTAATCACCTCGCAGGAAATTACTTTTTGAAAACCCGGAAAAGTATGCCATTTTGATGAGCGTTCCGCGGTTATCAATTCCCAAAGGGAATCGCGTCGTGATCCATTCGACATCCGGAAAATCGCGGAAGATCTCTCCGATGACGCGCAACGCTCCCGGTAAATAGATGTCATCGGAATTAAGCCACGCCATGACTTCTCCTGTTGTTTTGGCGAAACCCTTTGCAATGGCGTGATATTGCCCACCATCCGGTTCGCTGACCCAAACCAAACGATCGGCATAACGTTTGATGATTTCCAGACTGCCATCGGTGGACCCCCCATCCATGACGATATGTTCAAGGTACGGGTAGCTTTGATCATGAATGCTTTGGATCGTCTTTTCGACATAGGCCGCCTGATTGAGACATGGGGTGACTATGGATAGGGTTGGCAGATCAGACATTTCGGTTTCCTGATACTGAATTATTTTCGCACAGAGGAACATCTGTCTCCTGCGTCAAAGAAGGTAATGATATTCTAAATAGGTGCAGTATCATCTGGATCGGACGGCGAGCAAGCACTGCCAGTAAGTTCTTATTATGTGTCGTCAGCTTTTCTATTGCGTGGAGATGAGCATTACGTTCCTCGCCAGCCGTTTTGAGAGCAACGGTCAGATCAGCCAGCGCTTGCACATGGGCTTTGCGTTCTTCACCCGCCGTTTTGAGCCCAGCAGTCAGATCATCCAGAGCTTGTACGTGGGCTTTGCGTTCTTCACCCGCCGTTTTGAGAGCAACGGTCAGATCAGCCAGCGCTTGCACGTGGGCTTTGCGTTCTTCATCCGCCGTTTTGAGCGCAACGGTCAGATCATCCAGCGCTTGCACGTGGGCTTTGCGTTCTTCATCCGCCGTTTTGAGCGCAACGGTCAGATCATCCAGCGCTTGCACATGGGCTTGACGTTCTTCACCCGCCGTTTTGAGCACAACGGTCAGATCATCCAGCGCTTGCACATGGGCTTTTCGTTCTTCGCTATTCCTATATTCATTCTGCTGCATCTGAAGCGCGTACTCTTTTAATGATCGATATAATACTTGATCATAGATTTGTTGCATGTGAACACCTAAGCCGTTCTCTGATGCCTGGCTATTGTGCGCTGGGCCAACGCAGTGATCCGCAGTGCTTGTCGGGGTCTTGATCACATCTTGATAGAGAGCTGCATAATCCCGCGCTTGATTTGCCAGAGCAAATTGTTCGGCCATGAGTGCCCGGGCATTCTGCCCCAGTGATTCTCGTTGCTTCTGGTTTATGCAAAGAGCCGCGATCGCCTCACCGAAAGCACGATGATTGCCAAGGGGTAGCGTGAATCCCGTCCGGCCATCGATAACGATATCACGAATGCCCCCGGTATCGAATGCGATCACCGGTGTTCCACAGCTCAGAGATTCCAGTATTGTATTGGGCAGATTATCCTCAAGAGAGGGTAGGAGGAAAATATCCGCCGCGCAGTAGACAAAACGAAGTTGTTCTTCATCGCGGAGAAATCCCAGGGGAATGATCGGTATCCCTGACGATTGCAACTCAGGCGGTGGATTCCCATAACAGAGCACGCGGATCTTCCCTTTTGAGGACACGCCTCCCCACTGTGCGGAGGCCATGCAAAAATGTAGTGATTGCAGCAATTCACTCAACCCCTTCCTTCTCTCGGCCATATTCTCACTTCCAAAAAGTAGAACGATACCCTCGGGATCCATGCCTAGATTCTTTCTCGCGAGATCCTTGGGCATCGGGCTGTACTTCCCAGTGTCGATCGAATTCGGGATTGTTTCGATCCGAGCCTTCCGGAAAATAAGGCTCTCCCTCGCGCAATGGGCCATCCAACGGCTGGGAGACACCAAGGTCAACGGCGTATCTTGGAAGACGTTTTTCCTATCCTTCAGGATCGCGGCCGAAAGGCCGAAGGGATCTTCCGAGAGTTGTGGGCACGAAGAGCACTCGTTCACGTACTTCAGGCAGCCTGCCGAATAATGGCAACCGCCTGTGAATGGCCATTGATCATGCAAGGTCCAGACAACAGGTTTACCAAGAGACAATATTTTTCTCAGCGATTCCGGTGATTGATAATAAGCAATCCAGTGGAGGTTGATAATGTCGGCCGCCTGTATGGCGGGATGCCTTTCGAGATCCATTCCGGGATAAGGGAGGGAAAAGAACGTATTGCTAATATCCGTTCTGTGCGAGTTGATATAGTTTTTCTGGATCACCGTGCCGCAATAAAAATCCATCGCGGCCGTCTCTCGCGAAAAATGCTCCGCCATTTGAAGAATCGTGGTGTCAGAGGAAGATTTGTGCTTTACCAGCATGAGGCTGTTTTCGCCCATCTCTCGTAAGCCGCGATGGAGCCGGTACGCAGCCTTGGCAGCGCCTCCGGTCGAATCATAAGTACTTATCTGGACGATATTCATGAGGGGAGTGGTTTCACAGCCTCGATAAAAAGAGAATCGGGTTTTCGGACTGAACCGTCATTTTCAATATCCAGGAGATAACTGTTGAATTCTGAAATAGCTGACTCATCGGCCCTGCACTGTTTGATCGCTGAGAAGCCTGCCGTTTCGAGCAGCCCCTTCAGAGAGTACCGATCGTACATCCATTGGTGAACTTCACCGGAGATTCTAAACGAGCCTATCTTCCCGGGGTCAGCGGATCCTTCCGGCACTGAAGCCGCGCCATGACTTACAGGGGAAATACGGAGGCGATGGATCGCATTCAAGGCTTCTGATCCGACGCGTTCAATAACGAATTTTTCGGCTGGCATGGGATTTTGTTGCCAATATTTCAGCATTTCTCCGCCGGATTGATCGCGGACCATCTGGTCGAACATTTCGATGACGATCCATTCGTATTTTTTTTGCGCTTCAACATCCCCCCGAAGAGAGCCGTCGAGCACTTCAAGATAGATCCGCGCTATTTGTTCAAAGTCTGGCGTGACTACGCGGATAACCCCCCCCCGGAATCAGCACCCGATAGCATTCCTGGAGAAACATCGGGATGCAACTTCTGGGTAGATGCTCAATGATATGGGAACTGTAGACCCCATGAAAGGATTCCTTTTCAAACGGTAATTCCCGAGTAAGATCATGCGCCATGATCTCCGGGACACTCGAGCGAATATCAACATTGGTCCACGCTGTATGATATCTGTTCCCGCAACCGAGGTTGAGCAAACTTGCTGCCGCTTTTAATTGACGAATTGGCGTTTCCATTTCTTTATGGCCTCAAGGGGAAGTTTGATACGGTCAAACAAATGCTTTCCATCGAGCCAATCCTGCAAGCGGTAAAGCTCTTTTCTGCTTATAACCGGAAGATTAACGTCCTTTTCGATCTCCGCCGCACGATTATCAACCGCGATGATGATGGCCGCTATGCCGTTTTGCAAGCATTTAATTCCGCAATGAAGGCGCGTACCAATATAATTAATATCCCCATCCCGAATCACTTCGTTCAAAGCATCAACGTTGTGATCGAGAAGCGTGATCTGTTCTCTGTGCGAGCCGTATATCTCTAGAGAATGCAGGTAAGCGACATCTTCGGTCCCCTGCGGAAAATAATAAATGCGCCCTGGATAGTTCCGTAAAATAATTTCGAGCATCTCCGTATCGGCCACTGGATCACGATAATAGTCGGTGAATGTAAAAAGACAGTGCTGGCGTTCTCTCCCCCCGCGATTGGTGTCTAGGTCATGCAGTTTCCACAGTGTGGGGCATGACGTATTAAGAGCATTATGGATTCCCATGGAACTCAGTCTGTGTTTCGTGTAGGAGTCTCTGACGGAATGCAGCGACGAACGACTGAGGATCTTCTCATAATAAGATTTTGTATCGGGCGTCGGCAAGCCTTGGTATTGCCACCAACCGACCCCGAAGAGTATGACATCGCTGATCCGCGGGGATCGATGATCGTCTTCGTCGCGGTTGAGTTTCCATTGATTATAAGTCCGAACGTCTGACGACAGGAGGTTCGTTCCCCCGACAAAGACAAGATCGCTTGCGTCTATTTGTCTGTAATGGTGCTCTTCCGGAAACTGATGCGTGGACAGTCTGTTGAATTCAGCGCCCGGGAAAATGGACTGCAGGGTTTCGCGAACCGCTTCATAGATCAGGACGTCACCCAGATTTATCGAGAGCTGTCCCTGATGGTTTCTGAGAGAGGGATCAAAAATGGTGATTTTCATGTTTGGGCTCGGCGCTTATTTTTTTTATATGGAGCCGGCTCTTCCGTTCGAACGAAAAGTGCTTTTTTTTATCAGAAAAATACTCGTCTACCGCTGTGCGGCAGCCGGACCATGTATCATAATCATCGATCACAAGGATCCCGTTCGTGGCAAGCCAAGGCTCGATTCTTTGCAAGCAGGTCGTGACCGATTCATACCAGTCGCAGTCAATGTGCGCAAAGGCCACGCTTGAATGGACGTGCAGAGAATGTTCATACAATCCCTTTGTGAAATGTATGTTCTGTTGAGCCGGGTCAAATCCGAAATCTTTAAAGTTCTTCCGGACTTTTTCATAAAGATCGTTCTCATACCCATAATACATTTCTCCGTTTATTCCCGAAGATTTCCCGGACTTTATTAACGCGTACCGTTCGAATACATCGGCACCATCATGTCGCGATGGCGGAGGGATCATTCCAAAAACATCATAGATGTAAAAATCTCGGCTTAACGCTTTGGAAGCCGCAATAACGATGCCGGAGCCCCCCAGCGCGCAACCCGCCTCCAGAACGATCCCGGGGATTTGTTGTTCCTCTATCGCGATAACGGTCTCTCCAAGTTCGGCTAACGCTGCCTTATCGAGATAGGATAGGCCCTGTTTACTTACGCGAGATATGAGCGCTGAAATTAATTCGGACGACATGGGGAGCAAGCTTGCGCGTTTTTAAAATTACGACCATATCGCCCGAGGCTTGTATTGCCCACCGCATCCTTCGGACTGCAAATAAATATGTAATTGACCCCATAGCGTTTTCCTATCAGCGGGATATTGAGATTGAAATTCAGCTGAAGCTTTCTCATTAATTCGCTTTCCAAGTCCCCTTCTTTTGCGCTGTAATACGATGGAAAAAAATCCAGAACATGATAGTGTTGGCTTAACCCCTCCTTGAATTCGTCGATCGTCACGATGTTATTCCATGAGGGAAATGAAGGCTTTGTACAGTGATCCATATTCATATAGGTCACTATGAATTTGCCGTTGGGTTTTAATAGCGTTAGTATCTCTGCGTATTTTTCATGGGAACAATTCCCCATGTATTCGAAAAGTCCGGCGGCGACCACAAAATCAAAGGTATTCCCGTGGAAGTGTATCGGGTTACGCGTAATATCCATTTCCATGAGATGCTTTTGGGCGCGATGGAGCGCGATATCTATCCCAAAGTAACTAACATTTTGATTCAGAAGTGATGACAAGGTTTCCGGTCCGCATCCGAGATCCAAAAGATCGCATGGTTTGCCTCTCGACATTACATTAACGATCTTCGCTAGTTTAAGAGTTCTGAAATATCTATGTGTATAGCGTAAATTCTCCTTGATCCAGTATTCCCGTCCGCAATATTCTTTTGAAGTCATATTAAATCGCTCACCGTAAAAGCAGGCCTTGCCAACTCAGAATGCAATTCTGCCGTTCTTCGCAGGCTCTGAGTCATACAATAAGTTCGCAGGCCGCGTTACCTTCCAGATCAATAAATCCATGAAAAGGAAGACGGAGGCCATCCTTTTTCTCTTGAATGCGAATAATCCCTATTTGATTGATTCTGAAGACCGGATTGATCTTGGAGATAAGTGAGGAAGCGCTCATTTCACACGCATGTTCGTAGTGCTCGGCTTTCATGGTCGCAAAAGCCACAACGAACGAATAGTCACCCGGGGCTAACGATAGTTTCAGGGTCTGCTTGAATCTGACGATCTGCCCTTTTTTAAGAACAGGAGGCGCTTTAAGCAAATGATGCATAGTCCCTTTTGAATGCAAAACGAGATTCAAGCTATTGATAATATCAACACCGCTTATGGGGACATCAATATTTTCTAAGGCTTCGAATTCGGTAAAAAAGGACACTGTTTCACCTATCTGAAAACTATCGCAGGATTGTCCAGCTTGGTTGCACACAGCTATTTTCCTGCATTTCACCATCTTCATGTTTCCAATAAAAATTGCTCTTGAAAAATCGAGAAAGGCGTCTGACGAAGGCCAGTCATGAATCACACCATAACTCTCTGATGAAATATTTTCACAAACACAATTTGCGTCACTGGAGGGTAAGTCCCTCACAGTATTTAGAGGTTTGTCAAAAAAAAGTGCGTAGTATCGATTCACCGCTTCATTGGGTTGGCCCCAAAAAAGCATCTGCCCTTGATCGATCAGCAAGACATTGTCACTATATTTTTCAATAGAGGGCATATCGTGCGAGACGATAATGACAGTTGTGCCATTACTTATCAGTTCCTCAATTCGAGCATGACATTTTTGTTGAAAAAATACATCTCCAACACTCAAAGCCTCGTCAATTATAAGTATATTGGGATCAACGTTGATCGCGGCAGCAAAGGCCAGTCTCACCATCATGCCGCTCGAATAGATCTTTACAGGTTGTTCGATGAATTCGCCGATGTCGGCAAAAGCAGCTATTTCGTCAAATTTTTGTTCTATTTCCGTCCTCGACAACCCCATAATCGCGCCGTTCATATAAACATTTTCTCGGCCCGTGAATTCAGGGTTAAAACCGCTGCCGAGCTCCAGTAGTGCCGCGACTTTGCCCGTCACACTCACGCTTCCGGTGGTCGAGGCCAGGGTACCGGCGATAATCTGAAGGAGGGTGCTCTTCCCGCAACCGTTCCGGCCGATGATGCCCAAGCATTCCCCCTTTTTGACCTCGAAGGAGAGATCCTTGAGGGCCCAGAACTCCTTGTAGAACTGCTTCTTCCCACGCAGAAGCGTCTGGAGTAGCCTGTGATGAGGCGCCTCGTAGATCTCGTACCGTTTGCCCACATTCTCAACCTTCAAAATGACCTCAGAGGACATCGGCGAAGCCTCGCTTGGTCTTCATGAACCAGAAATAGCCGATCTGGAACAAGGCCATAGAGATCAAGGTCACGAACCCGAGAACCGGCCAAGACGGCCACACGCCCAGCATCAAGACCTGTCGGGTAGCTTGGACGATCGATGTCAGGGGATTTAAAAGCATCAGAGGCTTGCATGCCGCAGGAACAGCCTCCACGCTGTAAAAGATGGGCGTCATAAAATAGAGCACCATCAGGAGGATCCCGATTACATGCGCCAGGTCGCGCAAAAAAACACCGAGCGAAGCGACAAGCCACGAAAACCCGCAGGAGAAAAGAATGAGCGGGATAAAGATCAGTGGAAGGCAAACTGCGGCGAGACAGAATTTATGGAGAAGGATCCCGATCCCCAAAAGCAATATCCCGATCCAGATCAGCCCAAAAAAGCAGGCGGTAAAAACCGCCGAGACAGGCAAAAGTTCAAGAGGAAATACCACTTTTTTGACATAATTCGGATTCCCGGTGACGATTCCGACCGAGCCATTCACACTTTCAGAAAAGATATTGAAAACCGTCATCCCACAGAAGAGAAAAAGAGCGAACGCGCCCATGGAATCACCGAAAGATGTCGCTCGAGCTTTTAAAACCGTACCGAAAACGAACGTGTAGACGGCAAGCATGACAAGCGGTGTCACGAGCATCCAGATGAGACCCATCATGGTCCCCTTGTAACGAATCTCAATGTTTCGCCGGATAAGCTGTTTGAGCAAATCCCGTCCTTTCCAGATTCCGAAAAGGGCGCTCAACGGGTTCAGGTATTGCCAACTAGGCTGCTGTTTTGTAATCTCTCTCATAGGCCCTCATTAAAATCATGAAACAACTGCCGAAGAAACGCCTGAACCAGCACACGGCTTTGCGAATTTAAACATAGGTATGAATCATACACGACAGTAGCGTTTATCTAGAGAAAAAATCTGGCTAACGCTATAAAACCTATAGTCTTGCTCCGTTTCAGATCGCACTTGATTCTACCAGCGAAGCAACTCTTCTCCGGATCAATTTGTAGCAACCGTGACGTCATATTCCCCCGAAAGACAACGGGCGTGCGACTGCAAAAACGACCTCAGTGCAAGCGCCACCATTGCCAGAAAAAATTTTTCCCGGGACGGATCATTCACAAGCCAGCTCTTTATCAGCGTGCGTGCATTGGACCATTCATTTTAGTCCGGCCTCCGCGCTAACACCGAAATTAAAACCAAGCTCGCGCATAACATCAGGCACCTTGCGGGATATTTTGAAATCCAATTCTCTTTCAATCTTAGCCGTCGAATATGTCGTCCTGCGCACAAGCCCGTTAATCCGCTCTTGCGTCAAGGGTAACGGAACAATACAAGAGACTGCCTTAACGAGTCCCCTCACTAGATTCTCTGGGAAACGGATGCGCGACGAGTTTACACCAAGCGCATCTGAAATACCGTGAATCATTCCCTCCAGTGGACAATCACTTGAAAGGTTATAAATCTGCCCTTTTGCCCGAGCGTCGGTTCCACACTTAATCAGCGCGGCGACAACGTCATCAACATGCACGTAGGTTGCAATCGCACCGGGTTGCCCAACGTAAAAGAACATTCCTTTCCGAATAAGTTTTATCAGCATCTGAAGCGACGGATCCCGGGTCTCGGCCCCTAAAATCTTCGATGGCCTGAGAATCGAAAACGTCAAAGCTCCGGACTTCGCCGCAGCCTCCACCAACCGATCTGATTCTGTCCTGGTGACTTCGTACGCACTAACAGGAACTCCGGATGTGGTCTCTGTTACAACACGATCGATAGTTCTGAGTTCCTTCGGAAGCCCGTAGACACACACGCTGCTGAGTTGCACCCAATGAATGGGTCGCTCACGTTTTTCCGCGACCCTAACAGCTAGGTTAAGAAGCCCCCTGGTACCATCAACATTGAGCCTACGCATCATGGAAGTATCTCTGCTTTCCCCGGCACAATGATAAAGAACATCTACCCCTTTTAAGAACTCTTGAATAGGCCTATCATCCGCGCCACAAAGATCCCCCTGAAAATAACGGACCCCTGCCCCATCGGCCATAGGCTGCCGACTAAGAACATGAACTGCGTCGCCAGCAACCGCATGCGATGCCACCAATCGCCGCCCCACAAACCCCGTCCCGCCCGTGATCGCGATTTTCATGAACGCTCTCCTTTTTTGCTGGAAGAAGAGGCCAGGGGCTCATTGAGCAGCGTGAGAAGGCTTTCATTCTGTAACAGGACTAGTCCTCCGCGAATTAGCGCGAAGATTTGCCCCGCCGCGTACTGGAGCGGTTCTCCTTTCAAAAAAAAGACGCCGTTGATCAGCCTGGCCAGGATCTGGCAAAGGATCATCCAAAAAAAAGCGATCCTTGATAGCTCCGGATGTAATTCCTCAAAATAAAACCGCCACAAGGTCGTCGTATAGCCGTAGTAGAAGTGCTTCATTTTTTTCGCGTGATCATACACATGTTCATGGCGAACTTTGGCCGCGGCGCAGACATAAAGGGGGTGATTTTTTCCTATAGGATAACTGAAGATGAGATCCTCACATATCGCCCAGCGTGAGTTGACCGGAGAATGGGTATTTTGTTTCAAAACAGACTGTTTCCACACCGTAGCGCCGCCGCAGAGCCATTGCGTACGGATATTTTCCTCGACAGGTGAACAAGCGGTGTTATAACCCGAGCGAAGAACGGTCCCCTGCCTCGGAGAACTCATTTGAGCCAGGCGCAGGAGTCCGGAATTTCTGTAGGAAGGCACATTCGTAATATTGAAAGACACTCCTGCGGTATCAGCGGACACCGTATTCCAAAAGGCGATCATCGACTCGATTGCCCCGGGGTCGAGGACAACATCGTCATCCATGCTGGCGACCAGCTCCGTCCTGTCATCGAGCATGGCGATGCCAAGATTCCGCTGATGGATCTGCCCGCCAGTCTCCGTGAACACATACTCCACGGGAAGAGAGCCCGTAAACTCCCTCACGACGGCCCCTATATTGTCGCCACTGGCCACTATAAGGATCCTGCCCGGAAGCTGCCCCTGCGCCACAAGGCTCTTCAGGAGAGTCCTGACTTTCTCCGGCCTATTGCGCGTCGGAATTATGACAGCAAGCTGCTCGCATTTATACATTTGTATCCTTTGGGATTACCCCGTCCGCAAAGCCCCTTTTTAATTCTCCGGAGCATTTTTTAAAAATGGCCCGATTAGTCAATAAAAACTTCCAGAGCTTCTTCCGTTGTCTCTGCAAAGTAACTTTTCAGAAAATCCTGCGCCAAAAATCGCTGCGCCCGTACTTCTTCAGGCTTCAGGCCCTCGATCTCTTTGATAGCAGCCTTCAACTCCGCCTCCGAATTGACCGACCATTTGAAGCTGTGAAGCTCTTTGAGCGGATCGCCGCAAAGAGGGGAATCGATATTGAGATGTATCGCGGGTATCCCGCACAAAATAGCCTGGATGCCCACAGAGGAATGCCTGTAAAGGACACACATACTCTTGTCTAAATCACTTTGCATATTTCCGTTAGAGAGGGAAACATTTTCCGGCATATTCTGAATGCATTGTGATATCGTCCGATCGGGAGAAATATTTGGATGACATCTCACCACGAACCGGTACCCCTTGAGATTCCCCGCTACAGAGCACACCCAGTCGAGCACCGAGAAAGTATTATGAACACCGTCCAGCGCGACGAGGATACAGTCTCCGCCATGAATCCCTTCCGCCGCGGAGGATGATACATTCTTTATCATGCAACCTTCTTTGACTGACTCATTGCTGTATTCGCGTCCGATCCTCATAAGGAGCTCTTTTGAGTAAGCGCCTGTGCAGATATAACGGTCCGGGCCCGGTTTCACGCCTCGCTCTTCGGCAGTCATCCTTATTTTGAGATTCTGGGGATATAAAACAGGATGAGCATAACCTATGACAGGATGAATACTGGCCTCAGAAGCTGCCTGGACGCAGGCCCTTTCGAAAACATTCCCCTCGAAGCCAAGAATAAGTCTTTCGAACTTATATTTTTTTGAGAGATTCTTCACGGCTACATAAAAAAGCTTCGCGTGGACATCGAACGAAGTGCCAAACGACCGGGCTTTCCATGAGAGTAATCCGGACATATCACAGCCTTCAAAACGGCAAGCTGAGAAAACAATCTTCCTGGACAGCTGTTGAAATAAGGAAGAGAGAATATCCCTCCATCCAAGCTGTGAATACAAGGTCAGAACTTCTGTTTCCGTACACCGAGATGCCCTTTTATAAACTTCCCTGTCACTCGTGTTAAGAACATCACACAGATAGGTCGTTTTGAATCCCTGCCGCTTCATCCACATATGGAGATCGCCGAAAAAAGGATCCCGATACTTGCCGTCTTTTAAAGACGCCGGATACATCAAGGACACAATAAGAGCTCTTGGGCCGTCCTCCGGCAGGACAGCCTCATACCGGATACTGGCCGCCATGAACTTCTTATAAAGGCACTGGCCCGACCGGAGAAGGAAGCAGAACAAGTTTCCAAGCTCCTCTTTCAATGGATCCATAAAAGGGACCTCGGGACAGATCGTCGGGTGCATTTTCCACCCTTTGATACGCGCCCATTCAAGCAGCGCGCTCCTGGTCGCGAGATCATCAACCAGGATCAATAATTTTCCGGGAATTTCTATCCGAGAAAGCGTAAAAAGAACAAGGCAGAAATATCCGACGGACCTGTCCCACGGCTGCATCTTGGACGATACGGCAGTCCTCCAAAAGGGATCGTGCCTCCCCTTTCCACGGATCGCTTCATCCCAGAAAGCATCGAACGATCCAAAAAACTCTTCGGACTGATCTTGGGAGAGAGCGGGCAGCAGCAATCGCTGAATTCCGTGTTTTTTTATGAGAAAAATATCTTTCCTGCCGAGATCCCTGAACGGGAGAAACCACCCCTGAAGCGCTTCCGCGGCCACGCGTTCGGAAAGATTCTGAGCTAGGATAATTTCCATTGAGGATATTTCTCGTGATTTTCTAATTAACTTTTCAGAGCGCGCAACAGAACCCGGGCCGGCGCCGCATCGCCCTCATGGATCTTTAACGGAAAACAGAGGATGTCGTAACGTCCAGGGCGGGCCCGGGTGAGATCCAACCCCTCCACGATCCATATCCCACTGCTCAACATAGCCTTATGAACGGCCTTGCCCTCTGGCTGGCCGTACCCACCCACAGAAAGGATGTCGATTCCCACCATACTCACCCTTCGGGATACTAGATACTCTGCAGCCGCAAGCGTTAGAAAAACAAAATCCTCAGCAAAGCCATTCTGCCACCATGATGCTTTTGAATTGCGCGTTCGAAAAAAAACCTTCTGCCCGGAACGTATTTTTTTCGCCTTCAACTCCTGGACATCGATCGCAACGGGATCTTTAATTTCTATCACGCGAACCTTACCCATCATGAGTTCGGCAGGCATGTCATCCACGGAAGCCGCTCCATCAAGAAAATGCCGCGGAGCATCAACATGCGTGCCTGTATGGCTTCCCAAGGTCAAAAGCGACACATTGGAACTGCCGCCATTTTTTATACTTTTAAATACCGAAACGCTAACGATGGGATTGTTCGGCCAGGAGATCATCCCGGACTTAATGGGAACTGTGGCGTCCATCCATTGTTTTCTTTTCATAGCGAATCGTTACCCTTTCGAAAATCTGCTTGAGAAAGTTTCGTCCTTCTTTAGAGAAACGAACCAAAACCCCTCAAAACTGATCTTACGCCAGGCAAAAGACATCAACCAGTTCAAGGGACCGCTCTTTGGGAATTGGCGAACTTTCCATTCCGTCTCAACAGTCCAACCCGCATGTTTAAACAACTTATTCCAATCACGCGGCGAGAACTCAAAAAAATGGTTGTTTGAATAACCCGGTTTCCATTCAGGATTCCACTTATGAGTCAGATAATTCAAACCCACACGGCTCGACCGGATGAGCGGGACCGAGATCAGCAAGCGAAGGCCAACAACTTGGTGGATTCTCTCCAAAAAGCCCACGGGATCTGGCATATGCTCTAATGTCTCAAAAAGGGAAACGATATCGAACGATAGTCCCTTCTTGTGAAGATCCATGGCATTCATGCACTCAGCTTCAAGGCCCTTCGATCGGATCAGCTCAACGGCCTCCGGCTCAAAATTCACCCCGAACGTCCTAAATCCTTTCAAATGAGATGCGTTTTTCAAAAACAATAAACGGGCTGCGCCGTCCGAATCACCCACATCAACCCAACCGTTGACTTCACAGTTCTTCTTCGTGAGCGCGTCGATAACGCGATGCACAAAAACAGCCTGGGCACATAGAAGTAACCGCAAGCGCACCTGGTCCTCAGCGCTCACTTGGCATGTAGCAAAATGATCTTTTAGGTCAGGCAGTACGCTCGCGGACAGGTTCCACATGAGCTGTAACTGTCGATCTTGTTTTACTGCGGCGCGCACCGCCCTCACAGAAAAAAAATCAAATATTTTTCGCTTCAGGCTCACGGGGTATCCTCACTTTTGCGAATCAGGTAAACGACTCAGGAAAAAGAAACTTTTGGTATTCTGCAAATATCTTTTCTTGCGGCCAATCCCACCAGCGAGACTGGAGTATCCGGTTTGCAGTTTCTCCGTCAAAACGGTATTTAATGATTTTCGCCGGAACGCCCCCGACGACTGCAAAGGGAGGGACGTCATGCGTGACAACCGCGCCTGCCGCCAACACAGCGCCATGTCCGATATGCTTGACCGAAGGCAATATGGTGACACGATATCCAATCCACACATCATTACCTATGGTTAAAGCTGATGCTGGGCGGGGATCTTTCTCAACAACGCCAAAAGCGGGTTTAAACAAAAAAGGGTGAGTTGAAACCAACGCCACCAGATGATCCGATGGAATAATCATCAATTCCGAAGCGATGGAACAAAAACGGCCGATCGTCGTTCCTGACGGTACCCTTTGCGGGTCAAAGCATCCACCATATGTGCACTCCCCGATAGTCACATTGTGATATTTCTTAAATATTCTCCTTAAAGCCGCATTGTCCATCTCGTTCCTCTGCATTTTGTGCAGCAGCCTTACGATCAGGCGCCTGGACATAGGCAAGGCATAAAATATTTCCAAAAGAGTGGTAAGGAGTCTTCTCATTGCCGTAACCTTTTTATCGATGAACGACCGCGACAATGGTGTCGCAAAGCCACTGTTCTTTTAGACGTTCTTTATATTGACGGTCCAGCGTCTCTCCAAAGACATCGCTCCAGCGCCCAAGTCCCCCCGGCTTGCCATTAAGCATCCAGGTCATATGGTTGGAGAGATCGTAGCGCTGATCCGGAAAAAGTTCGAAGGAAAATCCTGTCTTTTCCAGAACTCTCGCCATACTTTCCCGTGTGAAATACCAATGATGCGCGACCGACCAGTAAAAGTCCTCAAAAGCGGGGATCTGATAAAGTTCAACCAGAGGATCTGTCGCGCAGGGAACTTCGAAGATCATTTTTCCGTCCGGGTGGGTCAGTTCCAAATAATCCCGAACGAAGGCCTCCGGATAACGGATATGCTCCAGCACATAATAGTGGATCACGGCGTCGAATTTGGCGCATCCGGACCGCTTGAGCTCCTCTAAAGTTTGAAAAACGGAGATCCCTTTGCCCCGGACATAATCGATAAAGCCTCCCGAAGGGTCCAAGCCGGTCACGTCCATGCCCTTTTCCTTCAGGGCGCTCAGCATGAAACCCGAAGAACAGCCGACCTCAAGGACACGCTGGCCGGGCTTGAGATGTTTCAGAAGAAGAGGCATCCGTCGAAGGACTTCGCGTTGATTCGATTGGACATGTTTGTCGGCTCCGGTCCAGTCCATATCGCCGCCTGCCCGCTTTGCCATGAACTTCTCGAATTCCTTATTATAAAACTCCCCCTCTTCTTTCTCCCCAAGGGGCGGATCGAGATAGATCATGCCGCAAACGGTGCAAAGCCAGAAATGCTGCTCGGGCCTGCCACCGTAGACGTTCCGGCCTTTAATGGTTTGCTCCAAGGCAGCCGCATTGCAGAATCTGCATGAAGGTGTCGTCACGATATCCTCACCACGTTGTGGACTTGGCCCAACGGATCATCTCCGCCAGTCCCCGTTCCAGCGTCCATTTCGCCTCAAATCCAAAAACCTTCCGCGCAAGGGACACATCGGCCTGGATCCCGCGCTGATCCCCCGGAGTTCCCGGAGCGATCACGATCTCTTTGTCGATCCCGGACTGTTTTTTCATCAGACTCAGAAGCTCCCCGACCGTGGTTTTCTTGCCGGACGCGATATTGAAAACGCCCCCGAATGTTTCCGGCTTATCGATGATCGAAACCACGCTTTCCACAACGTCGTCGATATAAATAAAATCGCGAAACCGGTCAAGCGCCCCTTTGACCGCGACCTTGTCGTGCTTGATCAGCTGGGCAAGAAAAATACTCACCATCCCCTGGCGCAGGTTCTTCATGTTCTGAAAAGGTCCGTAGACATTGAAGAAACGCAGGGCCGTCGGCCGCAGACCCTTGGACTGGTAGATCCGAAGGTAATGTTCACTGGCCAGTTTCCCGACGCCGTAGAAAGACAGCGGCCGGGGTTCCCAGGTTTCCGGAATAGGCGTCTCAGGCACATCGCCGTAGACAGACATCGTGCTGGCATAAATAAACCGGGAGCACCCATGTTCCAGACCGAACTTGATCAGACGCAAAGTGGCTTCTGTGTTCGTCCGGAGATCGTACGACGGATCATCAAAACTGATCTCCCCCGAGGATTGTCCGGCGATATGGAGGATCGCGTCAAAGCGTTTATCCCCAAGCCGCGCGATCACTTCGGCGTCCTGGCAGTTGCCTTGAATGAACTTCACCCCGGCGGGGATGCTCTCGGCGAACCCCGTGGACAGATTATCGATCGTCCAAACCTCCGATCGCTCTTGAAGCAGGCAACGGGCGATCGCCGCGCCGATGAACCCGGCCGCCCCGGTAACGAGATAGCTTTTGGCAGCCATGCTCACCGGCCCTTCGTGTTGTATTTAGCGTTCAAGGGATCCTTGCGCATCAGTAGTTCGACACGAGCGAGATCTTCCGGCGTATCCACGCTGTAGGTCATAAGATCGAAAGGAACCATCCGGACCTTGTAACCATGCTCCAGGACGCGGAGCATATCAATAGATTCCGCCTTTTCGAGTGGCGTCGGTTCCAAAGCTGAATACTTGTAAAGGAAATCCCTCTGGAACGGAATGATGCAGACCTGTTTGTAAAGATCGACCTGCGCCGAGCGGTCCTTGAAAGACGGGATGGCCTTGCGCGAAAAATAGAGGGCGTTGAATTGGCGGTCGACCACCACTTTGATGCAGTTAAAATCCTCGTGCTCCTCGCTGGAGGTGATCTTCGCGGCCAGGTTCGTGACAAAGATATCCTTTTCGCGGACGATCGGAGCCACCGCCATATCCAGCATCTCCGGGAACACCATCGGCTCATCCCCCTGGATCATCACCACGATATCGATCCGCTTTCCCGTCGAGGCTTCGATCTTCTCGACCGCTTCCGCCACGCGATCCGAGGCGCGTTGATGCGTATCCTTGGTCATGACCGCTTTGCCGCCGAAAGCCTCCGTCACCCTGACAACCTCTTCATCACAAGTCGCGATGTAGAGACTCGATAAGGCCGGCGACATCGCGCAACGCTTGTACACATGCTCGATCATCGGCAGCCCGCAGATCTTGGCCAAAGGCTTATTGGGGAACCGGGTCGCGCTCATACGGGCAGGGATCACACCGACAATATTCACGATCTATCCTCCTTGTTCAGACGGCTGACCAAAGCAGGCAAGCCGGTAAGGTCGTTCATTTTAAAATCCACCAGAAGATCCCGGAACACATCCTGATTACCCGCCCAAGAACGCAGAACAAAGCGTATCCCGTGGGGTTGGGCCGCGCGATGGTCGCTTGCCGCGTCCCCGATCCATAGGACTTCGCGCGGGGTCAGGGTATTCTCAGCCAAAATGCGCCTGGTCCACTCGGTTTTACTCTCCGGGGAGCCATAGATCCCCCGGAAATACTTGCGAAGCCCTTTCGCGTCGACGATACGATTCATTTCCTCGTGAGGCGTCCCGGACACGACGAACATCGCGAGCTTACCCGCAAAAGCTTCCAGGGCCTCAAACGCGCCGGGGACAAAAGGCGAATCCACCACTCTCTGAAAAACAAGCCCGCTGAACCGGTCGCAATAAGCCTCCACGACCGCATCATCGGCGGGAAGTCCGAGGAATTCCTTGAGAATATGCCGTATCTTATTCGAACGCGGAAGTCCGCCGTTCTCATGATGGAACGCAAGAATACGGGCCTGCACAGCCGGATAATTTTCAAATAGCTTCTGAAAAGCCCATCCTTTGACATCCACGGACTCGAGGATGACCCCGTCAAAATCGAAAATAACCGCCTTGATCATGCCTGGCCTTTACTCCCCGTCCCGGGCTTGGTGCGTCCCGCACCGTCCGCTTCGCGCGCCATGCCATGGATCATATCGAGAATTCCCTGTCCCAGATCAAGATAGGTGGTCTGGACCAGCCGTTTGGCGACTCTGGGCGCAAAAACGTAAGGCGTGATCTCATAATGATAGCTCTCGGTCGCCGGAGCGTATTCGATATGGATCTTTCCGTCGAACATCTCCCGGATCATCGTCAGGAGATCCCGGATCCGCATTTGCTGCTGACCGGCCAGCATCACATTCTGGTTCGCGAATTCTTCGGACAGGATCGCCACGCTGCCTTTGGCCGCGTCAAGCACATGGATATACTCCCGCAGTTCATCGCCGTCGCCATGCCGTACGATCTTGCCGTCTTTGAGAGCCTGGGCAATGAAACGGTTGATCGCGTTCGTTGAACCCGAGCGCGGGCCGTAAAGAGAGCCGTAGCGGAGGATCGTAAAAGGCAGGCCGTAAACTTCATTGTAGTTCTCGATCAAAAGTTCACTGGCCAGTTTGGTGCTGCGGTAAAATGACCCGCTCTTTCCGTAGACGTAAAGGGAGCTCGCGAATATAAAACGTTTCACCCGGGCCGCCCGGCACGCCTCCAGGATCAACGCATTCCCCAAGATGTTGCTCTTGACCGCTTCGAGAGGATGTGCCGCGGCTTCGTCAATATCCGCGATCCCGGCAAAGTTATAAACAATATCCTGGCCTTTCACGCAGGCCGAGACAGCATGCTCGTCAAGGATATCCCCCACGATCATCTTCTGTTGGGGGAGAATGAAGGGCGAACGCTCCTTATCAAAAACCGTGACGTCATGGCCCGCTTGAACAAGTGCATCCGCCACGTGGCTCCCGAGAAAACCCGCTCCGCCGAACACCAGTGCTTTCATAGACCCAGCCCTTTCAATAGGTTTTCCGCAGACTCGATCTCCATCAGCACCCGTGCCTCCGCGGCGTAGGAACCGATATGCGGCGTCAAAATAACATTCTCAAGATCCTTCAAAGGCCCTGCATACGGTTCCTGGCGAAAAACATCAAGCGCCGCGCCGCTTAAACGACCCGCTTTCAAAGCAAGGCACAAGGCATTCTCATCCAGAGCTTCACCCCGGGAAAGATTCATGAGCCAGGCCCCCTTTTTCATCTTGGAGATCTCGGCCTCGCCCAGAATCGCTTTTCCATCGTCTACTGCCGCGTGCAAAGTGACAATATCGGCCTTTTCCAGTAACCCGGCCAAAGGAACTTTTACGGCATTCCACTCTTTTCCGGCCTCTAGCGGATCCGTATAGAGGATCTGCACGCCAAAAGGAAGCAGTAATTCCGCGACTTTCCGCCCGATACGTCCGAATCCAAGGATCCCGACAGTCTTCCCCGACAGAAGATTCCCCATTTTCTTTTCCCATGTCCCCGCGCGAAGTTTCCGGTCCATATCGTTGGTCCTTCGTAACAGGGAGAGCATCAGCCCGACGACCAGCTCCGCCACTGCCGCTGTCGGTCCACCCGGAGTGTTGAACACCTTGATGCCACGCGCCGCAGCGGTTTTCTGGTCCACATTGTTCATCCCCGTCCCGCAACGGGAAATAACCTTGAGCCGGGGCAATTTCGAAAGCACTCCCGCATCGAGCGTTTCCGTCCCCGCAATAATGCCGTCCGCATCCGCGCAGAAGGAAACCGTTTCCTCAGGAGTCATGGCCCGTTTGTGCGGGTTCATAACGGGTTCCAATCCTTTGGCTCGGAGAAGTTCGAGTGGCCTCTTGTCCTGTTGACCGAAGGAGGAGGTATTGGTGGTCACCTTCATTTTTTCAGGCCCCTCTTCAGTTCCGCGACGGCATTCACGGCGGCAGTGCCGAGAAAGATGGAATCCAGGCTGAATCCTAGAAAGCGAAAACCCTGTTTGATCCTTTGGCGAGCCACGCGCGGGTCCGCTGCGACGGAATGGTACCCGGCCGGGATCTTGTATTTCCTGGCCGCGGCCATCACGCGGGCGACCGCTTTTTCCACTTTCGGATGCGTCAACGCCCCCGGCATCCCCATGGAGCCGGAAAGATCATAGGGGCCGATCAAAAAGCCATCAATGCCCGGGACAGAGAATATCTCCTCAACACAGTTCACGGCATTGATATGCTCGATCTGGACAATGACCACGCTGTCCTTGGCGAGCCATTTTTTATAATCTTCAAACTTACGTCCAAAGCCCTGCGCGCGATAGAGCCCCACTCCGCGAGTGCCCGCCGGCGGATACTTCACCGCACTCACCGCGGCCTTTGCTTCCTCAGGCGTATTGACATTCGGAACAATAACACCGTACGCACCGGCATCCATCACGCGTTTGATCACGTTCGGATTGTTCTCCCCTACGCGAACCAGGGGGACCATGCCGTTCGCTTCAATGGAGATAATCAAAGGGAGAAGATCTCCGAGGTCGATCGAACTGTGCTCCATATCCACACACAGCCAATCGAATCCCGCCGGAGCCAGGATCTCCGGGATCAGAGGATGGGCCAGCGTGACCCAGCAGCCCAGGGTTTGTTCATTACGTTTCAGTTTCAATTTCAACGGATTCTTATCCATAAAACCCTCCAAATTTGGGGCAATAATAGCACGAAATCGCGCAAACAAAGCTCAGCAAAAAACAGATAAAAACTTGGGCTCGCGGCATTTTGTGTTTTTATAAGTTGTTATATCCGGGCTCATAGGGACTCACGCGCTCCGAGATAAGCCCCTGTCCCGGGAAATCCCGTTAAACCTGCCAGCCAATCCCGCAGTTCATTTTTTCCGCTTAAAACTCTTACCCCATGCGCAAACCTGTCATCCTTTTGTACGATACCGCAAGGGTCGTAAAAAACAGAGGGCTTCCCAAGATCTCTACCCAATAATGCCGTGGATGTAAGCGGCATCGAAATCACCGCACAGCAGCCTTCAATAACCCGGATGGGAGATATGTCGGGATCAACGGATATCACGTCGGGAACCACATCAAAACTCTTCACTAGAGCCGCGTACTTCGGGTGAAGTTTCTTTCCAATGTTGCGTTTACGTTTATGGACCATCACACCGCCACGTTCCCGAATGCACGCATGTATGTCTGATAAAAACTGATTTGCCACTTCGGGAACATAATATTCTTCGGGCGCACCCAGTATCTGATACCGAGAACTACGATGCGGCTGGACATCAAATACAGCAACAGATCCTTCCGGCAAATCGGCAATCTCCGCAGAGCTCGACTGAAACCAAATGGATCCCACAATTTTAACGTTCGCGACACCATGAACGACCTGTCGTAAAAAATTCGCCTGACACTCATCCCAAACTAAATACAAGGGCCAATTCATAATTTTCCAACTTCCTACATGCGAAGGAAAACCTTCGAAGCGCTTAAAAGTTCCCATATTTGTCGAGTAAAAATAGAAAATGATACGCGACCCTTTTCTTTCAGCTTCATAAGTCCAAAGAGGCCTATAAATACGGCCGGAATTATGAAATAAATAGTCTCGCGCGAGCTTGTCGGATAGTTGGAAGCGAACCATGGCTGCTTTTGCTGATTCAGCCAACAGGACAGCCGACCACCATCGATCCGAAAACAGACCCCAACCGGAACGTCCGACAGCCAACAATGCCCACTTAATAAATAATACAAAACAGTTAAAATCGCACAGGGGTAAGACGGGATGGGGAACGAACAAAGGCTTGAAATCATGACGATTGTGAGCGCCAGCACCAGCGACGCTATGGCAGAATGCGTCGACATGGTCGGCTTTTTCTTTCCATCGAAAATACCAAGTAACAACATCATGGCTACGCCCATCTCGACATGGTTGCGGCAAATTACCCGCGGTCAATCCTGAAAAATAAACGTATCGCCCCATTGGAGCGACATGCGGCCAGATTAGTTCACGCAGGGAAATAACCGCATATTTCGCAACAGATAGCACGCCATAGCCCCAAAGAATCGCAACATAGCCCAGCCACGCCAAAGAGCAACGCATGCCCGCGATTCGAAATCCAAAGTTTCGCACAACTTCCTGCCACTCTCGCGGCATAGGATAAACGACAGAGCTATTCTTCGTGCCGAGTGAATAAAGCAGAGCCTCATTAAGACCAAGCCCACCGATCCTTGTAAAAAGATATTGGCGGATAATTAACTCCGCTTTTTGGCAACCAGCCCCAAACAAAAGTTTTGCCGAAGAAATATCCACTTTCGCGAAATGCAAATTGATCAGCTCTTCATGGACAGAAGAAAGCAATCCAACCTGGTTGGTTCTCCTGAGCGACCGATAGCCACGCATAATCCGTCTGAGCCGGCGACGAAACAACGATTTCACAAAAGCACTGATAAAAGGTATGGTCATTTTTCGCATTCGTTGCTGGTACCGTTGGTTTCTGCCGAGAGATTTCTCACTGAGACGCTCCCCTATTTACGCTTTCTGGAAGTTCTTTCTAAAAAGCTGATCACGTACAAGCAAAATGTGTTCTTTAGTGAGAATACCGATGCGATGTCCCAAAAAGCCATAGAGAACCAAGCCCGTACACTTTATAAAAATTCGCATCGGGTATGTGGCCGCCGGAATAAACAGAGCTAAAACGCCAAGTCCTAAAATAAGATACATTGCTGTAATTCGCCGATATTGCCAGCCTATGTGGTAATACTTCTGAGACACGATAAATATCAAAGCGCCAGAGAATAAACCAGAAAGGAGTGTTGCCCAGGCAGCTCCAATGGCCCCAAAAGCACGTATCAACGGAATGTTCAGACCCACATTTAGCACGACGCTGGCAATACCTAAAAGTGAAGAAATGTGGGTTTTTTTGGCATAGATAAGCTGCGGCTGCTTCGAAAAAAACAGCAAGGCATAGTAGCAAGCCATGATCATGACAATGTTAGCGGCGGAGTGGTATGAGGGTGGCATTAAGATCATAATCACCTCTTCCGCGAAAAAAGCGACCAGCAGAGCCACCCCCACGGAGATATAAATAAAGGGCGTCAGATAGCGTCCGATCTCTCCCGAGCCCTCCGCGCCAAGCTCGAACATGCGCCGGTAGACCTGAGGGGCAAAAACATTCTGAATGGCGGTCATAAAAAGAAAGACTCCGTTCGCGAGCATCTGTCCGATGCTGTAAATTCCGACCCCCCCGATCGTGTTCATGAGGCCGATCATATATTTGTCAAACTGGCTATTGATCACCCCGAGAAAAATGCGCGGGGTAAGAGGAAAACCGATCCGGAGTGAATGAAAAAGAACGTCCCGATCGAAGATAGGATTGCGGAAAAGCCTCGCACCAAGAAGAAAAAACAATAATCCAGCACCTGCAAGCTGTCCCAACACAAGCCCCTGAACGCCTATTCGAAATCCGGCCACAAGGAGCAGCGAGACAGCGATGGCAGTAACTTTTTCAGCAACACCCAAGTGCAAATAGCTCTTGGCCTGCTCTGTGTTTTTAAGCCACATAAGGCCGTACTGATTCAGGCTGATAATACATGTCGAGCAAAAAGTTGTCAGAAGCAGCGTCCCATGCCCCGGCTCCCGGATAATCCACTGAGAAAGTGTGCCCGAAAAGATAAAGGTAACGCCGGCCCCAAGAACCATACAGCCCGCGACAAAAAGCCAGATGGTACAAAATAGCTTCTGTCGCCCCTCAGGCGTTTTATCTTCAAAGAAATTGCGCTCAAATGCGGTCAGCAGGCCCACATTGCAAAAACCAGTCACAAAAACTGCGTAAACCTGCGCAAGCGCCCAAAGACCATAATCCCCGCTTGTCAGGATTCTTGTAAAAACACGCAGGACAAGAACCGGCAAAAGCGTCGTAATGGCCAGTTCTACAACATACAAAACACCGTTGTTGATCTGCGTATTTTTGGAATTCATTGCAGCATCAATCCTGAGCTCATGCATTATCCTCAAAAGCTTGAACCGTTCGGATGATGCGAATGATATCCATTAAGAAATACATGCTGCTACTTTTCGAGACGGCTTGCCACTTCATTGGCCTTAAACACGTTATGGGCGCAGATACGGCACATAGGGCTCAGAAAATACTTGCCCGAGCGATGTTGTTCCCTTAATTGGTTGATCTTTGGCCCCAGCCAAAGCTCCTTCAGACTTGAATCGTTAATATTCCCCACAGAAAGACTCCCCATTACATCTGTGGCGCACACGCAAACCGTCCCATCGGTCATAACCGCGAGACGCTGAAAGGGTTGTTTGCAGCAGAATTCATGCACGGGAGTATCCAGCGCACTATTCTTTTCAGGAGAACCGAAATCCTGACAGTACGAAATTGTGATCTCATCAACTCGATCCTTCCAATAACTATAGAAATCCTGTGTTTCATGCCGATTTATAGGGGATTCTGTGTATTGCAACCGAATAAACGGCTTAAAAGCTTTTCCCCGGATCTTGAGCAAGGTCATTATATTATTCATGACCACATTATAATCAGCTCCCACGCGGATCTTCTCATAAGTCTCTTTAGTAAAGCCATCGACAGAGATCACAAGCTGATCGAGTCTGGCTGCGACGATCTCACGGCATATCGTTTCGTTCATCAAAGTCGCATTTGTCAGCGACGTCACCTCCAAGATCCCTTTAAGTTTCGCGTAACGGAGCATTTCCGTGAAATTCCTATTAAGCATCGGCTCCCCACGCCAACTCAGCTTCAACGCAGGCAAACCATTCTTCGCACACTCATCCACGATTTTCTTAAATGTATCCATGGACATGAACGGTACCTTGGTAGTCTTTGGCACCGGCAAATCCTTATCCACCTGAAAACACATACCACAACGCAAATTACAGATATTGGCAGCCTCTACAATCACATCAAGGGGAAATAGCCCGATCTTAAATCGCCCCGGATAAGCATTGAAGCGGTAGCGATAGATATAGAACCTCAGGTCAAGGCCGCCCTTTTTGTAAAGATTTTTCATCTTGCCCCAAAAACCAGTTTTGATCTCCCAATTTCTCTTCAATTTCATTTGAGACTCCTCTTGGAATCATACGAATCCGGACAATCCCTGCAGAAATCCAATTCGCGAAATTTCCCTGACCGGTGCACATCTCTAATTCGTTGCATCTTCTCTCCTGTCCAGATATCAGTGACCGATTGTTCCTGGACATTACCGAGCACATGTCTCTTTTTCATATCTCTGGGGCAAAGAACAGCTGTGCCATCGCTCAATATGACCAACCGACGCCAAAGCTCCGGGCAACAAAAAGAGCGGTCCTGCTGATAATTATTCCGGTGATACAAACGTTCTTCGCCCTGACAGTCGAGATAGCGCAGAACTGCAATACGGTTGACTTTATCAGACCAGTGCGCAATGAAGCGATCTTTTTCCGTCGGGTCTTTCTCATCCATTTCGATAAAATTAGCCTTAATGTGCGGCTTCTTAGAAACCCGTTCATTGCGTTGTCTGATTAAATCTTCGACCCCGGCATAAACCCTTTCGAAACTAGCGCCTACTCGAATTTTTTCATAAACCTCCTTATTCGCGCTATCAAGGGAAATAATTAGCCTGTCTAACCCCGATTCGATCAACTGGCGGTTGAACTCAGGGCCCAAACGTGTGCCATTGGTGTGCATATTGACATCCACGACGCCCTTCTCTTTGGCGTAGCGAATTACTTTAAGAACGTCCGGACAAAGCGTCGGTTCTCCCAATCCTGCAAAGTTGAAGGCACACAATCCATGCTCGGTAGCTTCATCGATCACCTTTTTGACCAAGCTGAACGACATGTAGCCCTTTCCGGGGATGAATTCCTGCCGCGGGCACATAGGACATTTCAGATTGCAAACATCCACCGCGAAAAGGTCGATCTGCAGAGGAACTTTTCCGACAATTCCCTCTTGGGGATACGCGTCCCATTTCCGGCGATATTCAAGCCACTCTTCATCATGAAAAACAGGCCCAAGCTTTTTATCTGTCCCGAGCACTTCTGGAGAAATACTTCCCGTTTTAACGTTGAGCATTCATACCCCCGCTTTCTTTTCCAAACATAAACCTTCCACCATATCCGCACTTAAAGGAGTTCCTCTCCTGATCTCCCTGAGAGCTTTTCTCCCCAAAGTCTGGTCCCAGTATCTCGTATGCAAACCATGCCCTGGTCTAATGGCGCGCACATTATCCTTTGAAAGGAGTTCACCCTCGTGAATATCTTTCACGGCAAAAAGAGACCTTCGAAAAACTCGGTTCTCTTTCTGCTTCTCAGTAATCTCGTAGGTCACCCTGCCAAGTGCCTTTTCAACAGTGCGAATATCTTCCACCATAGATTTAAACTCCGCAGGCTCAGTTGAGAAGACGCTGTCGGGACCAGGATCCTTACGCGATAAAGTCAGGTGCTTCTCCACAATACGTCCGCCCAAGGCAACCGACGCCACAGAAACGGCATTACCCAGGGTATGATCTGAAAGCCCTGAGGGAACGCCATAAACAGCGGAAAGATCAGCGATTGTCCGCAGATTCATTTCTTCGGGAAGCGCGGGATAAGCACTCGTACATTTGAGCAGGGCTATCTGATCGTTCCCCTGGCTCTTTATAGTTGCAACAGCTTCATCGATCTCTTCACGCGTTGCCATGCCCGTTGACATGATAATCGGCTTCCCTGTAACCGCGACCCGCCTCAAAAGTGGAATATCAACAAGCTCAAACGAGGCGATCTTATAGGCCGGGACATCCATTTTCTCAAGAAAGTCGACCGACGTCAGGTCAAAGGGCGTTGAGAATAGATCCAGCCCCAGCTTTTCACAAACCTTCTTCAGCTTCGGATGCCACTCCCAGGGTGTCAAAGCCTGCTGATAAAGCTCGTAGAGATTTTTTCCCTCCCAGATCGTACCCTTGATCCGGAAATACTCATTATCACAATCGAGCGTCATCGTGTCCGCCGTGTACGTCTGAAGCTTGACCGCATCCGCGCCACAAGCCTTGGCCGCCTCGACAATCCTGACGGCCTTGTCAAAATCCTGACCATGATTGGCGGACATCTCGGCAATGATATAAACCGGATGTCCGGAACCGATTTTTCTTTTACTTATCATGAAACTCATTCGCTCACCCCTGAAGGTTGTGAAAAACCATGATACTTGCCCCGCCCGGAACGAATGATCTCCAGACTTGCCGGCCCCTCATTAAATAGAAGATCGATCGCAGACATATGGGACATAAACTCTCCATACAACTGTTTATAATCAGGATGGAGGTACTCTTGATATTTCAAAGAGATCCCTTCAGCGGCAAAAATATTATTCGCTTCAATATACTCTGCCGAGCCGACGGGGGAAAGGTATGCGTTCGCATTGAGATAATGACAAATATTCACCAATAGCCCGACCCTATCACCCGATACGGGAATTTCAGAAGCGCGCACAAACTTTGTCTTGAGACCAAACTGTTCTTTTAAGAATGTAAGGATCGCCACATTCCAATCGAAAAGAAATTCCCAACTTTTCGAATAGAGCGCCGACAGACCCTCTCGATACTGTTCCCAATACGGAGCGCGCCTGTAATACTGCTCGATTGTTCCCCAATGTTTCCGCCTCCAGGGATTCGCTGTTTCGATCTTGGTATCTCGAATCTTCTGCTCAAGCCCTTGGACGACCGGCACCGTTAGCCACTTGGATTCGGCCTCTCCCGTCTTGATCTTGTTGCGCTGTTGCCAGGACTGCTTTTCAAACTGCACGGTATCCAACAGCACAAAAATATCCGCACTGTCCATTAGATCAAAATAGCCAATCCACGGCAAATAGGTTGGCTGCATAATAACAGCGATCATGTGTTAGATTTCACTTTCTGGCGCACCAGCAATCTTGAAGCGATTCGCCTTGCGCCATTTGGCGCAACAATCCTGGGGCCTTTGCTCGCCATCTTTATACGCAACGAATAATTTCTGACTATCCTCTCAAGTCCTGCGCTTATAGCTTCATCAGCCACAGTCGTGCATATACCAAGATTTAGAACGGCTCCCGCCGCGCGGCATACCCGCGCCTCCGCATCCTGCGCAGCGTTCTGGGAAAGCACCAACGAAGGCACGCCGAGAGCACAGGCCTCGTAAAGCAGGGTTCCGCCACTGATTAATGCCACATCCGCAGCCCTAAGGGTTTTGCCCATATTCGAGACATTGACGCTCAGCAAAAACCGGGAATCGCGGCCTATCATAGATACAACATCCTTCTTCCGCGAGAATGCTGAGCCTATAACAACATGCACTTTCATCCCGTTCGCAACTTTTTTGAGCAACGGGATCACCCGCAATGTCAGTCCGCAGGGATCGCTGCCACCGAAACAGACCAGCAGCTTGCTAGATTCCTTTTCCACCGTTCTTTTTCGCAGCGCCTGAAGCTCAACGTCAGGGTGCAGGATGATGCACTCCCAGCCAGACCAATAATTATTCTTAGCAATCTTTGAGGGACGCGGAAGATCGAGAAGATTGGGACGAATGAGAATGTCCTGCTCCGGCAGCCCAGGCCCCTCGTCATCAATAGCGGCAATAAGCCCCGACGCCTCCAGGAACTTTTCTTTTTTCCTTGTGGCGATTCCCGGCACGTCAACGATACCAATATCGAAATGCTTATTTTTAAAAGAGCTGTTCTTTCCATAGAGATCAAAATCGATCCCAGAAATGAACTTTCCGACAAGTTCCTTGTCATTTGTCACGACTAAAAAATGACAGGCCGCCAGATTGGAAAAAGCCAACATCAGGGAACGGCACCGGGACAAATGCCCCAGGCCCAGTTTCCTTCCGACGTCCACTCTAAAACAAACCGAAATTTTCTTCCCCATAGCTACGCGGCTCTTTCACCTTCCAGAAAGGGTCGATCCTTTTCCTTCGACTTTATGAGACCTTCGTTCCTTATGAACTTTTTATTGAGAGCTGTCAGCTCAGGCTTTGTCCTGAGAAGTCCCAGGACATCTTGCATATCAAATAAGGGCTTCTGGGGATAAAGCGTCTCAAAAACGATCCTGACAAGCTCGAAATCTTCGGGTTCATCAACGGTCCAGCGCAAAGCCGAAAGGTCTGTCTCACAGGCAAGATTTATCGTCCTGAACCTCTCGGGCTGCGCCTCAATGAACGGCGTCACATGTTCGAGGTGAGACGGAAGCACCGCCTCCCGCTTTGTCTCTTCAAGAGCTCTGAAGGAGAAAACCTCCGCGTCAAGTCCATCCGGATAAGTCGGCGGTGTGCAATTAGTGGCGTAATCGCAATTTTTTTCTAAATAAAGCCGGACCATCGCATCCACTACATTTGGATCGAGCAAGGGACAATCCCCCGTCAGTCGAACGATATGATCCGGCTTGAATTTAAGGGCTGCCTGGTAAAAGCGGTCCAAAACATTCTCCAGGCTTCCACAAAAGACATCCACACCACTGCGCTGTCCTAGGTCTACGATCTGCTTATCCTCGAGAGCGGTGCTCGTCACAACAACCACGCGATCGATCGTTTTACAAGCCCGGACGCGCTCCACTTCAAGCTCTAACATCGCACGCCCCAGAATCGGTTTAAGCACCTTGCCCGGAAAACGGGAGGAGGATGTTCTGGCCTGAATAAATGCTGCTATCATTGGACGCTTCCCCACAACGCAGGATTCAAGATCTTTTCACCTACTTGATCGAAACATTTCAAGACTGACGGCATGAGATTGGCCGCGGATTTCTTTGCCCAAGCGGCTAAGTTCTCTTCGACCTGTTCAGCCGTTTCCGCGCCGATCAGCAATCCGGCCCCCGGTATGCGTTCTTTTAAATAGCTTACGGCCAATTCGCACCGGGTTACGTTAAGTTCACGGGCAAGGGAAATAATCTTTTCCAGAATCGGTCTGGCAAACAGCATATGACCGGGCAAAGCGTCCGGATCCATAAGAATAAGGCCCTGTAAGAAGACACTCCGGACATAGATCCGTTTCTTTTTCTGAGAAGCCCGTTCAAAAACACTTTTTCTCTCAAATCGCCGGTCGAGAATATTGGACGGCACCTGCACCATATCAACCCCCTCAATATCCAGCGCCTCAAGAGCCTTGTCCGGAGAATAGACGGAGACACCAATGCGACTGACCTTACCTTCCGCCACAAAACCTTGCAAAATCCGTCCCATCCCCCGCGACCATTGGGACAATAATCCTTCTTTGTGGAGCATCAACCCTGAAAGACGCGGGATACCCAATCGCTTCAGAGAACGATCAAGCGCCCCTGCCATGGCCTGTGGATTCAGGGGGTCGATCTCGGGATCGATCTTGCTGATAACCCTTGCCTCCCCCGCAATATTCAGCGCAGAAAAGACCTTTCCCAGAACCGCCTCGCTCGCGCCATAGTCCTGGGCCGTATCAAACTCCCGAATCCCTCCGGCCCAGGCAATTCGTACAATTTCGGTCGCACGCGCCAAATCGGGCTGCCCGGTCCTGTTGGCTATTCCATAGGCCATCCCAAGTTGTGCCGTTCCAAGAACAAGCCCTATTGACGCTTTGGATGCCATGACTCGTCGAGGCTCTTAAGTAAGCCGTTTAAAACCGGCCATCGCCGGCTTGCCTTTTAACTTCCGCTCAACAGCTCCTGCCGCAAGAGTTTCAACGATAACGCCGAACACCTGATCGACCGCCAGAAGATAACTTTCGACGTGCTCAGCTGTATGCGCGCACATGGCATAGAACGCCGTTGTAGCCAGGAATCCCTTTTCGAGCATCAGCTGGACAAATAAGGCCTTGAGCGCCAGAGAGTTTTCATATTCAAAAGCAAAGTGGCTGATCGGAAACATCCCTCCTGCGTGGATCTTTAATCCATGTTTCGCTCCAAGACGCGTCCAACCCTGCTGCACTTGTTTTCCGATCGAGACAAGATGCTTTCCCGCATCCAATGCCCGGTGTTTCCCTATGGTCGCAAGTGCCGCTGCAGGCCCGATGCGTTCAGTCCACATCGTGCTACTTACAAAAGTTCTCTGAGCGGCATCCATAAACTTTTCTTTTCCAATAATAGCCGCTATGGGGTAGCCGTTTCCCAAAGCTTTTGAAAATACGGCCATGTCTGGTTTGATGCCATAAATCAAATGCGCGCCGCCCGTATTCATGCGAAAACCCGCGGAGATCTCATCGACAATAAAGACAGCTCCTGTTTGGTCCGCTAAAGCGCGAACATCCTCGAAAAAGCCGGCTTGTGGCTCATCGTCGCGAACCGGTTCCATTATGATGGCTGCCAGGTCATTCCCGTGTTCGGCAACGATCTTCTTCAGCTCATGGATCTGGTTATACCGGAAAGGGAGTGCTGTACCCGTCAAGCCACGAGGCACTCCTCGCGGATCCAATCCTGACAACAGATGTTCTCCCAGCGCATTTTCTGTCCCGAGGTTTGCTGAAAGATACCAATCATGCCAACCGTGATACCCGCAAAAAGCGACCTTGTCCTTACCTGTATAGGCACGTGCGATTCTGACAGCAACAGCCATGGACTCGCCGCCCGTGCGCGCAAAGCGAACTTTATCCGCCCAGGGATGAAGCTCACACAAAAGCTCCGCTAATTCGACTTCCTCAGGACAGTTCAACGAAGAGCTCGAGCCATTCTCTACGGCCTTGAGAACGGCGGCATTAACATCCGCATCTGCATACCCTAGGATATTCGCACCGATACCCCCGATGCTCATATCAATATACTTGTTCCCATCCAGATCCCAGACCTCTACGCCCTTGGCCTTGCTGTAATAGGCGGGCCACACACCTAAGGAAAACTGGTCCGGACGCTTGGAGAGAAGCTGTGTCATGCCGGGTATCCGTTGCTTAGCGCGTTCCTGCATATCTTGGCTTTTTTTAGTTCCCATCCCGTTTCTCCTATCTATGATTATTCCCAACAGGGCGCACGAGTCCCAAAAGGACATCATCAACAAAACTGCCGTTGTAATAGCAATGTTCTTTACGCACGCCTTCCTTAGAAAAACCGGCCCTCATGAATGCCTTTATAGCTCCCTCATTGGGAGCATAGCAGCCGGCCGTAACTTTATGAAGGTCAAGCACGTTAAAAGCGTAACGGACGATCAAACGGATGGCTTCAGTAGCATACCCTTTACCCCAACAATCCTTCTCCCCCATCAAAATCCCGATATCTCCCAGGCGATGGACGCTATCGATAGGCCCTAGCTTGATATTACCGATGTGCCGACCGCCGTCTTTAAGGATGACCGCAAAAAAAGCATAGCTGGTATCCCCTGACTTGCTACGAACATACTCTTTTAACGATTCCCGAGAATGCTGAAAAAACCGGCTCTCCAGGAACTGGTTGGTCACGGGATCATTCATCCAACGGCAGTATGCATCAGTCACGTCCTCAATGCGAAGTGGCCGTAAATTAATGCGTTCGCCTTCCACCACACGCGAGAATCCCTCAGACATTAACATACCCCGCCTCTTCTTTTTTCCATCTGCGTTACTGCGGCGATCACACTTTCCACATCCTCGTCCGACATAGCCGGAAAAAGTGGCAAAGACAAACAACCTTCGTAATATTTCTCAGCCGCAGGAAAATCATTTGGGGAACTTTCGAAATTCCGCTGATAAAACGGCTGCTGATAAACAGGGATATAATGCACTTGAGATCCTATTCCACGAACCTTCAGTTCGCCCATCACCTCGGCCCGCGACTTCCCTATGGCCTTAAAATCAAATAACAGGACATAAAGGTGCCGGTTGCTGCGACATTCAGGAGATTCGAACGGAATCGTGATGTTCTCAAGCCCTTGAAAAGCCTTGTTATAGCGGTCGACTATCTCCTTACGGCGACGGATGAATTCCGGCAGCCTCTTCAATTGGGATAGGCCTAGCGAGCACTGCAGATCCGTGATCCTGTAATTAAAGCCAAGATCCTGCTGCTCATAGTACCAAGGCCCCGGCGCAGGCTGGGTCAGCTCACCCGGAGTATTGGTAATGCCATGCGATCGGAGCCGCCGCAAGCTGCCGGCAAGTTCCTCCGATTGAGTGAAAACAGAACCCCCTTCGCCGGTGGTAATGTGTTTCACGGGATGGAAGCTCATCACCACCATATCGGACCAGTTGCAAGAACCGACCGGTCTTTCACGATAAAAAGAGCCCAACGCGTGGCTGGCATCTTCAATAATAAAAATACGGCGCCCAAACTTTTTTTCGGCATCTCGAACGATCCGTTGGATCTCCCGCATGTCACAGCTCTGGCCCGTAAAATGCACCGGGATGACGGCTTTTGTTTTCGGATTGAGAGCCGCCTTGAGGGTCTCAGCGTCCATATTCCAGGTCTTGGGATCAATATCCGCAAAAACAGGACGCGCGCCGCAGTAAACAGCACAATTGGCCGAAGCCACAAAGGTAATGGGCGATGTGATCACCTCGTCGCCGGGGCCTACGCCGGCCGCAAGACAGGCGATGTGAAGCGCCGCGGTCCCGGAGCTTACCGCAACAGAATGTTTTGCGCCTGTCACGTCGCCCAAAGCATCTTCAAAGGCTTTGACCTGGGGGCCCTGGGTCAAACTGCCCGACTGAAGCACCTCAACCACAGCTTCGATATCCGTTGGATCGATGTCGTGCCATCCGTAGGGAATGCGAAACAGGGACGACCGGGCCTTCTTCGCCCCATAACAAAGTTTTGCGGGTATACCCTCCCGGGAATCCCGGTAAAATCCCGTGAGACAAGCGCTCGTGCTCGGCATCGGCTCACCCAGCGCATTTTCAAAGGAACTCACATCCATAGAAAGATCCTGACCCCGAGAAGCCATCAAAGCCGAATCCTTTAACAATGCGGGCTTTACAAGATCCTCAGACAATCCAAAAATTTCGGCTAGCTGACAGGCAAACTCATATTTTGAACACGCGGTGGAAGTGCCGCAGTTATAAACTCCGGTCAGTTTTTTGCTAATTGCGAGTTCGATCAGGCGCGCCAACTCGAATGTATAGAGACAGGAAAAGCGAGCGTCCTGAAAACCGTTCACGGTGCGGCCCGCGCGGAGTTCACGAAGGATCCATTCGGCGAGGCTGGTTTTATCCTGAATATTCCAGCCAAAAATATTGGTTCGAAGGATCAAATGGTCCGGATGAACCGCCGCGGCTTTTTCGCCCTCCAGTTTGGTCCGGCCGTAGACATTGCGGGGCGCGACGCCCCTGTCTTCCGGATAAGGACCTTGAACCCCCTCATAAACAGAGTCGCTTGAGATATAGATCAGTTTTGCCTTGGTGCCGCGCAGGGCTTCGACGATATTCGTGGTTCCTTCCCCATGAATACGCCTGGCTTCTTCGGGATGCTTCTCACAGAGGTCCACATTCGCCAGTGAAGCGCAATGAATGACAATGTCCGGACCCACCGACTCTATCGTCTTCCGCACACCGTCGGCGGAAAGGATGTCTAATGGGCTTGTATCAACCCCCACAATCTTGACGGGATGGGTGTGATAAACCCCATGCACATGAAAACGTTCTTTCATGCACCAGGCGAGATTACTGCCCAGAAGTCCGCTAACCCCCGTGATAAGGACGGTTTTCATTTTACAGAAGGTCCTGCTCCTTGAGGACCCGGGCCATATCCTTCTGGCTCAACCAGTCCTTATTGTTGTCCGAACTGTAATGGAAGCCTTCGGGGCAACTCTTTCCCTTCGGGATCGAATCCTTCCCGAGTCCCCATTCGGGATGTTCCGGATAGATGGCATAGTATTTGTCGTACTCGTAAGTATGCCGGGCATCATCTTCGCCGATCATGAGCTCGTGCAGTTTTTCACCGGGGCGTATACCGATCTCTTTGGTCGGAACACCCGGAGCGACGACTTCCGCGAGATCGGTGATCTTCATGCTCGGGATCTTCGGGATAAAGATCTCTCCGCCGACCATCCTGTTGAGATTATCCAGCACAAAATCGACGGCCTGGTCCAGGGTGATCCAAAACCGCGTCATACGTTTGTCCGTGATCGGGATCACTCCCTCCCGGGCTTTTTCCTTGAAGAACGGGATCACACTTCCCCGGGAGCCCATGACATTGCCATAGCGAACGCAGGAGAAGCGCGAACCGGAATGCGCCGCGTAGATATTGCCGTTCACAAAGATCTTGTCCGAGACCAGCTTCGTGGCACCATAGAGATTGACCGGGTTGGCGGCCTTATCGGTCGAGAGGGCGATGGTCTGCTTGACGCCGTTATCCATACAACACTCGATCACATTCTGGGCCCCCAGGATATTGGTTTTGACGCATTCGAAGGGGTTGTATTCCGCATCCGGAACGATCTTCATGGCCGCCGCATGGATCACGGTGTCCACGCCGTTCATTGCACGGCTTAGACGTTCTTTGTCCCGAATATCACCAATAAAAAAACGCAATCTTGGGTCCTGAAATCCCGGTTCCTGACGCAGCATGAACTGCTTCATTTCATCCCGGCTGTAGATCGCGATGCGCTTCACCTTGTGCTGCCGGAGAACGCGCCCGATAAACTTTTTCCCGAAAGATCCGGTGCCGCCGGTGATCAAGATGCTTTTTCCGTCAAACATGATTACCTCTCTTTTTCAGTTGAATCACTTGAGCTTAAAATTTCAAACTTTTAGGCCGTCATTCTGATCCCGCCAGCGGCGGGAGAAGAATCTCAAACGAGATCCTTCGCCCCTGCTGCGGCAGGCCCTCAGGATGACAACTCGTTATTTTTTAATATGTTTTAGGGACAGATCTGCTCCGCATTTTTAGCCCCGTCCCTGATGGATTTGACGTTTTTCGATAACGGCGCCGTTCCAGGGGTTGACTCGGGAAGATCGTGCACCCAGGCGCGGGCCTTGCGGTATTTTTCGCGAAGTTTGTCGGCAAGCTCCGGTGTAAGACAGATCAGGATCTCGGCCCCGCGAATACGGTATTGCTTGCCCACACGGGCGGCGAGAATGAGCCCCTTCTTGATCATGCGGGTCATGGTGCTAGGAGAGACCTTGAGATAGGTCTGAACTTCTTTAGGCGTATAAAGCAGGTCTTCTTCGATTTTCATGAGGTCCTTGGATTCAGCGGACTCGTCGGATTTTCACGATGATTCTTATAGCAACGCATAGCGTATACTATCTTTGTCGCCACCAGACGTCAACAAATATCATATGCAGCAAACGCCTTCGGAATAACGCAGAAAACGTCACTTCCCAGGAGGAACAATATCCAACCCCTGGCAGCAGTTGACGGTCAAGCACGGTCCTCCGATCTCCTGAAACTGCTTCGCCTGAAGCTTCCTTATAAGCTCACGGCGCTTGTCGCCGTGGAAGATCTCGTCAATCGACTGATTATCCAAATGGCCCAAGACAAGTTCATTGTTGGCATCGTAACAGCAGGCATACCATAAACCATCCGGTGCAATAAACGCTTCCGCCCTGATCCGATCTAGCAGGCTGCTGAAAAACGGTTTATTTTCACGAGAACGGTCCTGATTTTGAATCGTTGCGTTAAGTCGTTTTAAAAACGAGCGCTTAAAACCTCGAAAAACGACTCCA